>JAEEGL015122677.1_pt1 | contig 21823 bp, 16 predicted proteins | sample 9134231 | NCBI WGS metagenome assembly JAEEGL01 (sample SAMN16246548, study PRJNA631951) | gut metagenome | biome: gut microbiome; feature: rumen; material: fiber-attached | host: Bos | place: Iran: Karaj | collected 2018-10 | reverse complement strand
GTTAGAGTAGAAGCTTCTAAAGAAACTCAAATAATGGAGCCTGTTAAAAAAGAAGTAAGTCAAGAAACTCAAATAATGGAAGCAGTAAAGCCGGTAGATGCTTTAAATCTTGATGATGAAAATGATGAAGATGATTTAAGTGAAACTCAATCTGTTGAAGTTATTAAAAATGAACAAGAAGATTCTATAAATAATCAAGAAACAAGAGAGCAAGAAGAACCAAAAGAAGTTGTATCTGAAACAGCAGGTTCAATTGCAGAAAAATTAATTAGTCAAAAATTGCAATCAGATATGTATGATACTCAATTTGTTAATACTAATGCAGTTCGTGAAGCATTAAATAATAATGAACCATTACCAAAAGAATTTGAAGAAATGTATAAAAAGACTTTTGGCGTTGAAATTGTAGATGCACGTAGAGAACGTGAAAAAGAAGAAAAAGAAAAATCTGTTGCAGAAGAATTTTCAGCAGCAAATATAGAAAATCTTTCATTATTAAAGAGTAATGATGAAGACATACCAAATTACAGATATGTAGGTTCTTTGTTTGATGAATATATTATTATAGAATTAAAAAACGATATGTATATTGTTAATTCATTAAAAGCAAATGAAAAGATTATATATCATAATTTACTTGAAAATTATTATAATGATGAAGAAAAAGATAGCCAACAATTATTATTACCAGATGTTATTACATTAAATACTAAGCAAATGTTTAGTTGTAGAGAAAGTATAGTTTTATTTGAAAAAGCTGGTTTTAAATATGATGAATTTGGCGAAAATACAATAAGATTAACTAATGTTCCAGGAATATGTGAAAAATTAAATACAAAGCAATTGTTTATTGAAATGTTAGATGCAATTGAGAAAATTGCAGTAACTGATACATTAGAAAAAGAAGATAAATTTATTCAAACTATAGCAGCAGGATTAGCAAATGAAGATAAATTTGAATTAACAGAAGAAAAAGCAAAAGAATTAATAGATGGAATATTTAAATTAGAAGATTCTTTTGATTTAAAAGGAACACCTTTAGCAATAAAAATGACACGTTTTGATTTAGAAAGAAAGTTTTCAAGAAGGTAAAAATGAAACCAAAAGTAATTGTGATAGCGGGGCCTACTGCGAGCGGTAAAACCTCGCTTTCTATTGAGTTGGCAAAAAGAATAAACGGTGAAATAATTTCAAGCGATTCAATGCAAATATATAAAGATATGGATATTGGAACAGCAAAAGTTACTCCAGAAGAGGCTCAGGGAATAAAGCATTATTTAGTAGATTGTATTTCACCTGATACGCGTTATACTGTTAATGATTTTAAGCATGATGCAGAAAAAGCTATAGAAGAAATTTTATCTAAAGGAAAAACTCCAATAGTTGTTGGTGGTACGGGTTTATATATTGATTCATTAATATATGGTATTGAATATCAAGATATGGAATTTGATGAAGAATATCGTAGTAATTTAATGGATCAGGCTAAAACTGAAGATGGATTAAAAGAACTATATGACAAAGCATGTTCTATCGATAGTAAAGCAATGGAAAGTATTTCGCCAAATGATAAAAAGCGTATTATAAGAGTTTTAGAAATATATAATGCGACAGGAAAAACTAAAACTCAAGTAGAAGAATTATCACGTAAAAATGGAGTAAAATATGATTATAGAGTGTTTGTTGCAAATATGGAACGCTCAAAATTATATGAAAGAATTGATTTGCGTGTTAATTTAATGATTAAAGCAGGTTTAGTTAAAGAAGTTGAAGATTTGATTAATAAATATGGAAAATTTCCAACAGCTATGCAAGCAATTGGCTATAAAGAAGTTGTAGAATACCTAGATGGTAAAGCAACTTATGAAGAAATGATAGAAAAAATACAAAAAGAAAGTAGACATTATGCTAAAAGACAATTAACATGGTTTAGAAAAGACCCTTCTTTTGTATGGCTTGATACAACATTAGGCAATGACCATAATGTAGAACTTATTATTGATAGTATTAAGGAGTAGAACTTGGCAAAGAATAGTTTTAATAAACTAAATACTTTTAAAAAATTATTCTTATTGTTATTTATAATTGTAGTAACAATATTTATTGTTTTTGGTTCAAAAATATTAAGCACCCCTTTAAATATTTATACAATAGAAAAGGGTTCTATTTCTTATGAAGAAATGACATCAGGTTATATTTTGCGAGATGAAACAGTTTTAAAAGGTGAAAATGCTGAGAATGGCTTAGTTCAGATAGTATCTGAAAATGAGCGTGTTGCAAAAGATGATAATGTATTTAGATACTATTCATCTGGAGAAGAAGAATTATTAAATAAGATTTCTGAAATAGATAAACAAATCAATCAAGAAATAGAGACAAGTCAAATACATATTTTAGAGTCAAGTGATATTACTAGTTTAAAAGGTCAAATTGAAACTACAGTTAAAAAAATGTACAAGGTAAATGAAGTACAAAAAATAAATGAGTTTAAGAAAAAACTAGATGAAATAATCAAACAAAAAACTAAGTTATCAGCAGATAATAGTCCAGAAGGTTCTAAAGTAAGGGAATTGTTAGACCAAAGAGTTCAATATGAAAATGAATTGAATTCTAGTTCAGAAATAATTAAAGCACCATTAGCTGGACTTGTATCATATAGAGTAGATGGTCTAGAAGATACTTTAAGAACAGATGATTTTGAATATTTAACTAAAGATTTATTAGAAAGTTTTAAATTAAAAGTAGGTTCAGTAGTTCCACAAAGTAATAATAGTGGAAAAATAATAGATAATTATTATTGTTATATTGCTACATTTATGACAACAGAACGTTCTAGTTCATGTAAAGTTGGTGATAGCGTAAAGATTAGGCTATCAAATAGTGGTGATATTTTAAGCGCCAAAATTGTATTTACAAAAGATGATGCAGATGGCAAAATAATTGTATTAGAGATTAAAAATGATGTTGAAAGTTTAGTACAATATCGAAGAGTATCATTTGATATGATTTGGTGGAGTTTTAGCGGTTTTAAAGTTCCGAATAGTTACGTATTTACTGAGAATGATATTAATTATATTAGTAAAATAAATGCAGGTTTTGGTGAAAAAATTCCTGTTAAAGTTGAAAGACAAAATGAAACTTATTCAATTATAAATAATTATTCTAAAGAAGAGCTTGTAAACCTTGGCTACACTGAAGAACAGATAAAAGAAATAGGAACAATAAAATTATATGATCAAGTTCGTTTAGAACGATAATTTTACACAAATATTACATTAAAATTATATTTTAATAACATTTGCAAATATACTTGACAATCTGTAAAAATAGATAGATACTATATGTATAAAAATGTGAAAATTTACTAATGAAAAGTAAAATTTAGGAGGAACGCTAAAAAATGGCAGAACTATCAGTTTGGACAAAAGTTGTTAATGGAGTAAGTAATTTTTTCGGAGGAGAAGCTGAAGGAGTTGAAGATCCTGAAGAAATGGATTTAGATATTCCAGAAGTTGAAGAATTACCAGAGGAACAAGAATCAAAAGGATTTGATTTATTCTCTAGATTTAATAGCGGAAGAAATAGTAAAGTTGTTGCTATGCCTCAACCACAACAAATAATGATGAGAATTAGTAAGCCAACAAGTTTAGATGAAGTAAATAGTATTATTTCACAATTAAAAGAAAAGAATGCTGTTGTGCTTAATTTAGAATATGTTAATAAAGATATAGCAAGAAGAATATTAGATTCTATTACAGGTGCTATATATGCTTTAGATGGTACAATCGAAAAAGTTTCAAATTCTATTTTCGTTGCTGCACCATTTAATTATGATATAGTTTCAGATAATTCAAAAGATAAAAAGGAAAGCCAATTCGCTGCCTCTAATTACATAAAATAACTTAAATAAAGCAGGGGGTTTTAAAAATGCTAACACCTACAGACTTTGATAATGTAAGATTTTCAAAGAAAATTAACGGATACAATGTTGACGAGGTTGACGAATTCTTAGATTCTGTGACTGTAGATTATGAAAAATTGTATCGTGAAAATGCAGAGCTTAAAGATAAATTTGACGAGATGGAAAAAGATTTAGAACATTATAAATCTATAGAAAAATCTTTACAAAATACTTTAGTTATGGCTCAAACAACAGCAGCAGATATTAAAGATGCTGCTACTAAGCAAGCAGAACAAATAGTTCGTGATGCACAAGCAAATAGTAAACAAGCAGTTGATGATTTAACAAAACAAGAAATCGAAACAACTCGCAAAATAGAAGAAATGAAACGTAACTTTGAAGTATACAAAGCCAAAATGGAAGCCTTACTTATCTCTCAATTAGAGATGTTACAAGATGACAGAAAATTAGATGAAACAAAAAATTAATTTTGAGTATTTATATAAAATTTAATTGTAAGGAACGATGTAAATCGCTCCTTTTTTATTACAGAATAATTAATTGTTAGTTACATTTGAGTTAATTAGGTTGACTTATAGTATAAATAAAACTACAATTATAAATGTAGAGGAATAATTATGCGCATTATTAGTGGTAATAATAGAGGAGCAAAATTATATACTTTAGAAGGATTGGACACTAGACCTACATTAGATAGAGTCAAGGAGCCGCTTTTTAGTATTATACAAACTAATATACCTGATGGTATTGTTTTAGATTTGTTTTCTGGAAGCGGTGCTTTAGGGTTAGAATGTGTAAGTCGAGGTGCTCAAAAATCTTATTTATGTGATTTATCAAAAGATGCTATAAATATCATTAATCAAAATGTTCAAAAATTAAGGGTTAGTGATAAAGTACAGATTGATAATTTATCATACGAAAAAGCTCTTGATAAATATAAAAATATAAAGTTTGATATTGTATTTTTAGATCCACCTTATAAAACTAATTATGCTTCAAAAGCTTGTAAATATATCATTGATAATAACATGTTGACAAGCTGTGGTATAATAGTTATCGAGACTGATGAAATAGATAGAACCTTAGAAGAACTAGGTGAGATTAAATCTAGAATATATAATCAAAAAAAATATGGAAGAGTAAATTTATTATTTATAAAATAGCATTATTACTTAGAAAGGATGTTGTATGGAAATTTTCACTTTATTACAATCAATTGAAGATTTGTTAGAACAAAGTAAATCTATTCCATTTTCAAGCAAAGTTGTTGTAGATAAAGCCGAAATTATAGATGCCATAAAAGAAATTAGACTAAAGTTACCAGATGAATTAAAACAGGCTAAATGGATTAAAGAAGAAAGAGAAAGAATAATAGGTGAAGCTAAAAAAGAAGCAGATGATATAGTTAGTGAAGCTGAAACACGTATTATTTCTATGATAGATGAACATGAAATAACTAAAAAGGCATACGAAAAGAAAGAAGAAGTTATTTCAGAAGGTAATGAACAATATCGTAAATCAGTAAGAGATGCTGATCAATATGCTTTAGATGAATTATCAAGTTTAGAGCAAACACTTAAGAAATTACATGATGAGATTTCAAATGTTGAAAAACAAATTGATTCCCAAATTGAAGTAGTAAAAAATGGAAAAGGTGAATTAAATAAAAAAATGGCAAAATCATAATAGATTTTGCCATTTTTTATTGATTTTTTTTTTTATTTATATATAAAATATTTATGCAGATTATGTTTAAATATCTTATAGGGGGATGTTGAATTTGGGAAGAAAACGTAAACGTAGTTCAAGTACAAGAACAAAAGCGAGCTCAAACAGGCTAGATGTAATGGTTATAGCCTTATTTGTTTTGAGTGCAATTTTGTTCTTTTTAATATATTCAGGAAATGGAGTATTAGGTGAGTTTTTAAGTCCTGCCCTTGGCGGAATAATGGGTGGAATTAAATTTATAATTCCTTTTGGCACACTTATGCTTGCATTTTCGTTAATTAGAAACAAACAAAAACTAGTTATAAGTAAAATAGTTTTATTAGCATTATTTTTCGTTTGTATTTGCTCAATATTTACTATTTATCAAGTTTCAAAAGGAAACCTAGATATAGCTCGTCCATTTAATGAGTTTGTAACTCAAGGATATAATTTGGGCGCTAACAGTATTGGTGGTGGTGCTATAGGTGCAGTAGTTGCATTTGCATTAATCAAACTTGTTGATTTATTTGGTGCAGCTTTAGTAAGTATTGGTTTAGCATTTATTTTATTAATATTTACATTTAATATTCATCCATCAGAGATTATTGCTGATGTTGTTGATGTTGTTGAAGACCGTCGTCAAGAAAACGATATTCGTGCAAAAGAACATGAAGAAAAACGTTTAAATAGACAAAAAGAGCGTGAAGCACGTATTTTAGCTGCAGAAAAAGAAGCAAAAGGAAAACAAGATGAAAAGCAACCAGCTCCAATTAATGAAAATGATTGGGTATATCACTTCAATAACTTAACAGCAGAAGAAGATAAAAAAGAAGAAAAAGAAGAAGCTAAAGAAGAACCAAAAGAAGAAAAGAAACATATATTAAGTATTATTGGATTAAAAGATAAAAAAGGACCTGAAAAGGTTGAAGTATCTGATGCAGTTCCAGAACCACCAAAGGTTGAAGAAGTACATCCAGATGAATTAAGTAGTAATTTATTTAGTGAAGCTCAAGAAGTAAAAGAAGATAATACAAAGCAAGTTCTTAATTTGGAACATAATGCAACTATTGTAGAAGACGAAAATTATGAATTTCCACCTATTCAATTACTTAAAAAAGGTGAAAGTACAAGTAAGAATTCTAAAAAAGCAGTTGCAGAAACAGCTACAAAACTACAAAAAACTTTATATAGTTTTAAAGTTCCATCAAAAGTTGAAAACATTTCAGTAGGACCTGCAATTACTCGTTATGAGTTAAAACCAAATGAAGGTATTCGTGTAAATCGTATTGCAAAACTTGCTGATGATATTGCATATAATTTAGCCGCAGAAAGTATAAGAATTGAAGCACCAATACCAGGTAAACAAGCAGTAGGTATTGAAATTCCAAATGCTGTAAAAGAAGTTGTTCACTTTAGAGAGATAGTTGATTCAACAGAATTTAAAGAAGCTAAATCAAAATTAAGCATGGGATTAGGAAAAGATTTATCAGGCGATATAGTTATTGCAGATATTGCAAAAATGCCTCACGTTTTAATTGCGGGCGCTACAGGTAGTGGTAAATCAGTTTGTATTAATACATTAATTAGTTCAATTTTATATAAGTCAAAACCATCAGAAGTTCGTATGATTATGATTGACCCAAAAGTTGTTGAACTTCAAGTATATAATGGTATTCCACATTTGTTAATACCAGTTGTAACAGAACCTAAAAAAGCTGCTGGTGCTTTGGCTTGGGCAGTTCAAGAAATGGAAAATCGCTATCAATTATTTGCTCAAAAGGGTGTTAGAGATTTAAAAGGTTTTAATGAAAAGCTTGAAAAAGAAGGCGATACTCATAAATTACCACATATGGTAATCATTATTGATGAGTTAGCTGATTTAATGATGGTTAGTCCTAAAGATGTTGAAGATGCAATTTGTAGATTAGCACAAAAAGCAAGAGCTGCAGGCATGCATTTAGTTATTGCAACACAAAGACCATCAGTTGATGTTATCACAGGTTTAATTAAAGCTAATGTTCCATCACGTATTGCATTTGCTGTTGCATCTAATGTTGACTCTCGTACAATATTAGATATGGCTGGAGCTGAAAAATTACTTGGTAAAGGTGATATGCTTTATTATCCAGTTGGAAGTAATAAACCACTTCGTGTTCAAGGTGCATTTGTAAGTGATAGCGAAGTTGAAGGTATTGTTAACTTCATTAAATCAAATGGTGGCACAGCACATTATAATGATGATATTATTGAGCAAATCGAAAATAGCGATAAATCAGATGAAGAACGTAATATGGATAATAGTGAAGAAGGTGGTGGAAATGGTCCAGACGTTTTATTAATGGATGCTATTGATATGGTAGTAGATGAACAACGTGCTAGTGCAAGCAGTTTACAACGTAGATTTAATATAGGTTACGTTCGTGCGGGTCGTTTGATTGATCAAATGTATGATAGAGGAATTGTTAGTGCTTTTGCAGGTAGTAAGCCACGTCAAGTTTTAATAACTCGTGAGCAATGGCAAGAGCAAAAGATGCAAATGGAAGAATTTGAAAAAGAGCATCCAGAAATGAAAATTAGTCATTAAAAATTCTAGTTTTACATATATTTACTAAAGATAAGGGGGTGTAATTTTGGGTATTTTTAAGAATATTAATAAGCTTAATAAAGACTATAATGAGCTTTTAGAACAAGTATTAGATAAAAAAACTTTTTCATCAAATATTAAAAATATTCTTTTAAGTATGATTTATAAATTAGAAAATGCTTACCCAGATTATGCTCGCGTTAAAAGACATGTTCGCAGTAAAGATGAATTCTTATTAGAATTAATAGAAACTGTTAAAAGATATTGCGAACATATTAGAACAGTAGAACCAGATTCTCAAGAAGCAGAAATACTTAAGAACCACAATGTTTTAGCATTAACAAATGATAGAGAACGTAGTGTTTTAGCGTATCCTACAGAAATAAGTTTGCTATATGCAATAAGTGATATTTTACCAAAATATTTTGTTATGGAGAATAAATTTATTTTTAGAACTCTATTACAAACAGCTTTGGTAGAAGGTTACAATTATAATAGTGTTTCAATGCTTCAAGATTTTAATGGATGGTCTTGGGATAATACTCCAAAACGTAATACTCCATTTATTAGTAATTTAATTTATCAAAATCTATTATGCTTATTTGGTGAAGATTATCTAGCTTATTGGCGTAATACTAATTCTATTAAAGTTAAGTTTATTGATTTATTAAAAAAGAAAATTCAAGAATTAGATAGTAATAATAATTATTTGTATGAAACTTTAAATTTATTATATAAAGCTGCTTCTGATAATGATCGTAAAATGCTTCAAGGCGATTTAGAAAAATATTATAAAGAATATTTAGTAATGCAAAATGTAGACGAATTCATTAAAAGTATTGAAGCTAAAAAGCATATTTTATCTACTCAGATGAAAAGAATTGATGATATATCAACTAATCCAGTTCTTTTAACTAAGGAGTTAGAAAGAAGAAATAGTAATGTTAAACCAGAAAGAAAAATTGCTAATATAAACTTACTTTTAAATATGCTTAAAAACGAAAGACAGGAATTAGAGTTTAAATATAATGAATTAAAAAAGCTTCAAAGTCCTGTTATGTATATAAATTTACGTAGTGAATACGCAGCTTATGCATATATACTAACTAATAAAGATTCTTTAGAAACAGCTGTTATTAAATCTCAAATTGAATATCTAAAATTATATGATAAGAAAATTGCTAATGATGAAAATAGAGATCAAATTTTAGATATTATATATGAATTAAGATATTATGAAAAAATTAATTTAAATAACAGACGTAAAATTGAATCAATAGAAAAGCTAAAAAAAGAAGTTGATGTTATACTAAAAAAAGCTTTAACAAAAGCTTGCAATGATGGAATTATTAGAATTTTATCATTAAATGTAGAAATGAATTTTGACATAATAAATATTATTTTAGAGTCAAATATGCTTGATTTAGAAGATGCTAGAGTAGAATTAGAAGTTTTGTCAGAAGATGAATTAAATGTTAAAGTATACGATAAAGACGTGTTTGAAAGAGAAGAAGTAATTAAATTTAAAGGTACAAAAAAGGATTTACAGATTAAACAAAATAAACAAGTTAAAGTATTTATAAAGGCATAATAATACTAAAGATAAATTAGGAGATAAACGAATGAAAGTAACTTTTTTAGGAGCAGCAAAAACTGTAACAGGAAGTAATTTTTTAGTTGAAGCTGCAGGACAAAAATTTTTAGTTGATTGTGGAATGTATCAAGGAAAGGTAACAGCAGAATTAGAAAATTCAGATCCATTTTTGTATGATCCAAGTGGAATTGATTTTATGATTTTGACTCATGCCCATATAGATCATTCAGGAAGAATTCCTAAATTATATAATGAAGGTTTTAAAGGACCTGTATATGCTACAAAAGCAACAGTTGATTTATGTTCAATAATGCTTCCAGATAGTGGTCACATTCAAGAAATGGAAGCTGAGTGGAACAATCGTAAACGCATGAGAGAAAGTTTAGAAGAAATTCCACCACTATATACAGCAGATGATGCATATCGTTCTATGGAAATATTTAGACCTGTTGAATATGATGAAATAATTGATATTACAGATAGCATTTCTGTAAGATTTAATGATGCAGGCCACATGTTAGGTTCAGCTATAGTTGAAATATGGGTTACAGAAAATGGCAAAACTAATAAAGTTGTTTTCTCAGGTGATATTGGAAATAATGATTTGCCACTTTTGGCAAGTCCTACTATGATAGAAAATGCTGATTATTTGATAATGGAATCTACTTATGGTAATCGTTTACACATGCGTAATGATGAAAAGGCAAGATTATTCTTACAAATAGTTTCTGAAACTCTTGATAAAGGCGGAACTGTTGTAATCCCAAGTTTTGCTGTTGGTAGAACTCAAGAAATATTATATGAAATTAATAAATTAAAAGATCAAATGGGTCAAGATTTAGAATTTGCAAGACAATATCAAAGATTGATGCAAACTAATGTATATGTTGATAGCCCATTAGCTATAAATGCTACTGAAATATTTAAAAAACATGCATACTTATTTGATGATGAAATAAAAAATGAAATAATGAGAGGGGATAATCCTTTAGATTTCCCAGGCTTAAACTTTACACAAACTGTCGAAGAATCAAAAGCACTTAATAGTTCAAATGAAGCTTGTATAATTTTAAGTGCAAGTGGTATGTGTGATGTAGGTCGTATCAAACATCATTTAAAACATAATTTATGGAATCCAAAATCTACAATTTTATTTGTTGGTTATCAAGCACCAGGAACTTTAGGACGTAGTATTGTAGATGGAGCTAAAAAAGTAAAAATATTTGGTGAAGAAATTGCAATTAATGCAAGAATAGAATATATTGAAGGTTATTCAGGACATGCTGATCAAGAATGGTTATTAAACTTTGTGTATTCTTTCCATACAAATAGACCAAAACATATCTTTTTAGTACATGGTGAAGAAGAATCACAAGCAGTATTAAAAGATAAAATACAAGAAACAACAGGTATTCCTGTAACTATACCAGGATTTGGCGATAGCTATGAATTAGGTCCAGATTTACCAGTTGAATTAGAGCGTACAGAAGAAGTTAAATCATTTGATAAACATTTACAAAAACTTGATTTATTGGATAGAATTGATAGCATGAAAGATGAAATAGCTGAACTTGAAAATTCAGTTAAGGCACAAGTTGTAGATTCAAATGATGAAAAAATTAATGAACTTAATGAACGATTAAATGAGATTCAAGAACAGATTAAAAATATGATGAATAATTAATTATAACATTAATGTATATATAGATTAATAACAAAATGCGAGTGCACTCGAAACGGCTTCTGAGCCGTTTCGGCTGAGCCTTCTGTAGGCTCAGCTTGTGCCGAGCGAGCAAGCGCTTCTGCAGCGCGGTTTTGTTATAATCTTATATATACATTAATGTTAAAGTGATTTAAATTGAAAGGATGTATAAATGGCAAAAAAAGCAAGCACAGTATTTGTTTGTAGTAATTGCGGATATGAGTCAAGTAAATGGCTTGGTAAATGCCCAAGTTGCAACGAATGGAATAGTTTTTATGAAGAAAAAGCTATAAATGTTTCTGCCAAAAATAGTACAGGTGCATTAAGTAAGCCAAGACAAGAAGCTGTTAAATTAAACGAAGTTAAATACAAATCAACAACGCGTATTAAAACAGGTGTGCAAGAATTAGATAGAGTATTAGGTGGAGGTTTTGTTGAAGGATCTCTTACTCTGCTTGGCGGTGAACCCGGTATTGGAAAAAGTACTCTAATACTTCAAATATGCGATAAAGTTAAAGTTGATGGTAAAATTTTATATGTTTCTGGAGAAGAGTCAGCTGAACAAATAAAATTAAGAGCAGATAGATTAGGAATTAATAATGATAATATTTTATTTTTATCAGAAACAGATATAGATGCAGTTGAAAATGCGCTTAATAAATATGAACCTAAATTTGTTATTATTGATTCTATTCAAACAATGTATAGTGAAGAAATAACATCAGCTCCAGGAAGTGTAAGTCAAGTAAGAGAAATAACAGCACGTGTTATGAAAATGTGTAAACAGGCAAATATTACTACGATTATTATTGGTCATGTTACTAAAGATGGTAATATTGCAGGACCTCGTGTATTAGAGCATATGGTTGATGTTGTTTTATATATTGAAGGTGAACGTTATTTTAGCTATAGGATTTTACGTGGAGTTAAGAATCGTTTTGGCTCAACTAATGAAATTGGTATGTTTGAAATGGAAGATAAAGGAATGGTTGAAATTACTAATCCATCAAATATATTAATTTCTGATAGAGATGGTAATCCAGCAGGAAGTATTATTACAGTTAGTATTGAAGGCACACGACCATTAATGCTTGAAATGCAAGCTTTATGTGTACAAAGCGTTTTTGGAATGCCACGAAGAAACAGTATAGGAATTGATTATAATAGATTAACACTTTTAATGGCAGTAATGGAAAAGTGTTGCAAAATGAATTTAGGAGGCCAAGATGTTTATTTAAACATTGTTGGTGGAATTAAAGTATCAGAACCTGCACTTGATTTAGGAATTATATTAGCAACAGCTAGTAGTTATTCAAATATCAGTATTGATCCAACAGTTGTAGCTATTGGTGAGGTTGGTTTAACAGGTGAAGTTCGTAGTGTTAACTTAATTGATAAGAGAATTAAAGAAGCCGAAAAATTAGGTTATAAAACAATAATTATTCCTCAAAGTAATAAAAAACTATTGAAAGATAATTATAAATTAGATATAATAGGTGTGCAAAATATAAATGATGCACTAAAATTTTTAAAGTTAAGAGGATAGACAAGAAAGGATATTAAAATGAGCAAAAAAGCACAAGCAGTTATATGGATAATAGTTGCTGTAATAGCAATAGCATGTATAGGATATATTATTTATTCTACAGTAATGTATAATTTACAAAATGTTAAACATCCAGAGGTTTCTTTTGAAATAGAAGGATATGGTACAGTTAAAATGGAATTATATCCAGAATACGCACCAAATACTGTAGTTAATTTTATAAAATTAGCACAAGCAGGTTACTATAATGGAAAAGTAGTTTATGGTAAAGATTCAATAGCAGAATATTGGGGAAGAACAACAGAAGGCTCTGTAGAAAACCCAAAAGTTAGTTTAATTGATTCTAGTGTTGAAGCAGGGACAGATGCAGATTATGATTACGAAATAAAAGGTGAATTTATTGCAAATAAATTCACACAAAATACTTTATCACATAAACGTGGAACAGTATCTATGGTAAGAGCTGATTATACTTCACAAATACCAAATTTAATTGATGAAAGTTACAACTCAGGAAGTAGCCAAATTTCAGTTATTACTTCTGATAATGCTAAATCATTAAATGGTTTATATGCAGGATTTGGTAGAGTAACAGAAGGTATGGATATTGTTGATAAAATGTATGAATTACCAGTTCAAGCAGAAGAAGCAAGTGCACAAGATGGATTAGAAGCACTTTCAGGTGAAGGTGAAACATCAAATTCAATTCAAAAATTTGATGGCTATCCAGTAATTAATTCTACAACTGTTGAAACATATGGTGTAGATTATGGAAGCCCAGTTGTTAAAAAAGCATTTGATTATTCAAGCTATTTATATCAATTAATGAGCCAATACTATGGAAATAGTGGGTCATAATTTGTTAAATTATGAACAAAAGAAAAGTTTTAGGAGGCCTTAATGAAAACTCAAAAGGGTATTACAATGACATCATTGGTTACTTCAATTATAGTTTTAATTTTAATTGCTTCAATTGCAACTTATGCTGGTATGCAAGCGTTTACTGATGCAAAGGTAGAAGCATTTGCCGATAAAATGAAAGTTATACAAAAAAAGGTTGATTTAATCTCACAAGAATTTTTAACATGGAATGGAGCTGGTGGAGCTACTGGAACTTTAAGTGATGCTAATTTTAAGAGTTATCTGGCTAGTAAAGGCTTTCAAACATTACATGATTCAGGAGGACTTCATGCAACTAATTTGAGAAAAGTTATTAATGATGTTAAACCTCAAAACATAACAGATACTACACAATATTATTATTTTTCACTTGAGACAATAAAATCACAATTAGGTGTAGAAACATTATCAGATTCTAATTTTTATATAGCAGTTTATTTTGCAAATCCAAATGATCAAACTAAAAGAAATTATGTAGTTGAAGAAGAAGGTGTAAGAATAAAGTCAGGTAATGTTACTAAAACTTATCACGATTATTATAATTTATCTGGTACATAGATTTAAAAATAATATTATTAAAAAGCGTTAATTAATTAACGCTTTTTTTGTACACAAAAAATTCATGAAAAAGAAACGCTATGTTCTTGAAAAATGGCTTGTTATGTGGTATAATAGTCACGTTGAATAATTAAGTAAGAGGATTTAGAAAATGAATAATAACGTAATTGGTATAATTTTATCTATAGTTTATATTGGGGCAGTAATTGGTATATCTAATATATTTGCTTCAAAAAACAAAGAATGGTCACGTAAATTTATACATATATTTTTAGCTAATTGGTGGCTAATTTGTAGCTATTATATAGATAATTTATGGGTTGCGTTAAGTCTTCCTGCATTATTTGTTATTATTAATTATGTTTCATACAAAAAGAACATTATTAAATCAATGGAACGTGACAATGATGAAGATAAATCTCCAGGTACAGTTTATTATGCGATTTCATTAGTTGCAGAAGTATTATTTTGCTATTTATTTGGATTTAACAAATGGATATGCTTTGCTGGAATTGCAGTAATGGGTTATGGCGATGGATTAGCAGCTATAATTGGTAAAGCATTTAAATCTAAGAAAGTTGAATTCTTAAAATCTACAAAATCACTTGCTGGATCTTTAACAATGTTTATTATTACAGGATTAATTGTAGGACTTACTTTATTTAATTTAGGACCTGAATATTGGATTATGAAAACATTAATGATAGCAATTATTTCAACAATTGCAGAAGCAATTTCTGTAAAAGGAACAGATAATTTAACAGTTCCAGTTTTGACAACATGTATGATGTTTTTATGTTTATAAAAAATTTTTAAATTGGAGGATTACTGTTTATGATATTAGACAGTATTAATAATCCTAAGGATGTTAAAAAATTAAATTTAATAGAGCAAAAGCAATTGGCACAAGAATTGCGCGATAAGATAATAACCACCGTTTCAACAAACGGTGGTCATTTAGCGAGTAACCTTGGTGTTGTTGAATTAAGTATAGCTATAGATTATGTGTTTAATTTTCCAAATGACAAAATAGTTTGGGATGTTGGTCATCAATGCTATAGCTATAAAATTTTATCTGGTAGAAAAGATGAATTTGATACACTTCGTCAATATGAAGGAATTGCTGGATTTCCAAAATCAGATGAAAGTAGCTTTGATCATTTTAACACAGGTCATAGTAGTACAAGTGTTAGCGCTGCGCTTGGTATGGCAAGAGCTCGTGATATTAATCACTCAAATGAAAAAGTTATTGCAGTAATTGGTGATGGCGCATTAACAGGCGGAATGGCTTTTGAAGCATTAAATGATGCCGGTATTAGTAAAACTAATTTATTAGTTATATTAAATGATAATCAAATGAGCATTGATAAAAATGTTGGTGGTTTAAGTTTAATGCTTTCAAGATTTCGCACAAGAAAAATGTATTTATTTGTTGGTGGTAAAGGTAAATCATTTGTTGATAAGATTCCAGTTATTGGAAAACATATTGTTAGATTTGTACGTAAAACTAAAAGAGTGCTAAAGCAAATATTTATTAGTAATATGATTTTTGAAGATATGGGCTTTAGATACTTTGGACCAATTGATGGTCATGATTTAAAACAATTAGAGCGCATATTAGAAAAAATAAAAGATTTAGATGGACCTGTTTTATTACATGTTAAAACTGTTAAAGGTAAAGGTTATGGACCAGCAGAACAAAATCCTGATAAATTCCACGCTACTGGAAAATTTGATATAGATACTGGTAATAAAGAAAAATCATGTTCTAAAGATTATTCAAAAGCGTTTGGTGAAAGTTTAGTAAAAATTGCTGAAAAAAATGAAAAAATTGTAGCAATTACAGCTGCAATGAAAGATGGAACGGGATTAAATGAATTTGCAGATAAATATCCAGATAGATTTTTTGATGTAGGAATTGCTGAACAACATGCAATAACAATGGCAGCAGGTATGGCAAAGAGTTCACTTATTCCAGTTGTTCCAATTTATGCTTCATTTTTGCAAAGAGCATATGACCAATTATTACATGATGTTGCAATGCAAAATTTGCATGTAGTAATTTGTGCTGATAGAGCAGGAATAGTTGGAGCTGATGGGGAAACTCATCAAGGCCTATTTGATATGGCTTTTGTAAATACAATACCTAATTTTACTATTATGGCTCCAAAGAATTTTGAAGAATTAGATTTAATGCTTAAATTTGCAGTTGATAAAGTTCAAGGCCCAGTGTTAATTCGTTATCCACGTGGATGTGAACAATTAGAAGATATAGAAACTGAAGATATTAAATTAGGCAAGGCAGAAGTATTGTGTGAAGGTCAAGATTTTACTATTGTTACTATGGGTAAAATGGTAAAGAGATGTTATGAAATAGCACAAGAATTAAAAGAGCAAGATATTGATGTAACTGTTATAAATGCTAGATTTTTAAAACCATTAGATAGTGATACTATTTTAAAATATACTCAAGACGTACAAAAAATCATTACAGTTGAAGATGCTTCAATTAATAATGGATTATCTCAAACAGTAGAATTATTATTAAATGATAAAAGTAATTTTAAAGCATTCAGTTATCCATGTGCATTTATTAAACAAGGCGATTATGATAGCATCGATGAATTATACAAAATGCGTAAAAGTGATATTAAACAGTATATTCTAGATAATTATGAGCCAAAGACTAAAAAACGTAAATCTAAAAAGAAATCTAAAAATACTGAAGAAACTGGACTTGCTGTAATTAAACCTAAAAAGAATGGCATATTAAATAAAATTAAAGATGGTTTAGGAAAAATAAGAAATAAATTAAAGAAAAAATCAACTTAAATGTTGATTTTTTTTTACTTTATATTTATAATAGTTATGATAGGTTTCTTATATTCTGCTTTGAATATGAAAGCCTTGATACAAAAGATTTTAATGGTTTTAAGCCATAGGTTTACAAAGGAAGAAGAGGGGAGAATATATTATGTATATATTCAATAGAGTTACAGTAGTTCCACAACTACCTGATAGAATTGCACGCTTAAATGAGATTGCAAATAATATGTGGTGGTCTTGGAATACAGAATTTTTAAGATTGTTTCAAATGATTGATATCGATTTATGGGAGCAAATTGGAAAAAACCCAATTAAATTCTTAAAACTTGTTGATCAAAAACGCATTGAAGATATTTCAAATGATGTTAAATTCTTAGACGAATATCAAAAAGTAGTCGAAAACTTCGATAATTATATGAACAGTAAGTCAACATGGTTTGCAAAAAATTATCCTAATAATAGTGATGATTTAGTTGCATATTTTTCTGCTGAGTATGGATTGGATGAAACAGTTCCAATTTATTCAGGAGGACTTGGTATTCTATCTGGTGATCACTTAAAATCAGCAAGTGATTTAGGACTTCCTTTTGTTGCTGTTGGCTTATTATATAAAAATGGATATTTTCACCAAAAAATAAATAATAGTGGTGAACAAATAAATGAATATCATAATATCGATTTATATAATTTACCAGTTCATCCTGTAACTGATGAAATGGGTAATGAATTATATGTTGATGTTGATTTAGCTGATAGAAAAATATATTTAAAAGTATGGCAAATTAATGTTGGTCGTATTAAATTATATTTAATGGATAGCGATATCGAAAAAAATGATGAAGATTTACGTGAGATCACTCTTAAATTATATGGTGGTGATCGTGAAATGCGTATTCGCCAAGAAATCATTTTAGGTATGGCAGGTGTTAAAGTATTAAAAGCATTAGGATTAAAACCTACTTTATATCACATGAATGAAGGTCATTCAAGCTTTTTAACATTACAATTAATTAAAGATATAATGAATGAAAAGCAAGTAAGTTATGATATAGCAAAAGAATATGCTACAATTCAAACTGTATTTACAACACATACTCCAGTGCCAGCTGGTAATGATATATTTGATGTAAGCTTAGTTGAAAAATATTTCAAAAACTTCTGGCCAGATTTAGGAATTAGTCGTGAGCAATTCTTAAATTTAGGAATGAAACAAAATGAAGGCCCAGAACAAGGCTTCAATATGGGAATTCTAGCATTAAAAATAGCTGGTAAAAAGAATGGTGTAAGTAAACTTCATGGCGAAGTAAGTCGTGAATTATTTGCTGAAGTATGGCCAAATATCGCAGAAGATGAATCACCAATTACTTATGTAACTAATGGTATTCATACATGTTCTTGGCTAGCTCCAGGATTAAAACGTTTATATAATAAATATTTCCCAGCATATTGGCAAGATAATATTCAAGATGATTCTATTTGGGAAAATGTTAATAAAATTCCAGATAAAGAATTATGGAATGAACATTTAAAACGTAAAGAAAAATTAATTAATATTATTAAAAAGAATGTTACAGATAGACTTATTTCTAGTGGATATGGTTATGATAAAGTATCAGAAGTAACTAATAATTTAAATCCAAAAGCTTTAACTATAGGCTTTGCTCGTAGATTTGCAACATACAAAAGAGCAACATTAATATTTAAAGATATTAGTCGTTTAACAGAAATTTTAAATAATGAAAAACGTCCTGTTCAAATTGTATTTGCAGGTAAAGCTCATCCACATGATGGTGAAGGTCAAAGCTTGATTAAATACATTCACGAAGTAAGTATGATGCCACAATTTAAAGGTAAAATATTTATTCTAGAAAACTATAATATTGGTATGAGTAGATATTTAGTAAGTGGTGTTGATGTATGGCTTAATAACCCACGTCGTCCAATGGAAGCAAGTGGTACATCTGGTGAAAAAGCAAGTGTAAATGGTGTAGTAAACTGCTCAGTTTTAGATGGCTGGTGGGCAGAAGGATATGATTCTACAAATGGTTGGGCAATTGGTACAAATGCATCATATAAATCATATGAAGAACAAGATAAAGCAGATAGCAATAGTTTATATAGTTTATTAGAAGATAAAATTATTCCAGCTTATTACAATCAAGATAATGATGGTGTAAGTAATCAATGGATGACATATATGAAGAATTCTATTAAAACTACAGGTGGTAGATATTCTACAAGTAGAATGGTTATAGATTATATTAATGAATTATATATGCCATTATGTGATTTACATAGAGAATATTATCAAAGTATTGAAAAAGTTATAGAATTTGCAAATTGGAAAAAAGATATTCTTAAAAACTTCAAAAACATTATTATTACTCAAGACCGTAATGTAGATAATGCTAAATTTAATGCTGGTAGTCAAATAACAGTTAAATGCGAAGTTGATTTCGGTAGAGTTCTAGAAGATAGTTGCGAAGTTCAAGTTTACTTTGGACAAGTACAAGATAATGGAACAGTACGTAATGTTTATACAGAAGAAATGCAAAAAGTTGGCTTTAACGAAGAAAACAAAACATGTATGTATGAAGCAACAATAGATTTAGATGCAGGTGGTAATTTTGGTTACACATTTAGAGTTGTTCCAAAGCATGATATGTTAATGGATCCAGAAAACTTAGACTTAGTAAAATGGATTGAAAAATAATAATAAATATGTATAAAAATTAATGAATCCTTATTTGTTAAAAAAATACAAAAAAGGGTTCATTTTTTTATCTTTAATTATTGAAATAAAAAGTGTTTAATGATAGTATATTTATGTGAAATTGTAAATAATTTTTGGAGGAATTATGGCTAAAAAGGATTTAGATAAATTTACTGAAAAAAAGGTAAAACCAGTAGCTAAACCAATAAAATGGTTAATAAATATTATAACTCTAGCTTTGATTATTTTTGTAGTAGTACTATGTCATGTTGGGTATTATCATTTTACAGACCAAGCAATTAAACCTGATTGGCTAGCTAAATTTTTAAATCAATATGATGAGAAAAAGAGTCAAGAAAAAATTACTTATTCAAAGGAAGCAATTTATTCATTATTTAATTATCCTAAAGTAGATGGCTCAACTGCTACAATTCCTCTTGCTAAAGCATTACAAGCTAACTTTACTGAATGTGATATAAATACAATAGATATTATTCATTCTAAAACACATCAGGCTTATGAAAAATTAATTAATCATGAAGTTGATTTAATTTTGGTTCCAGAGCCAAGTCAAGAAGAATTAGTGCTAGCAGACAATAATAATGTTCAATATGATATTGCCAAAATAGCAAATGAAGGGTTTGTATTTTTTACAGCTAAATCAAATCCAGTTGATAGTTTAACAGTAGAACAAATACAAGGAATTTATTCTGGCCAAATAACTAATTGGAATCAAGTTGGTGGAAATAATGAACCAATAATTGCTTATCAACGTACTCTAAATAGTGAAAGTCAAATTGAAATGGAAAAAAATGTCATGCAAGGAAAGGCCATGATGAAAGCTCCTCAAACATCTATAGAATCAGGATATTCTGATATTAATAATGTAGTTTTAGATTATGTTAATAGTAGAAATGCTTTAGGATATAGTTTTTACTATTATGCAAAAACAATGTATGAAAGTAATGATATAAAAATTCTTAAGATTAATGGAGTAGAACCTAATAACGAGACAATTAAGTCTGATGAATATCCATTCAAAACAGCATATTATGCAGTAACTTTAAAAGGATTAAATGATAAAGCAGATAAATTGAAAAATGAGATTTTATCTAGTAGAGGTCAGTATGTTATAGAGCAAGCAGGTTATGTACCAGTAAAATAGTTTTTTAGAGGTAAAAAATGAGTGATTTAAATGAAAAGTATAAAAAAATGTTAAATCAAGATCCAATAATTGATAGTGACCAAAGTTTAAATAAAGATTTGCATGAATATAATAAAAAAATTGCACAAGATGAAATTAACAATAATAAAAAAGGTGAAATAGTAGAATCAGTCGATAATATTAAAGTTAATTTAGACTATGAATATGGAGATCCTGTTTCTTTTGACGAGCATACTCCTAGTGATAAATTTAAGATTTCTAAATATAATGGTATACCAGAAAAATACGCTAAAAGAGAAAAGGGCTTTTTAGAATTAGTATTTCATAGATTTTTATTGGTTTTTGTAATTGGATTGATAGCAGCTTTTGTAATGATTTATAAAATTAATACATATGTTAAACCAGATTATTTGGTAGAAGCAGAAACATCAACTACAACTGAAATAGCTAAAACTGAGCCAACTAAAACAGAATATACATCTTTAAGCTTAACTGACCAGTATTATACTAATGCTATTAAAATTAGTAGAGTAGAATTAGAAAACGATACTGATGGTGATAAAAGTGAATATATTCAAATTGATGGTTTAAGAAATGAAACTTTAG
>JAEEGL011750564.1_pt1 | contig 21823 bp, 12 predicted proteins | sample 9134231 | NCBI WGS metagenome assembly JAEEGL01 (sample SAMN16246548, study PRJNA631951) | gut metagenome | biome: gut microbiome; feature: rumen; material: fiber-attached | host: Bos | place: Iran: Karaj | collected 2018-10 | reverse complement strand
TTATATATTTCTTCTTTAACTTTTGCTATTAATTCTGACATTTAAAGAGTTAATTTATTTATTAACTTTCCTTTAATTATATATTATAATTTTTTTTTCAATAAATAATTATTAATAAATTTATATATAAAAAATAAAAATAATATATATATAGGGTAAATTACTTTTTTCTAATTGGGGATTGGGGATTGGGGATTGGGGATTGGGCCCAATCCCCAATCCCCAATAATAATTATAATTTGAAGAAAAAATAATGATATATTTTTATAATTTTAATTTTTTTATTTTTATTTAATTATTATTCATTTTAAAAGGTATATTAATTAAATATATAAAAATAAACCTTATAAATATAATAATAATCCTTTATTTTAAATTCGTTAAACAAAAAATAAATATATATTTTATTTTTATAAAATATCTAAGTACCAATTTTAAAACCTAATTTTAAATTAATTTTTTAACAATTTTTTATAAATATTTTAAAATTAAAATATACGTCATATGGAAAATAAAGATGATGAAGAAAATGCTTTGGTAAAAGTAATATTTTCTCATGATTTAAAAATAAATTTCCCTAAAGAAGCAACATTATTAGATCTTAAAGCACAAATAAGTAAAAGTTTTTTAATGAGAGAAGATGAATATGAATTATATTTAGGAAATAATTCTCTTTATAAAATAAATAATAAAGTAACTTTAAGTAGTCTTATTGAAAAATATCAATGTTCTGATTTTAGAATTAAAACTTATAAAACTATTTTTGATCTTAAACAACAATTAATTGATTATACTGAATATATGGATAAAAGTATAAAAGAAAAAGAAAAAGAAATTGAAACATTTAAAAAAAATTATAGTGATTTATTAAAGGATTTAGAATCAATAGAAGATAAATAAAAAATTAATTATATTTAATATAATTAAACAATATATTTTTGAAAGGTCCTGAAAAAAAAAATAAAAAATAAATCACAAAAAAATTTATATTAATTATTACTATAATTATTAATATAATAATTCAAAATAAAAATACAATAAATCAAAAAAAAAATTCCTTAATAAACATCATTCATATTTAAAGAAATAGACACCGAAGATTTTTTACTTTTATTAAAATAAGTTCCAATTAATGAATGAGCGGATTTAAAAATATTATATTTATGAGTGACAATAACAACTTGGAAAATTGAAGTAATATCATTGAATAATTTTTCTATTAAAACTTCATGAGAAAGATCTAAGAAAGCATCAAATTCATCTAAAATTAAAAAAGGAGTTTTAGATAATTTTTGAAAAGAAACTAAAAGTGAAATTATTGAAATAGTTTTTTCACCTCCAGATAATTGATCAATATCATAAATAACTTTTTTTCCAGGAGGAGTTGGTAAAAATATTATTTCTCCATTATAAGGTTCTTCTTTATTTGTATTATACATATATGCATTTCCTCCTGGAGAATATTCTGATTTTGTTAAATTTTTATATGTTAAATATAATAATTTCTGTAATTTATTAAAATATTTTTCAAATTTCTTTTTACGTAAATTCTTTACTTTTATATATTTCTCTTTTTCACTCTCTTGTTTCTTTATTAATTCATCTATTTCTGTCTTTATCGTTTTTTTTTTTTTCTTTAATATATTTTCCTGTTCTTTTAATTTTTCATTTTTTTCATTCAATGATAATGATTTTAAATAATGATGAATTTCTTCAATATATGTTTTTAATTTTTCTTTTTTTTTATTGATTTTCTCATTTATTCTTTCTATATTTAAATTTTCATTTTCTTTTTCAATATCTTTATAATCTATATAATAATTATCTATATTATATTCATTTTCTATTTCTGATTTTAATATTATATCATCAATATTAAATTTTATTTGGATTATTAAAGAATTTTTTTCATATGATTCACCTAATTCTTTTAATAATTTATGATTATTTGTTTTTGCTTCAGATATTATTTGCTTTTTAATTATTAATGATGAAGAAATATTATGTTGAATTTCTATTTTTTCTTTTAATAAAGATCTTATTCTTTTATCTTTTTTTCCTATTTCATCATATTTTTGAGATAAAGTTTCTTTTAATTTATTTATATCATTTATTTTTATTCCATTTTCTTTATTATATTTTTCATATTCTTTATATAATATTTCATATTCTTTTTTTAAATTTTCTTTTTCTTTTTCTAAATCATTTTTATTCTTTTTCTCAATTTCTAATTCTGTATCATAATTGATAATATTTTCTTCAAAATTATTTATTGTTTTTATTTTATTTTCTAAAATAAATAATTTTTCTTCTTTTTCTTTTAATTCATAACTTAATCTTTTTACTTCATTTATTGAAAAAGGTTCAAATTCTTTTAAATCTTTTAATTTATTTTTATTCATAAAATCAGAAAAAAATTGTTCTTTAACTCCATTTAATTCAGAATTTATTTTTTCTTTTTCATTATTAATATTATCTATTTTATCATTTAGTTCTTTAATTGAATTTTCACAATTTAAAAAAATATTTTCTTTTTCATTTAAAAGATTAATATTTTTATCAAGTAAACTTTTTTTTGATTCTAAATTTTTTTTATTCATTTCTAAATCATTTTCTAATTCAATCATTTTTCCTTTTAAAGAAATTTCATTTTCGAATTTTGCTTTTTCAATTAAAATTTCTTTTAATCTATTAGTTAAAATATCAATTTCTTGTTTTAAATTTTTAGAAGTATCAATATAATTATCTTTAGAATTACTATAATTAAAAACAAATTGATTTAAATTTTTATAATTTCCTCCACTAATAACATTTTTTTTATAAACAGTTCCATCTAATAAAATAATTTTTTTAAAATTTTTATTTCTTAATTCTTTAATATATTTAACATTATGACATAAAATAGTATCATTTAAAAAGAAATTTAAAGCCTTTTTTAAATTCTCTTTTCTACAATCAATTAAATCAATAATTAAATTTCCCATATTTCCAATTTTTAATCTTATACTTTCATTAAATTCTTTTTTTGGAATATTACTTAAAACTAAAAGTTCACAATTTAAATCTTTTTTTTTTAAAAATTCACTTACTTTAAAAGCAGTTTCTGAATCTTCAACAACTAAAAAATTCAAATATTTAATTAAAGAAACTTTAATTGGTAATTCTAATTTTTTTTGTAAAGGAATTATTAATTCATATAAAAAACCATAAACTTTTTCATTTTGATTCATTAATTCTGATATTTTCTTTCTTTTATTATTTTCAAAAGTATTATTTTCATTTTTTGATAATTCAAATATTTTTTCTTGAAGATTTATATAACATGAATTATAATCATTTTCTATTTTTTCTTTTTTTTCTGATAAATTTGAATATTTTTCTTTTAATTTTTTTAAATCTTCTTCTATTTTTTTTATATTTTCATTCATTTCGAAAATATTATTTGATAATATTTTATTTTCTTCATTTATTTTTGTTTTCTCATTTTCAATTTGATAAATTGTTTTTTCTATTAATTTTTTTTTAGTTTCTAAATCATTTAATGTATTATTTAAATTTTCTTGTTTTTTTATACTTGAAATTGTATTTGTTTGTAAAGAAAGAGAAATTTTTTTATATTCTTCAATTTGTTCTTTTGAAATATTTGATTTAATAAAAGAAGAATCATTATCTAAAATTCCTTTAATTTTTTTTATATTATTTTCTATATTTTCTTTTTCTTGTAATAATAATTTTTTCTTTTCTGATTTTTTCTTTAAATCACTTTTCATTTGATTTATTATAGATATTTTATTTAAAATTTTACTTTCTGATTCTTTTATTTTTATTTCTATTGTTGATATTTTATCCTTTTTTAATTTATAATTATTTTTCATTTTTAAATTTTCTTCTGATATTTTATTTTCTTCATTTTCATTTTTTTTAATATTTATTTCTCCTTCTTTAATTAAATTAATTAATTCAATTTTTTCTTTTTCTATTTTTTCAATTTCTATTTTATTTTCTTTTAATTTTTCTTCATAAATATCTTTTAAATTATCCTGTTCAATTAATTTAAGTAAATATATTTTTTTAATCATTTTATTAATTTTATTAACAGAATAATCAAAAGCTTCTTTATTTTCAATAATATTTTTAACTTTATTTTTATCATCTTTTAAAATATTAATTTCATTAGATAATTTATTAATTTTAATATCTAAATCAGATATTTTTTTACTTAAATTATCATATTCAACTTTTAATTTATTTGAACCAGATAATTTTTCAATAATTTCACAAATATTATTTTTTTTAGAAAAAAAAGAATCAATAGTTCCTTGAGCTAAAATAAAATACATAGTTTTTGAAGGAATATTTTTTTTTTCTAATTCATCAAAATAATCATCTGAATTAATCTTATTTCCATTAAAATAATATTGACAAGTTCCTTGATAATTAATATTTCTTTTAAAAATAATTTCATTTTTATTATTTTCAATTAAACAAATTTCAACAGAGCAAGTTTTTTTTTGTGATAAATTACATTTAGTGATTAAATCTTTTAAACTTTTAATTCTTAAATACTTTGTGTTTAAACCAAAAGCAAAAGATAAGGCATCAATAATATTTGATTTTCCACTTCCATTGGGTCCTAAAACTACAGTAAAATTTTTAAAAAAACCTATTTCATGGCGCCCTTCAAATGATTTAAAATTTTCTAATGTTATTTTATTTATTTTTATATTTCCTTCTTCTTTCTCATTTTCTTCATTCTCTGATTCAGTTAATGATTTATTTAATTTTTCTTTTTCTTTTGATGATTCTTTTAAGCTATTTTTTGACTCTTTTTTTGAATTTTTTGATTCCATTTTTTTTGTTATTTTTTAGTTTATTTTTATGAGGTTTTATGTATTTTTTTATTATTATTTTTTGTTTTTTAAAATTTAAATTTTGGGAAATTAAATAATTAATTTTTTTAAAAATGAAATTATTATAATTTTAAAAAAAATAATTATTTATTTATTTATTAATTTATTTATTTATTTATTTATTATTGATTTTAAATATCCTTCTTTTTATATTTTTCAGCTTGATTACTTTCAAAAAGATTAAATCTAGCGGGATATTTTTCTTTAGTCATAACATCAAGTCTAATTTTTAAATCATGATATAATTTATTTTGATTTTCATTTCCTTTTTTAATTTCATTAATAATTTGATTTAAATAGAATTTTTGAATTCTATCATTTTTATTATATCTTAAACAACAAGTAATTAAAACTAATAATTCATAGGAAATTTTCCAAGGGAATAATTCATAATAATAATTATCAACATTATTACTTTTATCAATATTGTCTAAACTATCATAATTAAAAGGAATTTTATCATTAATCATTTGATAAAGTAAAATTCCAGAAGTCCAAATATCAAAAGAAGTATCTAAAGAAGATAAAATAGAATTTAAACTTTCAAAGTTATCAGTTTTTCTTTTTTTAACAATTTGATAAATATCAGGAGGAAAGTTCATAGGAAATTTATTTTCCAATAAATTAGATTTTAATTCTAATAAAGTAAATATATAAGATAAAAAAGGATGAGTAATTTTAATATAATATTTTTTTTTTGATTCTGAATTTTTTGAAGCTTTTAAATATATATCATTTGGGTTTATTAAGGAACCAAAGTATAATCCTTTCTCATGAATATAATTTACACATGCAAAAAAATCTGTTATTAATTCTCTAAAACCTGTTAAGTGTAATTCAATTGAAGTTTTTGTATTTTTGATTTGATCTATATTCATTTTTATATAATCATTTAATGTAAAATTAAAAAATTCTAATATGAAATATATTCCTTTTTCATTTACTATAAAATCTATTAAATTTTGTAATCCTTCATGTTTTAAACTTTGATATTTTGGAAATTCATTTTTTAATGATTCAAATAATTTTTCTAATCTATCATCTTTTAATTCTAATTCTGAAAATATATTTTTTTTTAAAAAATCTCTACTTATAAATTTTATTAATAAAGGAGTTTTGTTTTCTTCATTTATTTTGTCTTGATAAATTTGAATTTTTTTTCCTGTATATGTTGAAGTATAATCAGAATAAAAGACTTCATTTATTAAAAAATATTTATTATTCCCACTTTCTAATATTTCTCTTTGATTTATATTATTTCCCATTACACAATCATTTAAATTACTTGATTCCATTGTTTTTATTTTTTATTAATATTTATCTTTTATTCAATTTAAATTTTATATTTTTTTATATTTAAAAAAATAAATTTTAAATTTATGAAAAATAAACAAGTTGAAAGTAATTTATCAGATAATTTAATTGAAAAATTAATTCCTATTTTAGACAATAAAGGAGTTGTAATTCCTTCTAAACAAGATTTAAATTTACTTTTAGAAAACAATGATATGAAAAAAATATTTCAATTTTTCATAGAAGAATATGAAAATAATTTGACAAATAAAATAATAAAAAAAAAAGTAAATTTTTATTCCTTAAATCAAAAAGATATAGAAAAATATTTTAATTCAATTGAAAAAAATATATCTTTAAAAAATCAAATAGAAGAAAAGAAAAAGAGATTGTTAGAATTGAAAAACAAAAGAAATAAAATATCAAATAAGAATAAAGAGGAATTAAATATATTAAAAAAATATAAAAAAAAAGAATTATTATCAGACATAAAGAATAAAATAATATCTTTAGCAATAAATCCAATAGAAACATTAAAAAAAAATTTAGAAAAAAATTTCCAAATAGAAAATTATAAATATAATCATTGTTATTTTTCAAATAATAATCCCGAAAATAATTTAGACAATGAATCAGAAAAAGAAAATTTTAATATAATAGAATATTTAAATCAAGTTTCTTCTCAAATTTCAATTTTTGATGAAAGTACATTTTTAAATCAAACTTCACAATCTAAATTAGAAAATAAAAATAATCAAATAATTCAATTACCTAAATTAAAAAAAGAAGAAATTGAAAAATATACTAAATTAAATCAAAATACTTTTTTCAGTGAAATTTTTAAAATCTTAAATCAAATTGAAACTATTTCATCAAATAATAATTTAGTTATTTCTAATTCAACTATTCAAAATTTAAAAGAAATTGAAGAAGATGTGAAAATTCTTTCTGAAATTAAAAAAAATTATTTAGAAGAAATTCAAAATGAAGAAAAGAATATTTCAAATGAATATAATAATTTAACTAAAAATAATTTATATTCTGATATTGAAAATGAAAATAATGAATTAATTAAATTATATAAAATTGATAAGAATGTATATAAAAAAATTTGTGAAATTACTCTTGAAAAAGTTTATAAAGATTTATTAAAAAGAAAAATATCAAATCAACAATTAATTGATCAATATATTTTACCAAATTGTATTGTTGATCCAGAAACAAATCAAAAAATAATTTATTATAGAAATTGTATTTATACTTATAATAAATTTAAAAATAGAACTAATAATTTTTTAGTTAAAAGATTACTTCCTTTAAATGTTTTAATTGAAGAAAAATATACTGATTTTATTAATACTATATCAACTGAATTTGATTATTTTAAAAAATTAAAATATGATATTTTTAAAAATAATGATGGAAATAAATATTCGTTAAAATTATTTAAATATAATGAAGAAATATTACAAAAATATCAAATATATAGTAAATTTGATTTATTTACTTTATATTCCAAATTTCTTTTTAAAAAGAAAGAAATCAATGAAAATAATCAAAAAATAAAAGAATACACTGATATGATTTACAACAATAAATCTTTTCAAAAGTATTCAAAAAATGGAAATTATTTATTAAATGGGATGAAAATCTTTTTTGGTAATCAAAATTTTAATGAAGAATATAGATTAAATAATGATGAAGATTATTTATCAATTATACAAAAATTAATTGAAGAATTTAATAATATTGAATATATGTCTTATGTTAATATGAATGTAAAATAAATTTAAATTTTCAAATTTATTTGAATAAATATATAAACATTAAAAAATAAATATTAATCTTAAAAAAATATTTTTCATTTTATTCTTCTAAAAAATGGCAGACAAAGTCCAATTAACATTAGAAAGTTTAATTCCAGATTTAGATGAATTATCAAAGAAAGGAATTTTTCAAAGAAAAGATATAAAAAAAATTTTAAAAAAAAGAAGACAACATGAATATTCTTTTGAAAAATCAGATGTTTCTCCTTCAGATTATTTTAAAGCAATAAAATATGAAAAAATATTAAATTCAAGAATGAAGCAAATAAAAAAAAATTTAAATTTGGAAAAAAAAGTAGATTATTATGATTTTCATTTTATAAGAAGAATAATAGTTCTTTTTAAAAAGTGTTTAATTAAATTTGGAAAAAATGAAAATATTTGGATGGAATATTTTAATTTTTTAATGAATAATAATTGTATAAATATATTAAATAAAGAAATAGGAAAATGTTTAATTCAAAATCCAACAAATATAAATTTTTGGAAAATTGCAGTTTATAATGAATTTGAAAATAATTTAAATAATTTAAGAGCTAGAAAATTAATGCAAGGATGTATTAGAATGAATAATAAAGATTTAAATGCTTATTTAGAATATTTTACTTTTGAAATTAAATTTGCAGAAAAAATTTCTGAAAGAAAAAATATTATTAAAGGAAATAATAATGATAATAATAAATTAAAAATTGTTAATGCTATTATTAAAGATGATAATATTGAAAATGAAAAATTAAATACTATTGATAATATTATTGATAAAGATTATGAAAATGATAAATTTCAAAATGAAAATAAAGATGAAATTTCTAATTTAATTATTCCTGAATTAATTTTAAATAATGCTTTTGATAATATTAAACCTAATAAAAAAGAAGATATTATTAATTTCTATTTATCTTTTCTTGAAAAATTAGAAAAATATGCAATTAGTCCTTATATTCATCCTAAACATTTAGAAGATAAAATTATTAGTGAAATCAAAAAAATTAATAATGTTGATATTGATACTTTAATTAATATAATAGAAATGAAATTAATTAAGAATTTATATAATAATAATAAATCTCAACTAGGAAAAGACATTTGTATAGAATTTTTAAATTTATTGCACTCAAAAGAAAATGAGAAATATAAAAATTATATCATATATAAATTATTGTTATTTATATCTGAAAAAATTTCTAATGATGAAATTATTTTAAATTTAGTGTTTGAAAAAATAAAAAATGAAATTGACATAAAATCTATGAAAGAAAATTATTTTGAATATAATAATTTAAAGTTATTAGTTTTAATTTCTTCAAATTCAATTTACTCTGAAAATTTATTAAATAATGAAACAATTTTAAAATTTTCAAAAGAAATTTTAATAAAAATAATATCTAATTATGAGGAACCATTTTTAAAAGAAATATTTGAAATTTTAAATAACCTTAAAAGTTATGAAGAAAATTTATTAGAAAATATCACAAATACAAAAATAAAATATAAAGATAATCCAAAAAATAATAAGTTTATTATTTCATATATAAAAGAAATAATGAAATTAATTTCAAGTGAAATAACATATTATTTAAAACCAGAATTATCTATAAAATATTTTCAATTAATTGAGAATCAAATATTAAATTTAAATAATTATCCTTATGAAATTGTAAAAGAATTATATAAAAATATGTTATCAATAATAATAGATAAGTGTATTCAAATTGGAGATTCAGATTATGATAATGGAGAGAAATATTATAATGATATAAAAGAATATATTAAAAAAAAAATGGAAAAACAATTAATAGGATTCATATTAATCAAAAGAGAATTAATTAATTCAAAGCATTTATCTGAAAAAGAACAAAGTTTATTAAATTGGATAAAATAAATAATAATTTTTTTAAAATATATAAAATTTTTTATAATTAAAAAAAAATAAAAAGAAATATGATTATTTTAAATCAACATCAGAAAATAATAGAATTTCCCCATAATATTGTAAGATAGGGATAACTGTTAGATATCATCATATGTTGCTAAAAAATATGAAAAAAGATTTAATTAATAACACAATAAAATAAATAATTTAGGGTTATAAAATAATTAATTAATAAAAAATAATAAATTTAAAACAAAATTTTTAACACAAAAGGTTTCATACAAAATTGATGTTATTTATTAAATTTGAATAATTAAAATATAATTTATATTTGATTTTTATGACAAATTTCAAAATATTAATAATATAAATATTTTTTATAAAAATGAGATGTGGAGGTGCATTTTCAACAAATGAATTTTCATCAAAATATACTTTAGAAATAGAAAATAAAGAAGAAAATTCACATTAACATAAAATTAGAAAAAAAAACATCCGAAATAATAAGAAAAACAGAAAATTTAACTATAATATATAATATAAATGAAAGTGAAAATCAAATAATATCAAATAAATTATTTTATGAAAAGATTTAAGAGTATAGGAAAAAATAAAGACTATAAAAGTTATAAAGAATTATTAAATTTTTATCCTATTCAAAATCCTAATTTTATAAAAATAATTATTTCTTCTGCAGAAGGTTTTAAATAATGATATTCCTATAGAAATTATAGAAAAAGGAATTGACAATTTTAATAAGTTTTCCCGAAGGAATGATAAATTGAGAAAAAGTAAAAGAAAAATTTTTCGAAAAATGTCTTAATCTAAATATTATTAAAAGTAATTTAAAAGTAAGTGATGAAGAAAATAATGAAAATGAATTATATATTAAAGGTGTTATTACTGAAAAATTATTTCAAAATTCAATAAATATTTATTTTATAAAGATTCAGAAAAATCAACTGATATAGAAAAGTTTGATGATAAAATAAATCAGAAGAATGTTAGAAAATCAATAAAATACAATTGACCGTTCAAAATTTCCTAATTTAGATTATTTTTCAGTTTTAATTGGGAATTTAATAATAACATAAAATCAAATTTTGAAGGTTGGATAAAAAAATATCATTTAATAAATAAAAATTATAATATTAGAATATTAGATTTTCAAAATTCAAATTTAAATGATTATCAATTAATACAAATAGTTAATCAATAAAAGATAAAAGATTAAGAAGTTTGTTTATCTCAAAATGTTTTAACATATGAAGAAATGAAATCATTATCTAAATTTATTTTTAATTAATAATAAAATATTATAAAGATTATATCTTCAAGAAAATACAATAGGGCAATTTAAAAAAGAAGGTGTAAAATACTTATAATCAAGACAAATTTCTTGGGAAAGAAATTAATTTAGAAGAAAAGAAAATTTTAGAAAAATAAAAAAAGAAAAACCTAATTTAAAAATTATAACAAAATAATAATTAAAACTTTAATAATAATATATTTTTAAATCAATTAAAAAAAATAAAAATGTAAAAATTGAAGAAATACTTATTATAATATTTAAATTTTATTTTAAGAAAGTAAATATAATAAAAAATTTTGAATAATATTATTTAAATATATATTAATTTATGTAATGTAAATTTCTAAATAAATCAAATAATTTTATTCAAGACAATATCTTCTTATATATAGAAAGAATGATAATATGAATAAATAAAAAATTAAATAATTTTGAGAGATACCAATTTAATATAAAAAGAAAAAAAATTAAATGGGAGTTTGTTGTCAAAAAATTGCATCATCTTATATTGATGTTAATGTTCAAAAAGAAAGTGAATTTGCTCCTTTAAAAACAAAAGAAAAATATATTAAAATAAAAACAGTGTTAAATAAATCTCCCAACATATCAACTTTATTACCAGATTTATTTAAATCAAAAAAGAAAAAAATTTTAGCTTCAAATAATAACAATAATGATAATTTCTATAAAAGACAAACAACAAAATATTTATTAAAAAAAACAGAAGATTTAGAAAACCAAAAAATAGAAGAAAATATAACAGAACAACAAGAAGAATTTATATTAAATAATTTAAAAGATTATAATATAGAATTTGATGATGATTCAAATAATGAATTATTAAAAGGTTTTTTTTCATGTATAGTACAATCAAATTTTATAATTTATACTAAAAATTCAGAAGCAAAAATATTTTATATAATATATTTAGGAAGAGTGGAATTAACAGATGAAAATAATAAAATAGAAAAAAAAGTAGGAGATTATTTCGGTGAAGAAGCTTTTAAAGAAAATAATAATAATAGAAATTTTAATGCTGAAGCAAAAGAAATAACTACTTTATTATGTATTACTGGAGATTTTTATAAAAGTGCTAAAATATATAATTCTTTAAAAATTGAAAAAATAAAATTTGCTTTAATTTCTCAAATTTTACCATTTAAATATGTTGGAGAAGATAAAATTAAACAAATGTGTCAATTAATTGAAATTGTTAATTTTGATAAAGGAACTATTATTATTAAAAATGGAGAAAGTTGTGACAGTATTTATTTTCTTTTGGATGGGAAAATTTCTAAAAAACATCATAATAATATTGTTTATTTAAATAAAGGAGAATATTTTGGAGATAAATTATTATTATTTTCAAAAAATAAAAGTGAATCTACTATTATATGTGAAGAACATTCTATTCTTTATAAATTAACTTATGAATCGATTATTGTAAAAGTAGGTGTTGATATTAATTCCATTTTAAAAATATTATTTCAAAATATTATCAAAAAATCACAAAAATTATTTCAAATCTTTTGTAACAATCCTGATTTTTTTAATATATTTTATTTAAAATTATATCCAGGGAAAAGAGTAGTTTTTTCAGAAAATATAAATTTAAATAAAAAAATATGTTTAGTTATAAGTGGTAAATTACTTAAAGAAAGTGATCAAAGTATAGTTTGTCTTGAAGGAGATATATATGGTGATGATATAATTGATTCAAAAATGAATTTAGAATGTAATATTATTTGTGAAGATGAGACTTTAATTTTAGAAGCTTCTTGGGATAATATAATTAAACAAAGTCCAAGTCCAAATAATATAAATTTATTAAATGCTGTTTCAATATTAAAACAAATAAATATATTTTCAAATTTACATGAAACACAATATTTAGAATTATCAAAATTACTAAAAGTAGAATATTATAATGATAAAGAAATTATTATTAAAGAAGGAGAATTTTGTAGAAAATTTTATATAGTAAAAGAAGGGTGTATTTATATTTATAATGATAATAAAATAGTAAGAGAAATAGGTAAAAAAGGAATATTTGGTTCTTTACCAGAATTAAATTGTGATATTTCATCTTTTACTGCAATTTCTTTAGGAAAAAGTGAATTATATATTATTGATAGTGGTGCTTTTTCTTTATTTGATATGGATGTTAAAAAAAAATTAAAAAAGAATATTTCCTTACAAGATGTTAAAATAACTTTAAATAATTTATATTATATCCAATCTTTAGGTCAAGGTAAATTTGGACATGTATATTTAATTCATAATAAAAAATATTTATATGCTTTAAAATATACTCCTCTATTTTCATTTAATAACAATCCTCAATTAATGGAATATTATTTCAATGAAAAAACAATAATGACAAAATTAGATAATCCTTTTTTAATAAGATTAGTAAAAACATTTAAAGACAAAAAATATATATTTTTTTTATTAGAATTCATAGATGGAATTACATTAAGAAAATTTATGGAAATAATGCCAGAAAAAACAATAGAACAAATTCAATTTTATACTGCAATATTAATAAGTGTATTAGATTATATACACAATAAGAGAATATTACATAGAGATATAAAGCCTGATAATTTAATAATAGATAAAAATGGATTTTTAAAATTAATAGATTTTGGAATGGCAAAAACTTTAACAACAGATAATATAACTAAAACAATATGTGGAACTCCATATTATTTAGCACCAGAAATTATTATGGGAAATGGTTATTCTTTTTCTGCTGATTTTTGGTCCGCTGGAATCACATTATTTGAAGTCTTTTTTGGATATTTTCCCTTTGGACAAGGTTCCAAAGAAATTTTAGAAGTTTATAATGAAATTTTAAATAAAAATTTAGATATACCTTTTATTGAAAAATATCCTTATTTTGGCTCCTTTTTACATTTAATTTTATCTAAAAATATTGTTCAAAGAGTGTGTAGTTTTGATTTACTTAAGGAACATCAATTTTTTCAAAATTTTGATTTTGTAAGTTTTTAAGTTTTTAATTTTTTTTCTTTTTAGAAACAATTAAGTGAATTTAATGTTAAAGCTCCTTATATCCCTAAAAATTTTTATGAAACTCATAAAATTAGTAATGGAACAATTGTTAGATCTTATCAACTTAATATTGTAGAATATTTAAATGTATTTTATTTTATATTTTATTTTTTTTTTAGGCTGTTCATATGAATCAAAACGATACTACGAATTTTGATTATAATAATATTTTTTATAAAGATTTTTGATTTTTATATTTTTTATCATGTAAAAAACTTAGAGATTTATTTCTGGTTTTTTTATAAATAAAATAAATATAAAAATTTTATTGGATTAATTTCATATGGAAAATAAATAAAAAGAAATTTGGTAAATATAAATTAAGAGATATATTTTTTTTGTTTCTTATGTATTTTAATTATTTTTACTTTATACATTAAAAATTAAAATAATTTATGGAAAATATAATAAGTTAGAAAAACTAATAAAATTATAATTCCCATAATTATAGTAAAATTTTTTATTTCTTTATCTCTTTCTTTTTCATAAGTTTTTCTTGAACAATATTTAACAACTGAGATTTTTTTCTTTAAAAATTTTTCTAAAACTTTTTTTTCATAAGTTAAATTTTTTATTTTTTTAGAAAAGTCATTATCATCATCAATTATATTGTCTTCTTCTTCACTAATATTATTTAAAGGAATTTGTTGTTTAAAATCTGTTTTAAAAAATAAATTATTTAATGTTTTATTTTGATAATTATCTTTTAATTCATTTTCAATTTCTTCTTTTGTTTTATTTCCATGAAATTTAATTGTATTTTGAACAATATTAAAATCTACTTCATCAAGAAATTCAGAATCTATTATATTATTATTATTTTCTTCTGAAATTTCATTTAATATTTTTTCTGAGTTATTTGATTCTTTTTTTAATATTTTATTTTCTTCTTTTTCAATTTCAATGTTTTCTGATTTTGGTTTTTTTAATAAATTTGCATATTGAGATTGTCTTATTTTCTTAAATTCTTCTGAATAATTTATTTTCTCACTTTTTACTTTTTTAAAAGTAGTATCTTCATCTAATTTAATATTCTTAAAATTTAATAATTCTTTTTCACTTTCTTCTTTAATATCATTTTCTTCTTTTTTTTCTTCATTGTTTTCATTTTCCACTTTATCCTCTAAAACTTTTTTTTCATCACTGAATTTATTTTTAATAATATCTTCCAATAATTCAACTTTCTTTTCTTTATCATCATTATCATTAACATTAAGATTATTATTAAAATCATTATTTTTATTGTTTTCATTGGTATTATTCTCGTTAATTGTATTATTTTCTTTTAAAAAATGTTTCTCAACAATATCTTTTACAGGACCACAAATATCGCATTTATAATCTTTACTAACCAAAGCAAATTTTTTCCTAGTTTCAACAGGATAATTTAAAGCTCCAATAGCTTGATGATCTTCTTGTACAGGCATAAAAGCAATGATAGCTTGGAGCATACTTCCAACTAAAAAATAAAAATAAAAAAATAAATTTACTTGTCCAAGCAGCTTGCCATTCTTCCTTGTGATATTGTGTCATAGATAAACAAACATCTTTATTTGTTTCAAATCTTCCACTTGGTGTTAAAAACATTACTGAAGGAGGACTGTTTGGATATGTCATTGGAAGTTTTATTACTCCATGATATATTCCTCCTTCAAATTCTGTCTCTTTTGGACCTTTTATTGTAAAATGCCAACAAAACATATCATCTTTTATTGGAGATGCAAAATATGAAGGAGATGGATCTTTTATCATTTTTTGATATTCTTTTTGAATTCTTTTTAAAGATAAATTTGACATTTTTTTTATTTAAATATATTATTTTTTTTTTGCTTAATTTAATTGTTTATTTGTTTTATAACTTATTTATTATTAATTAAATTTTATGATGTCTGATGAGTTGGAATATATATTAAATAAAAATGATTATTATTTAAAACAAAGAGGACTTTTGAAAGATAATTGGAATATAAATTTAAATAGTGCTTCTAATCCTTTTAATGAAATTGAAGAAAAAAAAAGATATGAAATAAACTTTAATTCAACAAATAATTTCTATCCAAACACAACAAGTTCATTTAGAAATTATACAAATAACTTAGATTATAACAATAGTCCGTTTGAAAATACAGGTTTTACTTATTATGGAAATCCAAATGAAATAAATGCAAATTATTCTTTAAGAAAAAATGATGCAAAAAAATTAATAGAAAAAGAATTAAATCCTTATTTAGAAAATGCTAAAAACCAAATTAAAAATCAACAGATAAATTTTGAAAAAGAAATAAAATTAAATGAAGAAAATAAAAATAAAATAAATGAAATAATAAATTCATTATCAAATCTTAGGACAAATTTATCAAAAATAGAAAATGATATTCAATTTATTTCAAACGAACAAAATAATAAAGAATTAGATTTTTTAAATGAAATAAGAATAGCTAAAAATAATAATAATATATCTTATAATAGAGTTAATGAATTTGAAGGAAAAATTGGTCTTTTTGAAAATAAAATAAATGAAATTGTTAATAATCAAAAAAATATAATGGACCAAATCAATGAAAATAATAAATTAATTGCTGAAGAAACTCAAAAAAAATTTGATGATTTAGAAAATCAAATGAATAATAATTTAAATAATCAAAATAATGAATATAATAGAAATTGTAAACTTTTAGAAGAAGATAATAACAAGAAATTCCAATTTTATTCCGATAATCTTGAAAATTTAAAAAACAATTTTCAAAATATGAAAGAAAATCAACTTAATAATCTTAATCAAAATGAATTACTTCAAAAATTTTCTGATGATTTTAAAAGAATTAATTTAAAATTTGAATCTTATGATAAACAATATAATTCATATTTAAATAATATAAATGAAATGAATAAAAAATTAGAAATAAGTAATCAATCCAGTAATGAATTTCAAAATAAAATTGAACAATATGAAGAAATTAGTACGAACCTTTCTCAGAAAATTGAAAGTAATTCTAATAGTATTAAAGAATTAAATTCTAAAATTAATGAACTAAATAATAATAATAATAATAATAATAATAAAAATAATGAACAAATGAATTTAAAACAATATGAAATAAATAATAAATTACAATCATTAGAAAAAAAAAATGAAGAAAATTATAATTTAATAAATGCTTTAAATCAAAATTATAATAATATGAATAATATAATTAATAATAAATTACGTTCAAATGATAATCAAAAAATTAGTGATTTAAATTATGAAGAAAAAATAGATGAAATGATTCAAAAAAAATTTGAAAATTTTAATCAATTTTTAGAATTAAATATTAATCAACAAAGTACAGTACAAACATTAATTGAAGAATTAATTAATAATACTATTGATATCAAAAAATCAATTTTAGAATTAAAGAAAAATGAAGAATATTATGATGATAATTTCCAACAAATTCAAAATGGATTTGAAGAAATTGAAAAAGTTGAACAATCTATTTTTATTTTAGAAAATGATGTTAAAGGTATTAAAGCTAATTTTCCTAATATTAATAATAATAATAATAATATAAATTCAAATCAAAATAGAAAATCAGGAGATTCTCAAAATATGTATGATTTGAAAGTTGAAGAGATTGAATAACAAATAAAATTAAAATTTATTTTTTTTTATTTACTTAAATAAATTATGTGAAATTTTTAAAATACATTAAATATAATATATATAAATAAATTATATGGTTAGAAGTTAATTAAAAAATAATTTTATTGCATTTTAACTTAATTTTTAAACATTTTTTTAATATTTATTAATAAATTTTCATTAACACTAATTTCTATATTATTAAAAGAATAAATCGTGAGAAGTATTATTCAATATTTTTGGAATAAGTTCAATAATAATCAAAACATTAAATTCATTTTAAAAATTTTATTTTTTGATCTATTTACTTTTATTTAATTATCAGACATATTATTATATTTTCATTTAATTAAAAATTATTTTGACTTTAATGGTGAATACATTTTTAAATAAATTTTCAATTAAATGAAAATATAATTATTCTTAAGATTTAATTATCAAATTTCAATTTACAATTTTTTTATCAAATTAAATCTTTTTTACAATTAATTTATTATATATAATAATATTAATTAAAAATTGGAATATTTAATATTTAACTTTAAATAAACTAAATATTAAATATTATAAAGATGAATTACATTCAAATATGAAAAAATGGAATCATGAAAATTATATTCTAAAAGAGTTCATATTAAATTATATTATGTAATTTTCAAATAAGAAGAAATATAATATTAAATATTAAAGAATTAGAAATAAATAAAATAAACAAAAAATTTTAAAAAGAAAATAAAATAAACATTTGGATAATATTTAGAAAATAAATTTCAAAAGAAATTTAAACAATAATAAACTATTAATTTAAAAAAAATTTCAATGACAGAAAATTCAAATGATAAAATAAATTCTTCGAAATATAAGACTGAAAGAAAACTAAATTTATTAGAACATAGATTAACAGGACCAAGTAAAGATGGGAATTGTCCAATAGAAAATTCATCGAATGAAAATATAGAAAATATTAAAATAAAATTATTTAAAACAGAACAATCCAATAATACAAAATCAAATACTATAAGTAATAATATTTCAATTCCTTTTTCAAATATTAATATAATAAATAAGAAAATAAATGATAAAAAAGACGTTAATATATGTCAATATTTAACTATTAAAAGAAAGAAAAAAGATAATTCTTCTTTAGATAATAATTCATTACCGCCTTCTCAATTAATAAATGATCAAAATATAAAATTAAAAAAATATAAAGGAAAAAAAAAAAATTTATGTAAAAATTCCCAATTGAAAGATTATTTAAAATCTTCTTCTTTAATTTCTTCAAGTCCAGATTCATTCGAAAAATTTATTGAAAATTCTTTAGAAAATAGTGAAATAATAAATAAAATAAAAAAAATTTTATCAGATAAAATAAAAGAATCAAATGAATTAAAGAGAAAAATATCTGAACTAATAAAAAAAAACCAAGAATTAAATAATAGAATAATATATTTTCAAAATGAAATAGAAAAAAATGAAATAGACATATGTAAATTTGTTAAAGAAAATGGAGAATTAAAAAGAAAAATAATACAAAAAGAAATAAATGAAAAACAATATACAATAGGTAAATTAACATATCAAAAATTATCAAATGGTCAAATTTTAGAATATTTTGAAGAAGGAAGTGAATTTAAAAAAATAGAAATTTTAATGAAAAATATAAATGCAAAAAGAACAGAATTAAAATTATTGAAATCAAATCAAAATGATTTAATTAAATTTAAATTAAATGAATTAGAAAATGAAGAAAAAAGAATAAGAAATTATGAATTAAATTTACAGAAAGAAAAAACAGAATTAATAAATAATTATTGCATATTAAAAGAAGAATCACATTGTTTATATTTGAATAAATGGCCATTGTTAGGAAAAAAATATCAGTTAATATCATTAATAGGAAAAGGAGGATATTCAGAAGTTTATAAAGCATATGATATAAAAAATCATAAATATGTTGCTTGTAAAATTCATCAATTAAATCCAAATTGGAATGATGAAATGAAGGATTCTTATATTAAACATACTATGAGAGAAAATGAAATATTAAAAAATATTCATCATAAAAATATTATTAATCATATTGATACTATTGAAATTAATAATAATTCTTTTTGTTCTGTTTTAGAATTATGTAATGGAACTGATTTATCTAATTATATTAGAGAAAGAAAAATATTAAGTGAAAAAGAAGTTAAAGTTATTACTAAACAAATATTAGAAGCTTTAGTTTATTTAGAAACTTTAAATAAAAAAATTATTCATTATGATTTAAAACCACAAAATATATTATTCAATAATTTAGAAGTTAAATTAACTGATTTTGGTTTAGCTAAAATTATTGATTCTAATTCAAATTACACTGATTTAACTTCTCAAGGAACTGGAACTTATTTTTATTTACCTCCTGAATGTTTTATAAATGGTAATAATGTAAAAATAAATCAAAAAGTTGATATTTGGTCTTTAGGTATTATTGTTTATGAAATGCTTTTTGGAAACAAACCTTTTAGTAATAATTTATCTCAAAATAAATATGTTAAAGATAAAATTTATGAAAATATGAAAGACTTAAATTTTGACAATCATTATAATGTTAAAATTTCTGAAGAATGTAAAATTTTTTTAAGGAAATGTCTAGAGTTTAATCAAGAAAAAAGATATGATGCTAAAGAAGCTATTAATAGTATTTTTATTAAAAATATATCTTTGGGTGATTAATAACAAGCTTTTTTAATATATTATTTGGTTTTCTAATTTAAAAATAAATTCAAATGTAAATATAAATTAAAATTTTATTTAAATTATAATTTCTAATAAAATCAAATAATAAAAACATATAAATGAGTTTTCTCTTAATAGATTATAAATCAAAAAACAATAACAATTAATATTTTAATTTAAAAATTGTCAAAAAAAAGTAATTTTAAATAACCAATATTTGGAAAAATAAAAAATTACTGAGACAAAATAAGTGCAACAATAAGTCCATAAAGACCAAGTGCTTCAGCGAAAATGAGAATAAGCATCATTCCTACAAAGATTCGATCTTGTTGAGCCAGAGCCCTGACACCAGCATCACCTCCTAATCCGATAGCGAGACCAGCAGCAAGAGAGGAGAGTCCACAGCAGAGACCAGAAGACAAATGTTTATAGCCTTGTTGATAAGTATATGGATTTTTATCATCTGGATTTCTTTGAATTTTCTGTAATAAAATTATAGATACTATCAATCCATATATTCCTAAGATACCTGCCATTATTACTGGTATCACACTCCTTATTATACTGTTTGGCTTTAATATTCCTAATACACATATTCCTATTCCACTTTTATATGTACCATATGCTGCTCCTATATTTGCAAATACTAATGCTGATGTTACTCCCATAAATCCAAAGAAACTTGCTCCATCTGATATTTGATATGTTGATGACATTTTTATTTATTTTTTTTGTTTTTTTAATAATAGTTTATTATGTTTATTTTTTATTAATTATATTTTTATTTATTTTGAGTTATATTTATTTTTTTTCAAAATTTTTTTCAAGTTGATAGACTTTCAATTGATGAATCAGAACTCGAAGATGGGGGTAATATGGGATTGGTTATATTTTGCTCTTCTTTTAGTTGTTGAGTAATATCATTTTGATTATTTATTATTTTTTGAGGATTTTTTATTTCATTTTCTATTATATTATTATTCATATTATAATCACTCAACTCATTTTTTAATTTTCTAATTTGTTCTTGTTCTATTTTATCATTATTATTATTATTATTATTATTATTATTATTAATATTATTATTATTATTATTATTAATATTATTATTATTATTATTATTATTATTATTATTATTATTATTAATATTATTATTATTATTATTATTATTATTATTGTTATTAT
>JAEEGL015493923.1_pt1 | contig 21826 bp, 19 predicted proteins | sample 9134231 | NCBI WGS metagenome assembly JAEEGL01 (sample SAMN16246548, study PRJNA631951) | gut metagenome | biome: gut microbiome; feature: rumen; material: fiber-attached | host: Bos | place: Iran: Karaj | collected 2018-10 | reverse complement strand
TGGTTGTCTTACCACAGCCAGAGGGACCTAAAAGTGTTAAAAATTCATTCTCTCTGATGTACAAATTAAGATCATCGAGTATTGTTGAGCTACCATAAGATTTTGTGATGTGCTGAAGATCAATGAGTTTATCCTGCATAATTTTTCTCTCTTTACCTGTTATTTATTAACTCTTTTTCTGAAAAAAGATAGTGATAAAAGAGCCTGCCACATACTACATTCTTATTGATATAACAATATCATTATATCTATTTTTCGCTCCCCTAACAAGCGTGGCAACCATCATAAATATGCAGGATAAATACTGGATTTATGCACTCTTCATCTCCTGAAGCTTACTTAAAATGGCGGCTGAAAGATTCTTATGTCCCTCCTCGTCCATGTGCTCATCATCAACGGAACTGGGGTCTGCAAAGTCAGAGGCTGCAAGGAACTGGTTACCCCTTCTTTTTGCAATTTTCTCATATTCACGCTTAAGATTTTTACTGGTCTCAATGGAATCCTTATCAAATTCCGGATCCTTTTCAGGAGTGTATACTTCGCTGCCAAGCTTAATGGGTGATACCACCAGAATCTTATCGGGAGATATGTATTTCTCCAGTTCATCTAGGCAGAGCTCCAGCCCCTTTCCTATGGTGTGGGAGTTTGCATTAAAAATCTTCTTGCAGTCATTTGTTCCAAGCATGATGATCGCAGCATCCAGCGGGAAATTGCTCTCAATTGAAAGTGGAAGTATCTCTGAACCCTTCCTGAAGGGTCTTAGCTGATCCTCGAAAACCGTGGTCCTTCCGCAAAGGCCATCCTCAATAATTCTGTCGTCGAAGAGCTCCTCCTGAACAAGACTTGTCCATCTTATTCCCCAGGGATAACGCTCCTTGGTGCCCGGGATAAGTCCCCATGTGTTTGAATCCCCAAATGCAAGTATATTTGCCATAACTATTTCACCTCATAATAAAAATGTTTAAATATAAATTATATGTCCGTTATTTCGTTTATACATAAGCTCTGTAATTCTTACATCTCTATTATGAAATATCAGCATTTACCTGTGAAATACACAAAAGTGATAGTCACATATAAAATGTAGCTATCACTCATAGTGTTTTGGTAACTCTTTTATCAGTCACCCATTATATTTTGTTTTTTAGACTTTATTTGCTTTCAGCATATTCCTGTAAGGACTTTATGTTTCCGCAGCCGCCCTTCTTAACTTCGCTGATACCCTGGGCTGCTGCCTTGGCTGCGGCAACAGTGGTTATGTAAGGGATGCGGGCCTTTATGGCTGCGCGGCGAAGGTAGGCATCGTCGTACTTTGCTCCTTTTCCGATAGGAGTGTTGATTACAAGCTGTACATCGCCGTTCTTTATAAGATCCTCAACGTTGGGTCTTCCGCCCTCATAGTTTTTAAGGATCCTGGTTGCATCTATGCATGCACCGGTTATGGTCTCATAGGTCTTACCTGTAGCGTAGATCTTGAAGCCCTCCTTTGCGAAGGCCTCTGCCAGCTCTGCAGAATAAGGCTTATCCTCATCATTAAGCGAGATGAGAACTGCGCCCTGAAGGGGAAGTGCTGCATTTGCTGCTTCCTCAGCCTTGAAGAAGGCTTCACCGGGAGTCTTTGCAAGTCCGAGAACCTCACCTGTAGAACGCATTTCAGGTCCGAGAACAGGGTCAACCTCAGGGAACATATTGAAGGGGAATACAGCCTCTTTTACGCCGTAGTATTCAGGCTCTGTATTCTTCTTGGCATCAATGAGTTCCTGTACAGGTGACGGTCTTCCTGTAAGAGATGCTGTGATAATATCTGTCGCAACAGGTACCATCTTAATTCCGCAAACCTTTGATACAAGCGGCACGGTTCTTGATGCTCTGGGATTAGCTTCAAGGACGTATACAGTATCATCCTCGATAGCGTACTGCATGTTCATAAGTCCTACGACATTCATCTCTACAGCGATCTTACGTGTATATTCCTCGATAGTCTTAAGGTGCTTCTCTGAGATGTGCTTAGAAGGAACGATACATGCTGAATCTCCGGAGTGAATTCCTGCAAGCTCGATGTGCTCCATAACCGCAGGAACGAATGCTCTCTCCCCATCACTTATTGCATCAGCTTCGCACTCAAGTGCGTTGTGAAGGAATCTGTCTATCACAATAGGTCTGTCGGGAGTTACACCTACAGCAGCCTTCATATAGCCTTCCATGCTCTCCTCATCCCTTACAATCTCCATTCCTCTTCCACCGAGGACGAAGGAAGGACGAACCATTACAGGGTAGCCGATTCTTGCAGCTATCTCCTTAGCTCCTTCAACATCAGAAGCCATTCCTGACTCAGCCATGGGAATACCAAGCTTCTCCATCATCATACGGAACTGGTCTCTGTCCTCAGCAAGATCGATAACCTCAGGAGTTGTTCCAAGGATGTTTACGCCCTCTTCCTTAAGCTTTGCAGCAAGGTTAAGAGGAGTCTGTCCGCCAAACTGTGCGATAACTCCAACGGGCTTTTCCTTTCTGTAAATCTGAAGAACATCCTCCAAGGTCAGAGGCTCGAAGTACAGAGTATCTGATGTATCGTAGTCAGTTGAAACTGTCTCGGGATTGCAGTTTACTATGATGGTCTCAAAGCCAAGCTTTTTAAGTGCAAGAGCTGCATGTACGCAGCAGTAATCAAACTCAATACCCTGACCTATTCTGTTGGGACCACCGCCAAGGATCATTATCTTCTTAGCATCAGCTTCTCCGTCAGCCTTGGGATTCTCAAGGTTAGCATCTGCCTTATAGGTTGAATAGTAGTAAGCAGCGCCGTCTGTTCCATATACGTGAACGCCGTCCCACTTTTCAGTAAGTCCGAATTCATCTCTCTTATTTCTGATATCATCCTCAGATACATCAAGAAGACCTGAGAGATACTTATCCGCAAAGCCGTCCTCCTTTGCTTTAAGAAGAACCTCTTTGGTAGGAACACTGCCTTTAAATTCTTTGACGATAGCTGTCTCCTCGTCTACGAGCTCCTTTATCTCATTAAGGAAATAGTGCTTAACCTTGGTAATATCGAATATCTCATCAACGGTAACGCCCTTCTTGAAGGCTTCATATATAAGGAAATATCTCTCAGAGGAAGCATCCTTTAAAAGATGAAGAATGTCATCCTTATCCATCTCCTCATACTTCTTAACATTACCAAGACCGTATCTTCCCTTCTCAAGGGATCTTATAGCCTTCTGGAAGGCCTCCTTGAAGTTCTTTCCGATGGACATTACTTCACCAACGGCTCTCATTTGCGTTCCGAGCTTATCCTCTACTCCGTGGAACTTCTCGAATGCCCAACGAGCAAATTTAACTACCACATAGTCTCCGTTGGGAACATACTTATCAAGAGTTCCGAACTTTGAATCAGTAAGCTCAGCAAGAGTAAGACCTGTAGCAAGCTTAGCTGATACAAGTGCGATCGGGAAGCCTGTTGCCTTACTTGCAAGGGCAGAGGATCTTGAGGTACGGGGATTGATCTCGATAACAACGATTCTTCCAGTCTTAGGGTCATGGGCAAACTGTACGTTGGTTCCGCCGATGACACCGATATGCTCAACGATCTTATAGGCCTGACGCTGCAGCTCCTCCTGGAGCTTTTCATCTATTGTGAGCATGGGTGCAGTACAGAAGGAGTCTCCTGTGTGAACACCTACAGGATCAACATTCTCAATGAAGCATACGGTGATCATGTTGTTATCCTTATCTCTTACAACCTCAAGCTCAAGCTCCTCCCAGCCAAGGATTGACTCCTCAACGAGAACCTGATGGATGATTGAAGCAGCAAGACCTCTGGCACAGACTGTCTGCAGCTCTTCCTTGTTATAAACAAGACCGCCACCTGCGCCGCCCATTGTATAAGCGGGTCTTAATACCACGGGATATCCAAGCTCATCCGCCTCAGCCAGAGCTTCCTCTACGCTGTAGCAGGCCTTGGATCTTGCCATCTCTATGCCCAGCATGTCCATGGTCTTTTTGAACTCGGTTCTGTCCTCACCTCGCTCGATAGCGTCAACCTGAACACCTATAACCTTAACACCGTACTTATCAAGTACACCGGCCTTATATAATTCCGCGCATAAATTAAGACCAGACTGTCCTCCCAAATTGGGCAAAAGGGCATCCGGTCTTTCTTTTTCAATTACAGCCGCAACGCGGTCCACATTTAAAGGCTCAATATAAGTCCTGTCAGCCATCTCCGGATCAGTCATGATCGTAGCGGGATTGGAATTAACAAGAACAATCTCATAGCCAAGACTTCTGAGAGCCTTGCACGCCTGAGTTCCTGAATAGTCAAATTCGCAAGCCTGTCCGATAACAATGGGGCCTGAGCCGATTATTAGTACCTTGTGAATATCTGTTCTCTGTGCCATGTTTCTCTCCCATTCCTTAAAATTTCTTTCTAAAAATTTTATTATTCATAGGAGAAGAAAACAAGTGGGAATTTTATTCAACTGAAGCTATGAAGGAATATATTTCTTCTTTGCCGATTGTCAGAACTTTTTTGCCGTCAATGTAGTCCTGAAATATCGATATATCTCCCACCTCAATCGCGAACCTCCACATCACGCCAATATCCTTTTATTATCTGCCCAATACCAGCCATATAGCAGTATTGCTCTAAGGATATTATCCGATATCATGCATATCCACGCTATTTCTATTCCAAATCCTAATACATGAACAAATATAAATACCCCCAGGACTCTCACAAACCATTGCGTAAATCCTGATACCACCAATGGAATCTTGGTTTTCCCAATTCCATTAAATACATATTGCATGACTATGGAGATTCCGAACATAGGCTCATTTATTGCAACAATACGCAGGAGCTTCGGCGCCAGAATAAGTGCACCTGCATCATTTGTAAAAAATGAAATAATTCCATCGGCACATATCAGTAATATTCCTGTTGCTATCATCATAATGAATACAATAATCACGCAGACCATGTTGGTTTGCCTGTTTAGTTTTTTTAGATTTCCTTCACCTCTTACATTGCCGGAAAGGGATGCAACAGCGCTGGCCATTCCGACAGCAGGGATGTAAAAAGCCGATTCGGCCGTAAATGCAATAGAGTGGGCAGCGTATATTTCTGTTCCGAGAGGAACTACCATAGCAGTAAAAATGACTCTTCCAAGGCTTGTAACTACAGATGTCAGAAAAGCAGGTATGCCAACCAAAATATACTTCCCTATAATTTCTTTTCCTTCAGCCCTCAGAAAATTGTCCTTGATATCAGCCTTTGCTATCATCGCAGTATCCTTATGCTTTTCATTGAAAAACAGCATAAGGATTCCGCCTGTCATAGTGGCAATTGCAGTTGCATAGGCTGCTCCCATAACACCCAGATTGCCTCTTCTGATATTTATTTCCATTACTGAAAAGCTTATTATCTTGTCAGGGTAAATCAAAAACCAGTTAAGTATTACATTCAGAATGTTTATAAAACCATTAACCAGTAATGGTGTGACCATATCCTTATCCGCTTTTCTTATGCTTCCTGCTGTCACATTGAAGGCAAAGAAAATCCCCATGGATGAGCATATGGAAAAGTACATGGATGCAGGTCTTCTTATATCTTCTGCAGCCCCAAGAAATACCGGCAGGTACGGACTAATGATAAGAGGGATAGCTGTAGTAAATATCCCCACCACTAAAGCAAGAAAATATGCATGCAGGGTTGCATTCCTTAGTTTTCCCCTGTTTCCTGCGCCTATCTCTTTTGCCATATATGCAAGCACACCAACACCCAATGCATTTACTCCTGCCTTTATAAGAAATGTAACTTCATTTGTAATTCCTATAGTTGCCGATGCCTCTATGCCAAGCTTCCCCACCATAATAAAATCGGCATAATTGACAAGTGCCTGGAACGAGTATTCAATAATTGCCGGTATGATAAGGATGATTATCTCCTTAACCAGTTTTCTATTTCCTGTCATATTTCATTTTTTCTCCCGTTAGAACATATCAATGATATTGAAAAAGGGAGCTGCGAAAAGCTCCCTGGACTTAAAAATTATTAGATTACATAGGAATCCGCCGGCATGATCCTGGATAAAAACTGTCGTGTACGTTCCTCCTTCGGACGATAGAATATCTCGTCCGGCTTTCCTTCCTCTACCACAACGCCACCGTCCATGAAGATTACCCTGTCAGCAACTTCCTCCGCAAAGGACATTTCGTGTGTAACAACTACCATTGTGATTCCGCTCTTTGCAACCTTCTTTATAACCTCAAGTGTTTCGCCCACAAGCTCAGGATCAAGCGCAGAGGTTGGTTCATCAAAGAGAATAACATCAGGCTTTAAGGCAATGGCTCGTGCGATTCCGACTCTCTGCTGTTGTCCGCCTGAAAGCTGTGAAGGATAATAATCCTTTTTATCAAGTAGTCCAACCCAGCTAAGAGCATCCTCAGCAATTTTCGTTGCGTCAGCCTTTGACTTCTTCTGTACCTGTGTAAGACCCTCCATTACGTTCTGGATCGCTGTCTTGTGTGCAAAAAGTCCGTAATTCTGGAAAACAAATGCAGAATGTCTTCTGACATACAAAATCTCTTTTTTCTTTGTTTTCCGCAAATCTATCTCATTTCCCCCAAAATTCATAAGACCACTGTCAGCACGTTCCAAAAAGTTTATGCATCTAAGAAGCGTTGTCTTTCCCGAGCCGCTTGGGCCAAGTATGACCACCACTTCACCATCATTAACCCTTAGTGAAACGTCCTTAAGTACTTCCTGTTTTGCAAACGATTTTTTTACACTAGTTAACTCTATCACCCTGTAATCACTCCTTATCTCCGGCTCTGATCCACCGATCAGATTGCTTTAACCAACTGTTCTTTTCAAATATTTCCCGGAGTTTTTCTCTGCAATTGCCGCAAGTAATTCTATACATGCACCGATAATCCAGTAAACAAGAGCTGCTGCGACGTACCCTTCCAGGTAGCTGTAATATAGCAGCGCCGGAAGAAGCGCCCCTGTCATTATTTCTATTACGGATATCGCACTTACCAGATTTGATGCCTTCAGTAATCCGATCAGTGAATTCTGCATTCCCGGTAAAAGTATCGGAACCATCTGCGGAAAAATAATCCGCCTTAGTGTCTGAAATTTTGTAAGGCCTATACTATAACCTGCTTCGTACTGCGTTTTGTCAATTCCCCTGAATGCACCTCTTACGCTTTCACTGATCGAGCAGGATGTCCCAAGAATAAGTGCAAAAAAGCCAATGAAAATAGGATTTATATCACTTATCTGAACGCTTATATGAAAAGCTTCTGCAAAATCATTGTAAAAGGTCATAAAGATCAGATTGTAAAGTATAAGGGCTACCATCATCGGAAGCCCCATGTAAATAGTGACAAAAATAGCAAAAAACTGTGATAATACAGGAACCCTGTAATGCCTAATGGTAGCAATAAAGGTTCCCAAAATCAGGCTCACTACAAATGTAATAGCAGTCAATTCCAATGTCACAGGTGCATATTTAAAAGCAGATATCAGGGATTCTAAAAAACTTGATACATTAAATGACATATATTTTCCCCTTTACTTCAGTTTTTTCTCAAGTAGTAAAAAAGCACCCTTCAAAATTAAACTGAAGGTAATATAAACAAGTGTCGCTGCTATATATCCTTCCAAAGTGTGCCCTGTAGCCGCACCAAGTGTTTTTGCTTTTCCCAAAACATCTACTACGCCGAGTGTAAATACCAATGATGTATTCTGAAACACTCCGACCAGATCCACACCGTAATGAGGCAGTGCAACCTTAAAGGCCTGGGGGAGCACAATTCGGCTAAAAGTTTGCGCTCCTGTCATCCCAATTGAATATCCGGCTTCTGTTTGAATGGAAGGTACAGAGGTTATGGCCCCTCTGAATATTTCACCGAGGAATGCTCCTTCATTCAATATAATCGCGATTTCCACAAATATTACCGGTTCTATCCTATTCAGGTTTATTCCAAACACATTCAGGAAAAGTGATCCTAGCAAAAGTGGAATCCCGTAAAATGCGATCATCATCTGAACCAGAAGTGGCGTTCCTCTCATGAACGAGATATAAACACTTATAATCTGACTTATTACCGGAATTTTCTTAAGCCTTAAGACTGCAACCAAGACTGCTAATATCGTGCCAAAAAGCATTGACCAAAACACTATATGGAAATTAACCGATATATTTGAAATTATTTTAGGAAATACATTTATAAATCTATCAATACTAAAATAATTTCCCATAGTCATTATTCCTCTTCAGTTACGTCGTATCCTACCCACTTGATAGCAAGCTCTGAAAGAGTTCCGTCTTCCTTAAGCTGCTTAAGTGCACCGTCTATAGCTTCCTGAAGCTCTGTCTCATCCTTGCGATACAGATAGTAGGTCTTTGAATTGTTTATAGGCTCTCCGACTGATTTAATGAAGTCTTTTCCGTCATCACTGAAGTTAGTATTAAGCTTTATTACATCACTCTTCTTAAGAACAGTTGCTGCTGCAGCGCCTGACTTAATTGCTGCTGCGGCCTCTTCATCAGAGCTTGATTCAGCTGTTACAAGTTCAACTTCCTGTCCGGGATGCTCTTCATTCCACTTTGTAAGTATCTGAGTTGTTGCGCTTGTTCTTCCGCCGGTTCTTATCTTCTGACCTGCAAGATCTTCAAGGCTGTCCACATCGCTGTCTACAGGTACTGCAAGGTATGTAATGTATGATGTATAGGTCTCACCTGAGAAAAGATACTTCTCTGCTCTTTCATCCGTATATTCATACTGATGTGCCGCTATATCTATTTTTCCTGCCTCAAGTGAAAGTACCAGCTGATCAAAGGCCATTGACTGATATTCAAATTCATACTGAGGAAGAAGCTCATCTATCTTGGCAAGTACGTCGTACTCATATCCAACTGCTTCACCATTTTCGTCAAGGTAGCAGAAGGGGTTGTAATTGATTCCGGATCCTACAATAACTGTCTTAACCTCTCCGTCTGCTGAATCGCTTGTTGCAGTTGCTTCATCCTTTACTTCTACTTCATCCTTTGCTTCTGTCTCAGTGGTATTTGCTGCCTGAGCTCCTGTGCCTGCTGAGCTCCCGCATCCTGTAAGTGCAGCCATCATTGCCATTGTAGCTGCTCCTGCGGTAATAAATTTGATAGCCTGTAATTTCTTCATTTTCTCCTCCTTCTTGCAGCTATATACTGCGCCTTAAATTTTGCTGACCATTTATTCCCGTAAACTGAAAAAGCCGAAGGAAAATGAGCTACCCGATGATAGTAGTCATTCGCCTCCGGTTGTCCAGTCAGCAACTTGTTTTGTTGTTAAAAAGACTATACTCTGAGTCGCTGCATTGCACAATTAAGTAGTTATTATGGTTAGCAATAAGAATTCATTATCATATAAGCTGATCACCATCTAAGTCTTTACATAACAAAAGCCCTGCCATTTTCGGCAGGGCATAAACATTATAAATCAGTTAAATCTCTGGGACGCTACAGTATAAATATCCTCAATAAGTCTGATCCCACCGGTATATCCCACAATGAAATCATCAAATACAATCTTGTCCTTTACAGGCCATGAGATGTTAAGGAAGTTACCCTTAAGGTCATCCGTGATTTCCTTATCGTAATATCCACCGAGAATAAGCGGATAGCCATGGTAATCATGCTCCTTTATGGCTTCATGGATCTTGTAGCCGTCAGTCTCAAATACCGCCTCAGCTTCAAGACCGTAATTCAGGTTCTTGAACTCCTCAGCAATAGCCTCTCTGTATTCCTTGGGTGTATCATCCACGATAAACTGCTTTGCAGGGATAAGTCCCAGATCGTTTGTCAAAAACTTAGTGATACCAAGTGCATACTGTGCATCAGCCACAACAGAGAACTGCTTGTTGATTACACGGTTTTCCAGGAAAAGATCTGCATAACGTTCAATCAGATAATAGTAGTATTTCTCATGCTCTGTGATTACTTCTTCAACCTTCTTTTCGTCGACATTTGCATACTTTCCTACCTCTCTCAAGAACTTACTTGTTTCAAAAGCTCCGACAGGAAGTGTCTTATAGTGAAGGTAAGGAATTCCCAGTTTTTTCTCCATCTTCTTGACATTCTTAAGAGAAACCCAGGGGGATACCAGAAGGTTAAACTCAGCATAAGGAATCTTATTGATGTTATCAATTCCTCTGTTATAGCCAAATATAGTATTGGGAGTAAGTCCGATTTCCTCAAGGAGCTTCTCCAGCTCTCTTAGATTACCAAGCCAGAACAGATCCTGATACGGAACATCAGCCCAGATATTAACAAGACCCTTCTGTCTTGCCTCAGGCTTTTCAAGGTACTGATCGATGATAGCATCAATAACCTGCTCATGTCCCTTGTAATTGTTTCCCTTAAATCCTGCTGTAGGCGCATATATAACAGGCTTATCCGCATCTGCAAATTCGGAAACAACCTCGCCAGAATCATCTCCCACGATTTCAGGAATACATCCCGTAAGTACGACATACATATCTGCGTCGATTACCTTGAGGGCGTTGTCTATTGTAGAATGGAGCTTTTTTACACCACCGAATACTACATCTTTCTCATTGATACTTGTGCAGGGAAAAATGTTTGGTGAAAAATATCCACTGCTGCCTGTACCGTCTGAAAGCTTCTGAGCGCATCCCGGACCTGAATGAAGAACCGGTATAGCTCTGTCTATTGCCTGCACTGTCTGCATTGCAGCAAGCGCACATTTATATCTTTGCTTGTCCAATAATTTTGCCATTACTATTTAGCCTCCTACTCTTATGCCTTGTCATGAACAAGGAACTCACCTACGTTCTGCTTGTACCACCAGTCTGTGTATGGAAGCTTTGTTCTCTTTGCAAGATTCTTCTCAAAGCTTCTGTTCTGTATACTATCCAGAATTGAATAAGCAAAATCCAATGTATGCTTATATCCGAAAATCATATACTCATCAGCAACATAGACAGCAGGTGTACCATTCTTTATAGCCCATACAGTTGAACCGGGGTGTCTTGATAGGTAGAGGTCAGGCTGATATTTATTAAGGATATTCATAACCTCATAGTTCTGCTGATCGGATACGCTCGCTTCAAAATCAATATCATTGTCGAGAAGATACTTCATTGAAGGCGGAACATCTCCATTATCGTATTTTTTATCATAGTGCCATGCAAGAGCCCAAACCACTTCGATTCCAAGCTCATTAAGAACTCGTGAAACCTCGAATGTATAACCGGGGCCCATTCCAAGAACAGCCTTAAGTCCCTTAAGCTGCTTCTTCACTTCCTCAATCTTAGGAAGGTAAATTGCGCGCTGCTCCTCGAGATATTTCTCAATCTTCTCGCTTCTTCCAGTTACTCTTCCGATTTCTCTGAGCCATGTCTCAAAGCCCACAATACCGCACTGATTTATTGATCTTATATAGGGAACGCCATACTTTTCTTCAAGGGCATTTCCAAGGTAGTTACCCAGGGTTCCGCATATACAGGTTGTAGCCAGAGCCTCAGACAGATGTGATAATTCTTCAACTGTAGAATTGCAGTACAGGAAGGTGGGTTCAAGATCGAAGTTTTTAAACATCTCTATGATCTCCGGCCTTGCACTCTCATAGAAATTCTTGAAGTTAATCTTATTGGATTTAACGCCTTCTCTCGGAGGCTGCACGATAGACTGAAGTACTGCATGGTCTGATATATCAAAACCGGTTGCCCAGATTCTGGACTTAAAGCCCTCACAGTGCACAGCTACCACAGGTACATCTATCTGATCGCGTATATCCTCAACAACGCTATCAATATCCTCACCGATAATACCTGTTGCACATGAGCTTGTAACGAAAATAGCCTTGGGACTGTATCTCTTATTAACCTCAAGGACGATTTTCTTAAGCTGCTCTGTCGAACCGAAAATCGTGTCATTTTCATTCATGTCTGTGCCGACATAAACTGTGTTATTTGTAACACCACGCTTTTTTGCCATAACCTTATCAAGGTAGTAGGTTCCGGCTGCTGCCACAGAACATCCGGCAGGACCGTGATGTATTATCGCTATATCTCTTATAGCTGACAGCTGTCCAAGTGCACAGCTTGACAAACAGGAACTGGACTGTGAAAAGCAGCGTGAACATCCCTTAAGTGTTCCGCATTCACTCTGAGTTGCCAGATCCTTCAAAGAACCAATGTAACCGGTGATAGAACCAATACGGTTTTCTCTGGTAGCAACATTGGAGTTGTTTAAATTGATAGCCATTTTTCATCTCCTCTTCGTAAATATATGAAAGAATGCCGCTCATGCGGCATTCCAGCGCCCTTTACAGATTGTCATAAAGATCCTCTGTGAGTGTAAGACTTCCTCTGTATCCTGCTATTGCCCTGTTAAAAATCAGTCTGTCCTTTAACGGGAATGTCGCAGCTATACACTGCACTTCCTTTAAGGATGCTGCTTCACGCTCATTACTGCTTCCCACAATGAGTGTCAGCTCCTCTTCCTCCAGAAGTGCCTTGTTGATTTCATACTGGTCTGCTGTAAACACAACCTTCGGAGGCTGTGCGTATTCAAGACCTGTTATTTCATTTATTATCCTGTTCTTGTTTTCATCCCCATATACAGGCTCGGAAATAACCGCAAGCTTGGGAGTAAAGCTGTAATCATTGGCAAGATATCTTGTAATTCCGCATACACTCGAAGCATCTCCTACTACAGCGAATCGCTTCCAGCTAAGAGCTCCGATTGACTGCGCAAGATAGCTGTATACGTAATCCTCTTCTTTTTCAAGGAAATCATTCACCAGCTTAGTATCAAGGTGAAGAGCCTCTGCAACAAGTCTTACAAAGCGTTCCGTATCAGTTGCTCCAATCGGGAGTCCAGGATATCGGACACTTTTTACTCCAAACTTCTCCTCGAATTTTTCGGCAGGTCCTTTAAAGAGCCATGGATTTATGATGATATTAAGTGCAGCGCCTGAGCAGTTTTCAATTGTTTCTATTCCCTGATGTCCTGTGAAGAATGTATTAACCTTAAGTCCAAGTCCTGTCAGAATTCTTGATATCTCCTCAAGGTTTCCGCTCCAGAAAGGATCATGGTAGGGAACAATTCCGAATACGTTTACAAGCTTGTCATCTTTGGGAACATTCTCTTTAATGACCTGATCGATCAGATTGTTCCATATGACTTCATAACCAAGATTGCTGTCACCTGCAAATCCAGGAGTATCGATAGGGTATACCTTATAGCCCTTTTTCCTGTATTCCTCTGTCACGGAAACAATATCATCTCCGATGATTCCTGCAGTACATCCTGTAAGAACAAAGAATGCATCGGCATCCATGATGTCAATTGCACCTTGTATGGTTGTTCGAAGTTTATTCAAACCTCCGAATACTACTTCTCTCTCCAGCATGTTGGTGGAAGGAATGGATACACTTGATACAAAGGCTGAGCTCTTGTTACCTGACTGTCCCTGCTCAGCAGCACATGTCTGCATGCAGCATCCGGGGCCGGAGTGTAATATAGGACAAACTTTATTTATTGCGCCGAGTACTGAATTTATTCCTGCAAGTACACATCCCCCTCGTGGATTCTCTAGTATTTCAGACATTTGCCTCACCTCCCACGATATATTTGAAAGCATCTTCGCTGTACCAGCTTTCTTTGTAAGGAAGCTTCACATGCCTTGACAACTTCTTATTAAAGCCCGGATTTTCCAACTGATCTGCTATCTTGTTACCAAGGAAAATCAATCCGTCATAGCCCATGGTAGGTCTCTTCATATCAAGCACATGAGTTGTCGGTAATCCTAATTTGGCAGCCCATTCCGGAACGCCGATAAAAACATCCGGCTTAATTTTCTGAATCAGATTCACCTGTTCGAAGGGTTGCATATTAGCTATATCAACCACAAAGTCCTTGTGAATGCCATTCAGATATTCAATATCCACCTGGGCGTCGTCATCATAAGTAGGAGTTTCAAGGCCGACTAGTTCCATACCGAAGTCATCAATAAGAGCTGCTGCCGCGAAGCTTCTGCCTGTGCCACCGCATATAAAGACTCGTTTTCCCTGTAATCTGTCACGAATTTTCTTAACAAGCGGAGTAATTCTCTCATGCTCTTTTTCAATGATTTCATCAGCCTCTTTCTCCTTTCCCATTACTTTTGCAATTCCTCTGAACCACTTATCCGTGTTTCTAAGTCCGATTGGCATAACCGTATGTGAATATGGAATATCATATACAGTCTCCAGCTCCTTCATGAATTCATCCGCAAATACCTTACAGATGGAGGTGGAGGCTGCTGCCGAAGGTATCTTTCTTATCTTTTCAAGTGAGCTGTAAAAGGGAATATAGTTTGTCTCTATTCCCAGAAGCCCCAGCATTCGCTCCATCTCTTTCTGGTCTGCATAGCTTATGGATACAGGTGCAAAAAGATTAACAAGGTTATCCTTCTTAGCTACCTTTTCCTTTGACAAAATATATTTTTCGATAGCTATAAAAGCAGCATCAAAACCTGAAGCACATATCTTGGATTTAAAGCCTTCACAGTGTATCGGTACAATTATCGCTTTTTCCGCATCTTTTTGAAGGTCAGCACAGATCGCATCAATATCATCTCCGATAACTCCCGATGCACAGGATGCAAAGACGAATATCAGCTTTGGATCATAGCGTTCAATTGCCTTATTCACTGAGTCGCGAAGCTTTTTTTCTCCTCCGAAAATAACACTCTTCTGATCAAGATTAGTTACGATTATGTGAGGATTCTTAATGTGCTTAACACCTCTGTGGGCCTGACCTACACGGTACATATCAACTGCCAGGGATGTGCAGCCTATGCATCCTTGCGGTGAATGTGCTATGAAAACTGCATCCTCCAATGACATAAGTGCAGCCATACTGTTTATCTGCTGGCACTGAAGTCCCTGTGCAAAGCTTCTGTCCGCTTTCTTCAGGCAACCCTTTCTAAAGCTTTCCTCAGCCTTTTTTCCTGTTCCGCCATAATCGTTAACTCTGCCTTTTTTACTTTCTCTTACACCTGAATAAATTTCTGCCATATTTTTCTACCTGAATATATATAAATTAGAGTTTTGCTTGCAAAACTCTTGCGCCGTTGCAAGATGTCCGGGGGACATCTGCTTTGCAACGACCGAAGTGGAACGTAGACACGGTTGCAGAATGCAACATTTTCCATTCGTGCGAGTGTGCATCCTGCGGAGCACTTTTTTGAAAAAAAAGGAGGTTCACTAATAACACGGCAAATGATTCCGTGCTATCAGTGAACCTCCGGTTGTCCGGTCGGTTAACCTCGCTTTTTAATTTGCAAAAAGAGGTGTTGAAAGGTATCTGTCACCTGAGTCAGGAAGAAGAACAACTATGTTCTTGCCCTTGTACTCTTCTCTCTCTGCTATGATTGTTGCTGCCTTAAGAGCTGCTCCTGAGGATATACCAACAAGTATTCCTTCTGAAAGAGCGAATTTTCTGCCCTCTGTAAAGGCATCCTCATTTTCGATCGCGATTACTTCATCAAAAATCTTTGTATCAAGAACAACCGGTACAAAGCCTGCGCCGATACCCTGAATCTTGTGGGCACCTGCTGTTCCCTTTGAAAGAACGGGGCTTGTTGCGGGCTCAACTGCGATTACCTTTACGTCAGGATTCTTTTCCTTTAAGTATTCGCCTACACCTGTGATTGTTCCGCCTGTACCTACACCTGCGATAAATACATCAACCTTTCCGTCTGTCTGCTCCCAGATCTCAGGACCTGTAGTAGCCTTGTGTGCAGCAGGATTTGCAGGATTCACAAACTGTCCAAGGATGATTGCTCCCTCGATTTCCTTCTCGAGTTCCTCGGCCTTTGCAATAGCTCCCTTCATTCCTTTAGCTCCCTCAGTGAGCACCAGCTCTGCGCCGTAAGCTTTAAGGAGGTTTCTTCTTTCAACACTCATTGTGTCAGGAAGTGTGAGGATCGCCTTGTACCCCTTTGCTGCTGCTACAGCTGCAAGTCCGATTCCTGTGTTACCTGATGTGGGCTCAATAATTGTTGCTCCGGGCTTAAGCTTTCCGCTCTTCTCTGCCTCTTCGATCATAGCAAGGGCGATTCTGTCCTTAACTGATCCGGCAGGATTCAAATACTCGAGCTTTGCAAGAAGTGTAGCGTTTGTTACTCCTGCTTTCTTGCTGTATCCATTAAGTTTAAGAATAGGTGTGTTACCAATAAGTTCCAGTGAACTTTCTTTAATCTGTGCCATGTTTCGTATCTCCCTTCAAATTTGTTAATAGGATAATATCATGCCTTAGTTTATAGTAAAACTAAGTAATTCCGATTGCCAGACATAAGCTTTACTTTTCATTGTTATAGCTTTTACTTATGACTAAATGGCTTGTGATTATCAATCTTGTCGAAATAAGCTGTTATCTTGGTAAGTGCATCCGTAACGCCGCAAGCTACATCAAAGCTTGATATCTGCTTTTTCTCCAGCTGCTTCTGAGCCTGAAAACCAATCTTTTTGCAGACAAGGCTTCTGCAGTCTCTTATAAGCTCCACCTTGGGAAGCGGTTCTCCTCCATGTCCGCAGCCCTTGCCATCTCCGCAGCCTTTCCCGGAGCCGCAGGCATCTCCACTCTTTATGAAGCAATCACCATTGCCTTCCGGACTGCCGGAGTTCTCGTTATTTTCTGTGGCCCCTTCATCGGCTATGACCGGAACAGCTCTGTATTCCTTCTTTTCAAAAGTTGTCCCCTGCACCTCGTATATTGAAAAGCCTTCGGCAGCTCCAAAAGTCAGATCAATATTCACATCGTCCGATGATGCCACCGCTATCAAATATGACATATAAACTCCTTGATCTCTTTTTATACGTTAAACAGGTTCGTTGACAGATAGCGAAGTCCTGTATCAGGGAAGATTACAACGATCTTCTTACCCTTGTTCTCAGGTCTCCCCGCCACCTGTGTAGCTGCAAAAAGTGCTGCACCTGAAGATTCACCAATCAGAATTCCGTCCTTTAACGCAACCTCTCTTGCTGCCGCGTACGCATCAAGCGCTTCAACTGCAATCCATTCATCATATATATTTCTGTCTAAAGTTGATGGTATAAGATTTTCCGGAACTCCTTCAAAGGGATGTACACCTGTGATTTCATTGTCGGGCTTAGGTTTTTCATCACTTGGAAGTGAACCCGGACCGGGCTGTACTGCCACTACCTTTACATTTGGATTTTTTGATTTAAGATAAGCACCTGTTCCGGAAATTGTTCCACCGGTTCCGACACATGCTACGAGAATATCAACCTCTCCATCTGTATCCTCCCATATTTCAGGGCCTGTTGTTCTCTTATGAACATCAGGGTTTGCAGGATTGGAGCACTGATCCACAAAGCAGATGTTATCTTCTTTAGATAAAACATCGTCCTTAAGGGCCTTAATTGCTGCAATGAAATCCCCCTTTGTTTCCTCCAGGGTCTTGGCAATTACAGGTTCCTCGGTGAGCTTTATGGTTGTTCCTCCAAAGGCGTGAATAACCTGGAATCTCTCCTTACTAACCTGATCCTGAACATATACCCTAAAGGGATAGCCCTTGGCAGCTGCTATTGCCGCAAGTCCGATTCCGGTGTTACCGCTTGTTGTTTCTACTACGGTGTCGCCCTTTTTAAGCTTACCGCTCTTTTCAGCATCCTCTATCATAGCGAGAGCAATGCGATCCTTGACGCTCTGATTGGGATTGAAGTATTCAAGCTTGCCTATGACCGTTGCCCCAAGGTCATGGGCATTTTCATATCCTGTGAGCTCAAGAAGCGGTGTTCTTCCAACAAGCTCAGTAATCGATTTGTGTACATTTGCCATTTCTCATACCCTCCTTTACAGAACAAATATCAGATCTTGTAGTCGTCTGAAAGCTCCATCATGCCATACTCGAGAAGGATCTCTTCAAGTCTCTCCTGGGTCATGGGAGTAGGAATAACGAAGTCTTTATTTTCAATTACTGCCTGTGCCAGGTTTCTGTATTCCTGTGCCTGGTTTGAATCAGGCTTATACTCAATAACTGTCTTCTTATTAATCTCAGCATGCTGAACCACGTTGTCACGGGGTACGAAGTAGAGAAGCTTAGTGCCAAGCTCTTTTGAAAATGCTCTGAGAAGATCAAGCTCTCTGTCAACGTTTCTTGAGTTGCAGATGATACCGCCAAGTCTTACTCCGCCTGTTCTTGCATATCTCTGAATACCCTTTGAGATGTTGTTAGCTGCATAGAGAGCCATCATCTCACCGGAAGCTACAATATAAATTTCCTTTGCCTTACCTTCACGAATAGGCATTGCAAAACCACCACAAACTACATCGCCGAGTACGTCATAGAATACATAATCAAGATCATCTGTATATGCTCCCAGGTTCTCAAGCATATTTATTGAAGTGATAATTCCGCGTCCTGCGCATCCTACACCGGGCTCAGGTCCGCCGGATTCTACGCACTTTGTTCCGCCAAAGCCTTCCTTCATGATTCTGCCAAGCTCGATATCCTCACCCTCTTCTCTTATGGTGTCGAGAACAGTTTTCTGTGCAAGACCACCAAGTAAGAGTCTTGTTGAATCAGCCTTAGGGTCGCATCCTACAACCATTACTTTTTTCCCGTGCTCAACAAGTCCTGCTGTCAGGTTCTGTGTTGTTGTGGACTTACCGATTCCACCTTTTCCATAGATTGCAATTTGTCTCAGTTCTGCCATTTTTTTCATCTCCTCTTTCTTTATGTTGAATTTTCTTAATTCGCTTCTTCTTCGGCTATCGCAAATACTCTGTTAAACTCACAGATAAGATCTGCAATTCCTTCTATTCCGACTGAAAGTCTTAAGACTCTGTCGTTTATTCCGTTCTTTTCAAGAACGTCCTTTGGAACATCCGCATGCGTCTGTGTCACCGGATAGGTTATAAGTGTCTCTGTTCCTCCAAGGCTCTCCGCAAAATATATGAGCTGCACGTTGTTTAGTATTGAGTGTGCAAACTCTACCGAATCCACTTCGAAGGTAACCATCGCACCAAAGCCTCTTGCCTGTTTTTTCATGATGTCGTAGCCTGGGTGCTCCGGAAGTCCGGGATAGATCACCTTTGTCACATGAATGTTTGTCTGTAAATACTTTGCAAGGGCCAGAGCGTTTTGCTGGGCTCTCTCAAGTCTTACCGCAAGCGTTCTTATTCCTCTAAGAATCAGCCAGCTGTCAAATGGGCTAAGCCCTGCGCCTGTTGTCTTATAGATAAACCTCAGTTTTTCATCCAGCTCCTCGTCCTTTACAACAAGGAAACCGCCTATCGTGTCGTGATGTCCTCCCAGGAATTTTGTTCCCGAATGAACAACTATGTCTGCTCCGAAATCCAGTGGATTCTGAAAATACGGTGAAAGGAAGGTGTTATCAACTATTAAAAGCAGTCCCTTTTCCTTCGCTATCTTCGAAAGCTTTTCAAGATCCGTTACATTCATCATCGGATTGGTCGGAGTCTCAAGATATATCGCTTTTGTATTTTCATTTATAAAAGGTGTCACATCATCGCTGCTAAGATTGGCCGCTGAATATGTAAGACCGTTTTTTTTACTTATCTCGTTGAAAAGTCTTATGCTTCCGCCGTAGAGATCCGAATCGATGATGAAATGATCTCCGGGCTTAAACAGCTCCATGACGGCTGCTATGGCTGCCATTCCACTGGCAAAGGCCATTGCGTCTTTTCCGTTTTCAAGATATGCAACTATCGATTCTAGCTGCTTTCTTGTCGGATTCTGCATTCTTGTGTAGTCGTATCCGGTGCTCTCCCCCAGACCCGGATGCGCAAAGGTAGCTGTCTGATATATTGGAAAGCTTATGGCTCCCCACTGATCCATAAGATTTCTGTCCAGCTGCTGACACTTTGTATCTATGCTGCAATGCACTTCTGTACATTTATTGCATCCATTGCAATCCATAACTTACTCCTCCGACCTTCGACCTAATTGGCTACTACTTGCTGTGGTTTTCTTAGGTCAGTCTTTTTGTTATTCTTTTTGTTATTCTTTTCTTGCTTCTATAGCCCTGTGCAGGCTATCAAGCGCTGTCCTTATCACAACTTTCGGACTTGCTATATTTATTCTTTCAAACAGGGCTGTCTCTTTTCCGAAGATTATTCCACCGTCCAGCCAGAGCTTTGCTTCATCAACTACGAGGTGCTTTAAATCGTGATAGTCATCTGTCACCTCTGAAAAATCGAGCCATATAAGATATGTCCCTTCAGGTTCGATGAGCTTGACCTCAGGAAGATTTTTCTCAAGGTAATCTCTTACGAATGCAAGGTTCCCGGTGAGATATTCTTTTAATTCATCAACCCATTCTCCGCCCTTCCTGAAGCAGGATATGGTAGCGGCAAGTCCCATCGCATTGGGCTGACTGTAACCGGCTGCTTCATTCTCTCTTCTGAACGCATCTCTCAATGTCTTATCCGGAATCAGGATATTAGCAACCTGAAGTCCTGCCATATTGAAGGTCTTGCTGGGAGATGTTCCAATCACAAGATTTTTAATGTACTTCTCACCAAGCTTTAGAAATGATATATGCTTATATCCCGGATAAATGAAGTCCGCGTGTATCTCATCCGAAAAAATGATCACATTGTATTTAAGGCAGATATCACCAAGCTTTTTCAGCTCCTCTTTTTTCCACACTCTTCCTACAGGGTTATGCGGACTGCACAGAAGGAAAAGCTTTACATTGTTTTCCTTTACCTTCTTTTCAAAATCATCAAAATCGATTTCATAATGTCCGTCTCTGTTTACGAGCTGGTTGTTTATACACTTTCTTTTATTTAGAAGAATTGTTTCCTTAAAGGGATAGTAGACAGGCTCCTGAATTATCACGCTGTCTCCCTCATATGTATAAGCCTTTATTGCCATGGCAATGGAATAAACCACTCCCGGAACAACCGTAGTCCAGTCCTTTTTAATCTCCAGACCATGCCGATTCTTAAACCATTTGTATACAGCTTCGTGATACTCTTCACATGGATCCGTATATCCGAAAATTCCATGATCTACACGCTTTCTGAGATCACTTATGATTTCATCGGGAAGCTTAAAATCCATATCCGCAACCCACAGTGGAAGCAGGTCGGTTCTGCCCATTCGCTGCATTCCAAAGTCGAATTTCAGACTGGCTGTTCCTTTTCTGTCGATTACTTTGTCAAAATCATATTTCCCCATACAACAACCTCTCAATGTTTCAGTACGCAGTTTTCAAAATTTTGCAGATGCTCTGTCTTCAAAATCTCTATGCCAGTACTCCGCCCATCTCTTCCAGCAGTTTTATATATCCGTCCAGCCTGTAAAGCGAGTCTCCGACTTCTCCCGGCATTTCAAAGGATGCAATGCCGTGATCCTTTAGCTCGTAGGAAGCTCCCGGTCCGATTTTCGCTGCAAGTACAAAGTTGCAATCAAGAAGCGCTTCAACGCCTTTTTTTAATTTTTCGTTATCATGACTTCCACCGTTGCAGACAGGAATAACAAATCTCTGCTCTATCTCTTCGTAGTTGCCGTCCTCATCCACATCTACGATGAGAAAGCTCTCCGCTCTTCCAAAATGCTGATCAACATATCTGTTATCCGTAGATGCAATTGCTACGCGATATACTGCGTTTCCCATTGATGAACCTCTCTTTTTATCCATGTGAAAAGGTGCTTCTGACATTCAGTCTGTTCTGATAAACAAGCTTGCTGTATTCGGATACTCCCGGAACTCCCACAGCATCTGCACGGCAATGAGCGCAGTGCCTGAATACCTTGATGTACTGCTCTG
>JAEEGL010591243.1_pt1 | contig 21826 bp, 20 predicted proteins | sample 9134231 | NCBI WGS metagenome assembly JAEEGL01 (sample SAMN16246548, study PRJNA631951) | gut metagenome | biome: gut microbiome; feature: rumen; material: fiber-attached | host: Bos | place: Iran: Karaj | collected 2018-10 | reverse complement strand
AGTAGGAGCAGTTAGAACTGGTAAATCAACATTTATAAAAAAGGTTATTGAAAATTTAGTTGTTCCAAATATAGAAGATGAATATGAGAAAAAAAGAACACTAGATGAAATACCTCAATCTGCTCAAGGTAAAACGATAATGACAACTGAGCCTAAATTTGTTCCTAGTAATGCAGCTAAAATAAAAATAGATAATTTTACTACTAATATAAGATTAGTAGATTGTGTTGGCTATATAATACCGGGGTGTAAAGGTTATGAAGATGAAAATGGACCTAGGCTGGTTAAAACACCTTGGTATCAAGAAAATATACCTTTTGAAGAAGCAGCAGAGATTGGTACTGAAAAAGTTATAAAAGATCATTCAAGTATAGGAATAGTAGTAACTACTGATGGTTCTATTGGCGAAATTGAAAGAAAAAATTATGAAGAAGTAGAAGAAAGAGTAATAATGGAATTAAAAGATATAGGAAAACCATTTATAGTAGTTATGAATTCTACACATCCTATGAGTAAAGAAACAGAAGATTTAACAGATTCATTGAAGCAAAAATATAAAGTACCAGTTATGCCTATTAATGTAGAACAGATGAAGGAAAGAGATATATATGATATCTTAAAAGAAGCACTATATGAATTTCCAGTAACTGAAGTAGAAGTAAATATGCCAGATTGGATAGCGTGTTTATCTCAAAATCATTGGTTAAAGAAAGAATTTATAGAAAAAATAAGAAAAAGTGTTGTTGAAATAGATAAAATAAGAGATATAGATAATATACTAAATCCATTTAAAGAATCAGAAAATATTAAAAATTCATATTTATCAAGTGTTGATACTAAGACAGGTACAATAACAATTAATTTAGATGTAGAAGAAACATTATATAATCAAGTATTAACAGATATGATGGGTATTAATATAAATAGTAAAAAAGATTTATTAATGTTATTACAAGATTATAATGAAATGAAAGAAGAATATAATGGTATTAAAACAGCTTTAAAAATGGTTAAAACAACTGGTTATGGTGTTGCTTCACCATCTTTATCAGATATGAAATTATCAACACCAGAGATACTTAAACAAGGTAATAGATATGGAGTTAAACTAAAAGCAGTGGCTCCATCAATTCATATGATTAGAGTAGATGTAGAATCAACATTTGAACCAATTATAGGTTCTGAAATACAAAGTAAAGAATTAATAAATTATTTAATGAAAGATTATGATACTAACCCAGATAATATATGGAAAAGTGAAATATTTGGAAGAAGCTTAGATGTGATAGTCAAAGAAGGAATACAAGCTAAAATATCATTAATGCCAGAAAATGCTAGATTTAAGTTACAACAAACAATAACTAAATTAGTAAATAAAGGATCAGGTAATTTATTTGCTATTGTTTTATAAACAACTTTTGGTTGTTTTTCTTTTGAAAAAAATCACTAGTAATATTTAATAAAAAGTAGTATAATAAAATTGGTGGTTTATATGAAATATCCATCTAATATAATATATGGTAATAGAGGAATGACATTAGAATATTTGATAAATTGTTCTAATGATTATTATAGAAGTATAGATAAAGCAATTATTTATAAAAAACCAACTCCAATAACAGTTGCTAAAGTTAATTATCCATCTAGATATGAAGCTAAAATAGAAGAAGCCTATTATAAAACTCCTTCTACAACAGATTATAATGGGGTATATAAAGGTAAATATATTGATTTTGAAGCTAAGGAAACACAAAATAAAACAAGTTTTCCATTAAATAATATACATAAACATCAAATAAAACATTTAGAAGATATAGTAAGACATAAAGGAATAGCTTTTATAATTGTTTATTTTAAAATGATAAATGAAATATATTATTTAAAAGCAGAAGATTTAATAAATTTTATAAATAATAATACACGAAAATCAATCCCAATTGATTATTTTAAGGAAAAAGGGTTTATTTTAAAACAAAGAATTAATCCTTATATAGATTACCTAAAAATAATTGATGAAATATATAAGGAGAATTAATATGGATAAAATAAAAATAATATTAAATAAATTAAAAAAGATGTTAAACAAAATTAAAAAATTATTTTTAGAATATCAATTTGAATCATGCGTAATTGTATTAAGTATATTAGTATTAATTGTAGGATCTCTTGCTATTGGATTTTTACATTCATTATTAATAATAGTTATATTTGACTGTTTAGCTATTGTAACTCCTATACTAATTAAAATGTATAAGAGAGATAAATTAGGAAAAGATGCTATTATTGAAGAAAGAAAAGAAGAAATATTATTACAAAATAATATTGATAATTACATAGAAGAAAAAGTAGTTGATAATACTATCGTTGAAGTAAATAATGATGATGTTGTTGAAGTTAAAAACGATCTTATTGATGAAATTGATGAAGTAAAGGGAAGTGATACTTTGGCTAAAAAGAAAAAACAAAAAGCTAAAAAAGTAGTACAAGAAAAAACAAAGAAAAAAAGTTCAAGTAAAATTAAATTTGTTTTAAAGATATTCTTGTTACTATTTATATTAGCTATTATAGCTGGCATAATTGCAGTATCAATTTTCTTATATACTGTAGTTAAAGATGCACCTAATCTAGATGAAGATGATTTCTATTCACAAGAATCATCAATATTACTAGATAAAGACGGAAATGAAATAGTTAAAGTTGGTAGTGAAATAAGAGAAAAAATAACTTATGATGAACTACCAGAAATATTAGTAGATGCTATTATTGCTACAGAAGACTCAAGATTTTTCCAACATAATGGATTTGACTTACCAAGATTTTTAAAAGCTTCATTAGGTCAAATAGCAGGTAGAGATTCAGGTGGAGCTTCTACTTTAACAATGCAATTATCTAAAAACAATGTAACAGATAAAAAATATAAAAAAGCAGTATCTGGTATGACAGGTATTAAAAGAAAATTTACAGATATTTATGTTTCAATTTTCCAAATTGAAAAAAACTATACAAAACAAGAAATAATTGAATTATATGCTAACTCTTATTATTTAGGTTCAGGAGCATATGGAGTTCAACAAGCTAGTTTAGTTTACTTCAACAAAGATGTTAAAAACTTAACATTAGCAGAAGCTGCTATGATTGCTGGTTTATTCCAAGCACCAGATGCTTATGATCCTTACATGCATCCACAGGCTGCTGAAGATAGAAGACAAACAGTATTATATTTAATGGAAAGACATGGATATATTACTAAAGAGGAAAGAGAAATAGCTTCTTCAATTCCAGTTAAAAATTTATTAGTTGAAAATAAATCTACAAATGCTTATCAATCATTTATTGATACAGTTGTTGCTGAAGTAATAGAAGATACAGGTTTTGATCCATATGTAACACCAATGGTTATTTATACAACAATGGATAGAGCTAAGCAAGAACACATTGATAATGTAATGAATAATAATTCAGTTACTTATAATAAAGAAACATTTAAATGGAAAGATGATAAAATTCAAGGTGGTGCTATAGTTATGGATTCTGGTACCGGAGCAATCGTTGCTGTTGGTGGTGGAAGAAATAAAAGAGGAGCTAAATCATATAACTATGCAACAATGATTAAAAACCAAATAGGTTCAACTTCAAAACCAATATATGACTATGGTCCTGCTATTGAATTTAATAATGTTGGTTCTGGTACTACAATAATAGATGATATTTATGCATATAGTAGTGGAGCTAATATGAGTAACTTTGATAAAAAATATAAAGGTATAATGACTTATAGAGAAGCTTTATCTCAATCAAGAAATGTACCTGCATTAAAAGTTTTCCAATCAGTTGGAAGAGAAAAAGTATATGAATACGTTACAGCATTTGGACTATCACCAGAAGCAACTGATGGAAGTATCCATGAAGCACATGCTATAGGTGGATATAATGGTGAATCACCACTTACTATGGCTGCAGCTTATTCAGTATATGCTAATGGTGGATATTATATTGAACCATATTCTTATACTAAAATCATTTATCGTGATACAGATGAAGAATATATTCCATCTGAACATGGTCAAAAAACAAGAGTTGTTAGTGGAGCTACATCTTATATAATTACATCAATGTTACAAACTACTGCTTCAGGTGTTGTTGGTGGAACTTCAATAAATGGTATCCCAGTTGGTGCTAAATCAGGTACAACTGATTATAATGCTCAACAAAAGAAAGAATATAAATTACCATCTAATGCTGTTAAAGATTATGGGATAGTTGGTTATTCACCACAATATACAATTGCAATTTGGTTAGGTTATGATAATGCTAAAGATGGTTATAATAACTCTACATCATATCGTAAAGCATTCTGGAGATATATTGCTAGAGGAGTAATTGATAAAAATTCAAAATCATCATTCCCTACAAGTAATGATGTTACATCAGTTAGAATTGAAAAAGAATGTTATGGTGATTGTTTAGCTAGTGAATTTACACCAGCTGATATGGCTACAACTGAATACTTTAAGAAAGGAACAGCTCCAACAGGAGTATCAGATAGATTTGCTAGATTAGATAATGTAACTAATTTAAGTGCTATTCAAAATGGTAAAACAATTACTGTTAGCTGGACACCAATCCCAACACCTAATTCAATTAATGCAGAATATTTAAGAACTTATTTTACAGAGTTAATTAAAGATGAAAAAACTCGTAATGAAATGATTGATAATAGATTAAATTATAACAATACTAAGATGGGTACAGTTATATATAATGTATATTTAAAATCAGGTGAAGAATTAAAATTCTTAGGTTCTACATCAGGTAATACTTATGAATATATAATTAGTGGTAGTGGTGATTATACATTTGTTGTTAAAACATCTTATACAATATTTAAAGATAATGCATCAACTGGAGCAACTGCTACTATATCTGCTTTATTTGACATTATTAATGTTGGATTAAGTGGAAGCGAAAGTGTTACTAATAGTATTGGTAATCCTTATCATGAATTAGGTATTATTGTTACTAAAAATGGTTTAGATGTTACTGATCAAGCTACATATTCATATAAAATTAAAGATGCTTCTTCTAATGTAATTCCATCAATTCCAAATGATGTAGCTGGTACTTATAAAATTGAATATACAATTGTATATCAAGGACAAAGTTATACAAAAACAAGAACAGTTATTTATCAATAACTGTTCTTTTATTTTATTATTATTTTATTTTTATGTTCTTCTAAATCATTAGTTATTAAGTTATAAATACTTGTAACTCTTTGTTCTATATACAATAAATCATTATATTTAGTTAATATAGGTAAATTAATATTTTTTTTAATTTTATTTAAATAATTTTTACCATTTTTATTAAAACCTAATACTCTAATATATTTAATTTCTTTATTATTTTTTGCTTCTTCTTTAGTAAAATTACATAATATATGTAGAAACATTCTTTTAATTCTATTATAAGTATATCTTTTAGTTTTACACTTATTAATTAATTCTTCTAAACTATTAGATTCATTAATATATTTTTTTATTATAAACTCTATTCCTTCATCAACTGTTTGATAAATTGATAAATCTTTTTCAGTTATTATTTTATATTTTAATAAACTAAAGTATTCATCTATAAAATGAGGATTATCTATTTTATAATTAGGAATAAATTTATCTATTTTTTTATTCTCTTTTATACCATTTCTAATAGCAGATGCACTAACAATATTACCTTTTAATTCATTACTATTGTAATCATTTGTTCTTTTAATTGAATAAGGTTTTATATTAGCTTTTTGTTTAATTATTTCTTTTATATAAGTAACTCCTAATGTATCATTTGGTTCTTTAATTTCATAACCAGTTAAATCTTTTAAAGATAAAGATAAACTATTAGGATAATTTAGTCCTTTATCTAAATATTCTTTTAATTTATCATCAAATTTTTTATTATTTATTTGAGTATTAGCTAGGTTATATAAAGTATTTATATCGTTTAATTCACTACCAAATACTAAATAATTAACTTTTAATTCTTTTAATAAACTAATAGATCCTTTAGAAAATATATCTGCTCCTTCAGTAGAAAAACAGAATGGAAGTTCTATAACTAAATCAACATAATTTAAAGCTATTTCGGTTTTCTTCCATTTATTAATAATACTAATATCTCCTTTTTGAGTAAAATTACCAGATAGTATTACTACTATTAAAGAATCAGGAAATATTTTTTTAATTTCTTTTATCTGATATAAATGACCATTATGAAATGGATTATATTCAGCAATTATACCTATTGTCTCCATAGAACCACCAACCATATTTTAACACAAAAATTATATTTATTGTAAAAAAAATATTGAATAAGTTAATAAAGATAAGTTTAAAAAACAATAATCAATAAAATATATGATATTAAATACTAATATCATTTTTTCTTTATTTATGTTAAAATATAAATAGGAGATAATTATGAAATACAATGAAAAAATTATTGAGTTATTAGAACTTGATAAAAAAATATTAAAAATTTATGATAATTTAATTAAAATATCATCTCAAAATAATAAGAGAGATAAAGAATTTTTAAAACAATTTAATAATTTAGATTTATTAATTGATTATGAAAATGAAAAATTAAATAATTTAAATTTAACTAATGAAGAAATAGATTTTTATTTAAAATACAATCCTATTGATTTTAAGTTATTTAATTCTGAAATTTTAAAAGTAAGTGAATTATATAAATATAGATTATTTTATTCATTATTAATACATGATAAAAATGAAGAAACTAAAATAACAGATGATGATGTTTCTGAATTGTATTTAAAATATATATGGAATATTGAAAAAGACAAAAATAAAACAAATCAATCAACTATAAATAAAATACAGTTTTATAATTGTTACATAAATAAAACAATAGAGAATTTTTTTTTAGATAATATTTTTTCATTTAATAAAGAATATAAATTACATTTAAATAATTATAATAATAATTTTGGTTTTAGATTATTTAAATTACAACAAATGAATAATTATATAATAAAATCATTAGATAATATTATTGAAATATTAATGATAGATCCGGATAATATAGAATATATATATTATAAAAATTTTATAAAAAGTGTGATTAGTTCTTCAAATGAAGAAGATGTTAAAAAATATATGTTACAAATGAATAAATTTTCTCCTGTTAAAGGATTATTATTAAATCAAATAATAAATGAATAGGTGATTATATGGATAACTGGAAGTATGAAAATGAATTATTTTTACAAGGTTTTAATAATATAGGTGGTGTTGATGAAGTAGGAAGGGGTCCACTAAATGGTCCTGTGGTTGCTGCTTGTTGTATTTTACCTAAAGATTTTAAATTAGATGGATTAACTGATTCAAAAAAAATAAGTGAAAAAAAAAGAGAAGAATTTTACGAATATATAATTAATAATTCTATATATGGAATTGGTGAAGCTAGTAATATTGAAATAGATGAATTAAATATATTAAATGCTACTAAACTTGCTATGAAAAGAGCTATTGATGAAGTGAATAAAAAAACTAAAATTGATTATTTATTAATTGATGGAAATATGAAATTTGATTTTGATTATAAATATAAATCAATAGTAAAAGGTGATATGTTAAGTATAAGTATATCAGCTGCTTCTATTATTGCTAAAGTAACAAGAGATAGAATGATGATTGAGTTAGATAAAAAATATCCAATGTATGGATATAAAACACATAAAGGATATCCTACTAAACAACATGTAGAAGCTATAAAAAAGTATGGATTAATTGATGGATATAGGAAAACATATGGACCTGTAAAGGAGGTATTAGATGCTAAACTTTAGTAAAGGTTTTAATAACCAAAATAATGTTAACACAAGTAAATATGCTAAGGTAGGAAGAGTTACACCAGAAGAAATTGTACAAAAAAGATATGAGTATAATATGAAAGGTATTAATGAATCAAGGCAAAAACAACTTGAACAACAACAATTTAAAACTGTTCAACAAAGAAATGTTGGAAATGATAGTTTTGCTAAATTAAATGCATTTAAAAATATAAATAAATAAGTATTAAATATACTTATTTTTTGTTATTTTATGATATAATATTATTCATGGAGATGATAAAATGGAGTTATTAACTAAGGAACAAGTTAAACATGTTGCTGCTTTAGCTCATATAAGTATTACAGAACAAGAAGAAGATATGTATTTAACTCAATTAAATGATATATTAAATGAAATTAAAAAAATTGAAGATGTTAATGTTGATAATGAAGAAATAATGATCTCTTCTGATAATCAAATAAATAGATATAAAGAAGATGTTGAAGGTGTTATGGATAAAAGAGATGAATTATTAAAAAATTCAAAATTAAGAAAGGGAGACTTTATAGTTGTTCCAAAGGTGTTAAATGACTAATTATTTAAGTTTAAGTTTAAAAGAAATAAATCAATTATTAAAAGATAAAAAAATTAAACCAATTGATTTAGTTAATGAAGCATTTGAAAAAATAGAAAAATATAATTTAAATTCTTTTATAACACTAAATAAAGAAGAAGCAATTAAGACTGCTTTAGAACTTGAAAATAAAGAAGTAGATAACTTATTATTTGGTATTCCATTAGCAGTTAAAGATAATATTGTAACTAAAGATTTAAGAACTACATGTGCATCAAAAATGTTAGAAGATTTTAATCCAATATATGATGCTACTGTAATTAAAAAAATAAAATCAAAAAACATGATTATAATAGGTAAAACAAATATGGATGAATTTGCATTTGGTTCAACTGGTGAAACAAGTTATTTTGGTAATACAGTAAATCCTTTTGATTCATCATTAGTACCAGGAGGTTCATCAAGTGGATCAGCAGTTACAGTATCTTCTCATATAACTTCACTTGCCTTAGCTTCTGATACAGGTGGTTCTATTAGACAACCATCTAGTTTTAATGGTATCGTTGGAATGAAACCAACATATGGTAGAGTATCAAGATATGGTTTAATTCCTTTCGCATCAAGTCTAGATTGTATTGGAACAATGTCATGTAATGTATATGATAATGCAGTATTACTAGAAGCTATATCAGGTATAGATGATAATGATTTAACATCTCAAGATAAAGAAACTAACTTTACTAGTTTAATTGGTAAAGATATTAAAGGTATGAAAATAGGTATACCTAATTATTATATGAGTGATGTTATTAATGAAGAGATAAGAAATAAAGTTAAAGAAGTATCCAATATGTTAAAAGAAAATGGTGCTATTGTTGAATATATAGATATTGATTATTTAGAATATGCTATTCCTTTATATCAATTAATAGCTCTATCAGAAATTAGTACAAATATGGCTAAATTTGATGGAATTAAATATGGATATTTAACTGATGATTATAAGAATATAGATGATATTTATAATAAATCAAGAGCTGAAGGATTAGGTTTAGAAGCTAAAAGAAGAATAATGATTGGTACTTATGTATTAAGTGGTGAAAATGCTGATAAATACTATTACAAAGCTTTAAAAGTTAGAAGAAAAATGACAGATAGTTTTAAGAAAACATTTGAAAAATATGATTTAATTATAGGACCTACTAATACTAATGTAGCTTATAAGTTAGGTGAAAATAAAACTGATGTTTTGAAAAGTTTTTATGATGATTTATTAACTATACCAGTTAATATGGCTGGACTACCAGGTTTATCACTTCCTATTGGCTACAATAGTAATAACTTACCTATAGGTATGCATATAATAGGAAACTATTTCGATGAAAAAACTGTATATCAATTAGCTTCATTTATTGAAAGTAAATTAGGTATAAAAGGAGGTATATCATGTTAACTCCAACAATAGGTATAGAAGTTCATGTTGAACTTAAAAGTAAAACTAAAGTATTTTCAGATAGTATAAATAACTTTAAAGATGATATTAATACTAATGTAAATGTAATTGATTTAGGTTTTCCAGGTACATTACCTAAACTTAATAAGGAAGTTATAAATCAAGCATTATTAGCTGCTTTAGCTTTAAATTGTAAAATAAATAAAGTAATGCATTTTGATAGAAAAAATTACTTTTATCCAGATTTACCAAAAGGATATCAAATTACTCAAAAAGATACACCAATTGGTTATGATGGATATGTAGAAATAGAAGATAATGGTGTTACTAAGAAAATAGAACTAGAAAGAATCCATATTGAAGAAGATACTTGTAAAAGTATTCATAAAGGTGATAAAACATTATTAAATGCTAATAGAGCTGGTGTACCTTTAATAGAAATAGTTACTAAACCAGTTATAAAAAGTGCTAATGAAGCAATGTTATACTTAGAAAAATTAAGAGAAACATTATTATATTTAGGTGTTAGTGATGTTAAAATTGAAGAAGGTAGTATGAGATGTGAGGCTAATATTTCACTTTCAGAAACTGATGTATTAGGAAAAAAAGTAGAAATAAAAAATATAGGTTCTATTTCTAATGTTGGTTTAGCTATTGACTATGAAATAAAAAGACAAACTAATTTATTAAATTCTGGTGAAAAAATAGTTGAACAAACAAGAAGATTTGATGATAAAACTAATACAACTATCTTAATGAGAGTTAAGGAAACAGGTAATGATTATAGATATATGCCAGAACCTGATATTCCTTATGTTGTTTTAAGTGATGAAGAAATTGAAAAAGTAAGAAATTCAATTCCAAAATTACCTTCAGAGTTAAAAAAAGAATACACTTTGTTAGGTTTAAATAATAATGCTATTAATACATTAATAGGTAATAAAGAAATAAATGATTATTATAATTCTATAATTGATAGAACTAATCCAGTAATACTTGCTAATTTATTAACTACTGATATATTAGGCTATTTAAATAAAAATTTTGTTAAATTAAATGAAATAAAATTAGAAAAAGAAGAATTAATTAAATTAATTCAAAAATTAGATGAAAAGATTTTATCTTCAAAACAATCAAAAGAAATATTAAATTATATATTAGATAATGGTGGAAATATTGAAGAAGTAAGTGAAAAATTAAACATCAAATTAATTAATGATGATAATGAATTAATTGATATTGTTAAAAAGGTTTTAAGTAATAATGAAGAATCTATTAATGATTATAAAAATGGTAAAGATAGAGCTTTAAAATATTTAATGGGTCAAATTATGAAAGAAACAAAAGGACAAGCCAATCCTGTTAAAGTAAATGAAATTTTAATTAAAGAATTAAGCAATTATTGATATATTTTGACTATTATAGTATAATTTTAATAAGGAGTGAACTAAATGATAAAAAAACATAAAGGATTAATTATATGTTTGGTAATTCTATTAATATTAGGAATAATCGCTTTTATAGGCTTAAAAAACTTAGTTTATCCAGATAGTAATAAAAGTAAATATGGGGACAGATTAAATGGTATTGAAGATCATGTAATAAGTGATGAAACATTTAATGAAATGAAAGAAAGTTTTTTAAAAAACGAAAATGTTATTTCATTTGATTATGTAAAACCAGGAGCTGGTAAAGGTGAAGCTGGTAAAATAATTAAAATATTTATTAAAGTTAAACAAGATACAAAAGTTGATACAAGTAAAGAATTAAGTGATATAATTGTTAAAAATTTAAGTGATGAGGATAAAGCATTTTATGATATTTCATACTATGTAACTTGTGAAGGAGAAAATAGTTTATATCCTATATTAGGAAGTAAACATAAAACTTCTGAAATATTCTCATGGACAGAAAGAATAGAAAGAGAAGAAGAAATAACACAAGAAGAAGAACCACAAGAAGAAGAGTCAGGTGTGTAAGATGAAGAAAAAAGTAATAGTTGGCTTAATAGTGATAGTTTTATTAGCTATATCAGTTTTTCTTGGTTTCAAAGTACTTAATGAAAAAACAAGTAATTTATCATTAAGTAGGGAAGAAAAAAATTGGATTACAAGTAATAAAAACCAATTAATTGATATTGCTATATTAAATAAAATACCAGTAATTAATTATAGTGGTAAAGGTATATTTTTTGATTTTATAAACTATGTTGAAGAAGAAACAGGTTTAGAATTTAATAAAATACCTTATACTCAAGTTGGAGATGCTACTACACCATATATTTTAACTTCATCAACAGAACATAGTGGTGAACTTGAAATATATCAAGATAATTATGTAATTGCATCTTTAAATAATGTTAAATATAATAGTTTAGAAGAAATTAAAGATTTAAAAATTGGTGTTTTAACTAACGATAAAAGTATGGTTAAAAGATATTTAACTGGTGATAATTTAGTCTTTATTGATCATGAAAGAATTAGTGAATTTGATGAAGGATTAAAACCAGAAAACCATGAAATAGATGCATTAGTTTTACCTAAATTAGCATATTTAAATTATATATTAGAAAATAATTTAACAATATCATATGATATTTCTAGTTATAAAATTTATTATTATTTATCTTTAGGAGATAATGAAATATTAAATAGTATTTTAAATAAATATTATAAAATATGGTATAAAGAAAAATATGATAATTCTTTATATACACATTTAATAGATAGTTATTTTAGTTTTAGTGATTGTGATAAAAATGCTTTAACATCTAAAAGATATACATATGGTTATATAAATAATGAACCATATGATAAAGAGATTAAGAACAAAGATATTGGTATAAATAATATTTTAATTAGTAATTTCGAAAAATTTGCTAATATTGAATTTATTTATAAAAAATATAATAATGTTGAAGAATTAGTAAAAGATTTTAATGATAAAAAAATAGATATAATATTTGATAATGTATCAGACAGTTTATATACAACTGAAACAGAATCAAGTATTAAAATATTTGATTCAACTAGTGTAGTATTATCACATTTAGAAAATAGAGAAATCTTTAATTCAATTGCTTCTTTATATGGACAAAATGTATTAACACTAAATAATACTAAATTAAGTGATTATTTACAAAGTGATGAATATAGATTATTACAATATAAAAGTATAGATGGATTGATAGATGATCTTAAAAAAGATGATGTAATTGTAATAGATAAAGAAATATATAATGTTTATAAAGATAACTTTGAACAATTTAAAATTGATTTTGAATTCAAAATGGATAAATATGGATTTAAAATTAATGATAATAAAGCTTTAAAACAAATTTTTGATTTTTATATAACTTATATTCCAACAACACAAATAAAAGCTGATGGTTATTTATCTTTATATGAAAATGGTAATGAATTTGTAATAAGTAGAGAATTAATAATATTAATAATTGTAATAATTGCTACATTATTGTTTATAATATTATTAAAACATAAACCAAAAACAAATAAAGTAAAAACTACTAATTTAAGTAAAAATGATAAATTAAGATATATAGATATGTTAACATCATTAAAAAATCGTAATTATTTAAATGATAATATTGAATTATGGGATTCTTCAGAAGTATATCCACAAAGTATAATAATTGTTGATTTAAATAATATATCATATATTAATGATAATTATGGACATGAAGCTGGAGATAGTGTTATAACAGAAGCTGCTAATATATTAATAACTAATCAACAACCAAAATCAGAAATAATTAGAACAAGTGGTAATGAGTTCTTAATTTATATGGTTGAATATGATGAAAAACAAGTTGTTTCTTATATTAAAAAACTTAATAAAGAGTTTAATCATTTAGAATATGGTTTTGGAGCTGCTATTGGATATAGTATGATACCAGATGGAATTAAAACTATTGATGATGCAGTTAATGAAGCTACATTAGATATGAAAACTAATAAGGAAGAAAGTAATCATGAACAAAGTTAAAAATTATTTTAAAAGACTATATGACATTATTATGAAGCCAGAAATGAAGGTTTTACCCGGAGAACTGGCTTTTTTCCTTTTTTTATCATTAGTTCCAATTATAACATTAGTTATATATATGGGAATGATATTTTCTATAGGAACAGATTCAGTAGCAGTTTTTATTGATAAAGTATTTCCAACAGATGTAAGTAATATTTTAGTACCATACGTTAATGATGTTGGTCTAGATTTTAGCACTATTTTATTTATGGTATTTGGTTTCTTAGTAGCTTCTAATGGTTCAAGTTCATTAATAATAACTTCTAACGCTTTATATAAAATAGATCATGCTAATTATTTTAAAAGATTATTGAAATCAATTTTAATGACATTACTTTTAGTAGTACTATTCATATTTATTATTGTTGTATTAGCGTTTGGTGATAAAATTGTTAACTTAATTACAAGTATACCTTTATTACACAATATAAGTGATCAAATTTATTTTGTTTATTCAATATCTAAATGGCCAATTGGTTTACTATTTATATTTATTATTATTAAGATATTATATACATGGGCACCAGATAAAAAAATACCTAGTAAATATATGAATAGAGGAGCTATATTTACTACTATTATGTGGTTATTAGTAACAGTTGTTTATACATTCTATATAAATAATTATGCAAATTATAACTTATTTTATGGTTCTTTAGCTAATATAATAGTTATAATGTTATGGGTATATATTTTATCATTTATATTAGTTATAGGTATGGCTATAAATAATGAACATTATACAATGAAAAATATGAATTAATTATTCTTATTTTTTAAAAATTCTTTGAGCATTTTAGTTAATGCTCTTTTTTCTATTCTTGATACATAACTTCTAGATATATTTAAATTAGAAGCGATTTCTTTTTGAGTTTGTTCTTTAGTATTATATAAACCATATCTTTTAATTATTATTTCTTTTTCTCTTTCATTTAAAACATTAAAATACTTCTTTAATTCATTTATATTATCTTTTTTATGTATATCTAATGCATAATCAGGTTTTGGAGTAGTAAGAATATCTAAAAATGTTATTTCATTCCCATCTTTATCAAATCCAATTGATTCATTAATACTAACATTTTTACTATTTTTTTTATCACTTCTAAAATACATCAATATTTCATTTTCAATACATCTCGCACAATAAGTAGTTATTCTTGTACCTTTTTTATCAGTATATGAATCAATACCTTTAATTAAACCAATTGTTCCAATTGATATTAAATCATCAACATCTTCTTTTTTATGATCATATTTCTTTACTATATGTGCTACTAATCTAAGATTATGTTCAATTAATTTATTTCTAGCTTCAATATTCCCACTTTTACTTAATTTAATATAATAATCTTCTTCCTCTTTAGATAAAGGATCTGGAAAAATATTATTTGAATATGCAGAAGAAAAAATAAAGAAATTATCAAATAAATATTTAATTATTTTTTTAAACATAAAATCACCTATTTAAATATATTAAAAAAACAATAAATTATTATTGAAAATATAAAATAAAAAATGGTATAATATCTAACTATAAAAAGGAGATATTCATATGAAACTACCATTAATAATAAGAAAAATTAAAGAATTATTTTCAAAGAAAAAAGTAGATACTAAATATATAGAATTTGTAGAAAAAATTCTACCATCACTTAAATTTGGAGATATTATATATGCTGAAAGATTTAATAGTGATATTGAAAAAGAAAAATTAGGAGAAGACCATTCAAGCGGTCCATTCGTAGTTGTTTCTGTTGATAATGATAAAATAGTAGGAGCTTATTTAACTAGTTCTGATAATCCTAAATATAATATTTTTCAAATAGGAATGGGATATAAATTATTTCAAAGAGAAAAAAAATCTTATTTATCATCTAATTTAAAAACAATAGATTATATTGCTTTTAAAGGTCAAAAAGACAAATCTTTAAATTACTATGATTGTTTAAGACTAAAAAAAAGATTTTCTTTAAATGATATAATATATTATGATGATTTTGGATTAAAAAAAGAATTAAAACTTGATTTCAATGTTAATTTTGATGTTGGAGACGTAGTTGGTTATGAAAATAGTAAGTATTTAATTATTAGTAAAAAAGATGAAAAATTTGAAATAATACCATTTTTAAATCAAAATATCGATTTAAGAATAACTGATTTTTCTAATGTAAAGATGGATAATTATACAATTTTAAATGTTAAAGTAAATAAATTAAAATATTATTCTTCAATGTCTAATAAAGATTTTTATGAAATAGAAAAAGAGTATGAAAAATCTAAAAAAGCAAATGTAGGGGATATAGTAAAAGTATCTTGTGGTTTATACTATATTTATGATGTTACTTGTAATGTAGCTAATTCTTTCTTTATTGAGAAAAAAGTAAGGACAAAAGGATACAAAATAAAAGGAAGAGAATATGAACTTTATTTTGATAGTACTAAATCATTTGATATTGATGAAACAAATTATGAATTAAAGAAACATGCTAGTGATGAAGAAAAAAAAGAGATAGAATTAGAAAGAAAAGAATATTTAAAAAAACATAGAGATTCTATTGAAATAATAAGAAATAAACATAGAATGTTAGGTAAATTTGTTTGTTTACAAGAAAATGAATCAAGAAAATATTTTATTCTTGGTGAAGAAGCTAGAACATATACAGTACTTGCATTAGATAAATTAAAAGAAAATCATATGATAGATATTTGCTTTATTGCAAAATCTATAACTAAAGAAATTGATATTGATAAAGAAGAATTAGAGTTAATTAAAAAAGAATTGATAAAATTAAATGAATTTAAAATATTAGGTAAATTAGATAAAAAAGAAGAAATAATTCCTAAAGAAGATGTTAAAAAAAGTATAATTGGTAATATAGTTTGTTCTAAATTACATTCTTTTGATAGATATATTATATGTGGTATGGAAGGATCAACATGTGATTTAATATCATTAGATATGTTATTACTTAAGAATAAAATTAAAATATCAAAGATGCAAAAAAAGTTTCTAAGAGAATTAGATAATATAACATCTATAGAATTAAAACTAATTAGAAATAAATTAGAAGAAAAAGGAAAACAGGAATTATCTAAAATAATAGAAAAGAAAATAAAAGATTAATTATTAATCTTTTTTTATTTTTTTAAAGTAAATAATTATTTTTTGTAGTATATATAATTAGGAGGTGATTTTTAATCTAGTTTTGTCGAAAGTGTATAAAATATAAAAAAAGTGTGCTAAATTATATATGAAAGGATAAATAATATGTTAAATACAGATATTGAATTTAGAAAAGGAGTATTATTTATAAGATTAAATGGTGTACTTAATAAAAATACAATGAATAATTTAGATAGCACATATAATTTAATAGTAGATAATAAGATAAGAAATATAGTATTTAATATAGATGAGATAGAAAATATAGATAAATTTGGTATTAACAAGTTATTTAATATATATAAAAATGTTTTAAAAAATAATCTAAATTGCTATTTTATTAAGAATAAAATATTAAATAAAAAAGTAAAAGAATTTGATAATGAATTAAAAGCTATGGAGGTTATATGGAACTAGAAAATATAATATTAGATAATATTAACTTAATATATAAAGCAGCTCAATATTTTAAAAATTATGCTTCTAAAGAGGATTTAATTAATGCAGGTGTTATAGGTATGATAAATGCTTATAATAAGTTTGATGATAGTTTTAATACTAAATTTAGTACATATGCATTTTCTTATATAATGGGTGAAATGAAAAAATGTATAAGAAATGATAAAAATATTAAAATAAGTAGAGATATAAGTAGTTTAAATTTTAAAATAGAAAAAGTTAAACAATTATTAATACAAAAATATAATAGAGAACCTAGTATTAAAGAATTAAGTTTATATTTAGAAATAGATGAAAAATATATAATAGAAGCTTTAAATTCAGTTAATAATATTGATAGTTTAGATAGCGCAGTTAAATCTGATTCAAAAGAACTAAATTTATATGATTTTATTCCTGATAAAGAAAAAGATATAGATTTATTAATTGATTTAAATGACAGTTTAAATAAGTTAAATAAAAATGATTTAAAACTAATAAAATATAGATATTATAAAGATTTATCACAACAACAAACTGCTAAATTATTAGGTATGTCTCAAGTACAAGTTTCTAGAAATGAAAAGAAAATAATTAAACAGTTAAAAATGAGTATGCAATAGCTAATAACCAATATATAATTAAATATTTAACTTTATTCATTTTTGAATAGAGTTTTTTAGTATAAAAAATAATAATAAAAACATACTAAAAATAGGTGAAAATATGGATAAAAATAATTATAAAAAATTAATAAAAAAATATAAACCAAAAGAAGATATATTTAAAAATTCAATTATTTCTTTTTTGGTTGGTGGATCAATTGGTTTAATAGGTCAGTTATTAATTGATGTTTATTCCAATATATTAGATATTTCAACTAAAGATTCAACAACTTTAATGATAATTACTTTAATATTTATAGGTGTTTTATTAACAGGTTTAGGTTTCTTTGATAAATGGGTTAATTTTTGTAAATGTGGTTTAATAATACCAATTACTGGATTTGCTCATTCAATGATGAGTGCTACTATGGAGTATAAAAAAGAGGGTTTAATTACAGGAATTGGATCTAATATGTTTAAGTTATCTGGAACAGTAATAGCGTATGGAGTAATAAGTGCTACAATATTTGGTTTTATAAGATTAATTATAGGAGGTTAATATGACTTTTAAATTTAGTAATTCTTTTATTAATGAATTTTATACAGTAACAGGTCCATATGAAAAAAAAGGACCTTTATCTAAATATTTTACTTATTCATTTGACAATTTATATTGTAATTCAAAAACATGGGAACAAGCTGAAATTAGTTTAATTAAAAAAACATATTCATTTTTTAAAACTAAACCAGATTTATTTATTTCAGGTGATTTATTAAATCAAATAATAGCATCTTCTTATTCAGCATCTTACTTTGATGTACCATTTATAGGTATTTATTCGGCATGTTCAACAAGTGTTTTAGGTTTAATATTAGCAGCTAATTTAGTCGAAAATAACAGCGTTAAAAATATAATAGTTTCATCTTCATCACATAATTGTTCTGCAGAAAAACAATTTAGATATCCAATAGAGTATGGTGGACCTAAGAAAAAAACAACAACTTTTACTTCAACAGGATGTGGTATGGCTATGGTATCTAATAATAAAAGTGAGATTAAAATTGAATCAGGTACTATTGGTAAAGTAATTGATTTAGGAGTTAAAGATGTTAACTATATAGGAGCTATTATGGCTCCAGCAGCAGCTTATGTTATTAATGAACACTTGAAAGATCTAGAAAGAAGTATTGATTATTATGATATGGTTTATACAGGTGATTTAGGTTTATATGGCATGAATATATTAAAAGATTTAATCAAACAAGAATATGATATTGATTTAAAAAAATATAATGATTGTGGTGTTATGTTATATGATTTAGAAAAACAAAGTGTTTATTCAGGAGCATCAGGACCAGCTTGTCTTCCACTAGTTAGTTATAGTTATATTTTTAATTTAATGAAAGAAAAAAAACTTAAAAAAGTTTTATTAGTTGCTACTGGATCACTTCATTCTACAACAATGTTGAATCAAAAAATATCAATTCCAAGTATAGCTCATGCTATTAGTTTGGAGGTTTTATAATGTATTTAAATTCATTTTTATTTTGTGGTTTTATATGTTTAATAGGACAAATTATATTAGATAAAACTAATTTTACTCCAGGTCATGTTACAACTTTATTTGTTATAATAGGATGCTTTCTAGATGTTTTTGGTATATATGATAAGTTTATAACAATATTTGGAGGAGGAGCAAGTGTACCTATTACTAGTTTTGGACATTTATTAATTCATGGTGCTATGAATGAAGCTTTAGAAAATGGTTACATTGGCTTATTATCTGGTATATTTAGTTTAACAGCGTCAGGTATTTCAGCAGCTATATTTTTTTCTTTTATTTTTTCATTTTTCTTCAAACCAAAAGACTAATAAAAATTAGTCTTTAAATATTGGTTCACAAGTTATATTTATTTTTAAATTTTTTAAAGCATAATAATCTGTATCTTCTAAAATATATGATGAATGTGCATCACAGTTTTCTAATTTAGATAAGTTATTTAAAGCTTTATTTACAATAGGATTAGTAACACTACATATTGATAAAGCTATTATTAATTCTTGTAAATTTAATACATTATCTGATATTTTGTTTTTATACTTTGTTATTGGTTCTAATACTGATGGAGATAATAAATCAACATCATCTGGTATTTTTGTTAATTCTTTAATAGCATTTAATATTAAAGATGAAGCAGGGGATAATAGTTTAGTTTTTTTACCAGTTATTATTTTACCATTATCTAATTCAATAGCAATACAATTTCTACCTGTTTCCTCAAATGTTTTATTTGCTTCATCAATAACAGGTCTAATACTATTATCTATTTGAAGTTCATTAATTAATAATTTAATTCTTTTAGATATTTCATCATCAGCTCCATTAGTTTTTTCATCACATAAAGCTTTATAATATCTTCTAATTATTTCTTTTTTAGCTGCTTCTTGTATAACTTCATCATCAGTAATACATGATGCAATTGAATTTACTCCCATATCAGTAGGTGAATTATAAATATCACTATTAGTTATTTTGTGTAGAATATCTTTTAATACTGGAAATACTTCTAGATCTCTATTATAGTTAACTGTACTTATACCATATTTTTCTAAGTGAAAATAATCTATCATATTTATATCACCTAAATCAGCTGTAGCTGCTTCGTATGCAACATTTACAGGATGTTTAAGTGGTAAATTCCATACTGGAAATGTTTCAAATTTAGCATAACCAGCTTTTATACCATGTTTGTGTTCATGATATAGTTGAGATAAACAAGTAGCTAGTTTTCCTGAACAAGGTCCAGGAGCATTTACAACTACTAATGGTTTTGTTGTTTCAATAAATGGATTAGCTCCATATCCTTCATCTGATACAATAGTATCTACATCTGTTGGATATCCTTTAGTAGGTGTATGTATATATGTTTTAACATTCATAGAAGCTAATTTTTCTTGGAAGTTTTTAACACTTTCTTGTCCTTTAAATAATGTTATTACAACACTATTAACAGGTATTTCTAATTCTCTAAATCTTTTAACTAATCTTATTATTTCCATATCATAAGTAGTACCATAATCAGCTCTTACTTTTTTCTTTTCTATATCTTTAGCGTTTATACAAAATATTATTTCACATTTATCTTTTAATTTTTCTAATAAACGTATTTTTGCTGTTAACTCAAAACCAGGTAAAACTCTTTTAGCATGATAGTCATCTAATAATTTGCCACCAAATTCTAAATATAATTTATCAAACATTTCAATTCTTTTTAAAATTGTTTCTGTTTGTTTTTGTACATATAATTCATTATCAAATCCTTTTTTCATACCTTACTCCTTTATCATACATTTTAATATTAGCAAGTTTTATAATGTATTTCAATAGTTTTTTTAAAGAAAAAAAATTTCCCAAAAAACTTTAAAAAAATCATTTACATATTAGTAAAAATAAGGTATAATTTTATTAGTTATCCACCATAATAGGATAAAATTATAATGCAGGTGTGGTTCAATGGTAGAATGCGACCTTGCCAAGGTTGAGACGCGAGTCCGATTCTCGTCACTTGCTCCATTTGTTTTAAACATTATTGTAAGATATTTAATTTTACAAGTGTGTTTAAATATATAAAGATAAATAAGTTAACATTTATCTTAAATTTAAAACTAATTATTTAATTAGTTTTTTT
>JAEEGL017448825.1_pt1 | contig 21827 bp, 14 predicted proteins | sample 9134231 | NCBI WGS metagenome assembly JAEEGL01 (sample SAMN16246548, study PRJNA631951) | gut metagenome | biome: gut microbiome; feature: rumen; material: fiber-attached | host: Bos | place: Iran: Karaj | collected 2018-10 | reverse complement strand
AGCATTTGCAATACCAAATAGCATTATCATTGTATTAGCTAAAATATAATCATTTTGAATAAATATTACAACACACATCAATAACTCACCAAAATAAATTCCAGCTAGATATTTATATGCTCCTTCTTTTAATATAAAATCAGCAATAAACAAAGCTAAGAATATACCATATAAAGTACCTGGCAAAAACAATAAGTTATTTGATAATATAAATCCTGTCTCTTTATCATTTACAGCCAAAAAAATCAAGCAAAATGTAATAATTGATACAACAATTTGGCAAATCTTTAATATTTTAATAATTTTATCCTTCACAAAATCACTCCCTTAATAAAGCAAATTAAAGCCTACGTTGGTAGGCTTTAAATTATTTAATTTATAAATTTAGAATCCGAAGAATTCTTTAGCATTGTTGTAGCAAATATCTTCAACAATCTTACCTAAAGTATCAATTTCTTCTGCTGGATATTGACCAGATTCAACTAAATTACCAAGCATTTGGCATAATATTCTTCTATAATATTCATGACGTGGATAAGCTAAGAATGAACGAGAATCTGTTAACATACCAACTGTTTGAGATAAAACAGTAACTTGCATTGCAGTTTCTAAGTTTTGTCTCATACCATCTTGTTGATCTAAGAACCACCAAGCAGTACCAACTTGTACTCTATTCTTAACGCCTTCCTTTTGGAAGCATCCAGCTAATACCATTAATGCATAATTATCACGAGGATTTAAATTATATAAAATAGTCTTAGGTAAATTTCCTTTTTCATCTAATGCTGCAAGTAATAAAGATAATTTTTCCATATATACTTGGTCTTCAATAGCATCGAAACCAGTATCTGGACCAATCTTAGCTAGCATAGATTTTGAGTTATTTCTTAAAGCGCCGATATGATATTGTTGTGTCCAACCATGCTTTGTATATTCAGCTCCTAAGAATAATAAGATATAACCTTTATATTGATCTTGTTCAAAATCAGTAACATGTTCATGATTCATACCCTTATGGAATACTTTATTAGCTTCTTCATAAGTTGCAGGAGCATAGTGTACTACATCAAGCGCATGGTCTGAAAGTCTAGAACCCATTTCATGGAAGAAATCGATTCTTTGGCTTAATGCCTTTTCTAAATCCTTTAATTCTTTAATTTCAAAGCCAACAACCTTAGCTAATTGGTTAACCCATGATTCGAACCAATCAAGTTCAACATTAATAGCCTTATCAGGTCTAAATGCTGGTCTAACTTTAACCTTTAAAGTCTTATCAGCATTCATTTGCTTATGCCAATGAAGATCATCAACTGGATCATCAGTTGTACATACTGTATCTACATTGAACTTATAAAGCATTTCTCTTGCAGTTAATGTTTCTAATTTTTTATTAGCTTCATCCCAAATCTTTTTAGCATTTTTAGCATTAATAATATCATTAATACCAAAATATCTTCTTAATTCAAGATGAGACCAGTGATAAAGTGGATTACCAACAAAATATGGCATTGATTCAACAAATTGCATATATTTTTTGTAATCACTTTCTTCAAGTGTTAATCCTGGGAAGTTTCCAGAAATTGAATCTTCTTGATATCCTCTAGCACGTAAAGCTCTCCACTTATAGTGGTCACCATATCTATCGCCAGCACCTAACCACGCTTCAGCTAAATTTCTAAACTTCTTGTTTTCAGCAATTTCTTTTGGTTGTAAATGACAGTGATAGTCAATAATTGGCATATGTTCAGCATGCTCATGATAAAGCTTTTTTGCTGTTTCTGTTGTTAACAAGAAATCCTTGTCCATAAAATCTTTCATAATATAATTTCCTCTTTCATTTTTAAATATTATAAGAATACACCATCTTTAAAGATTGATATTTCTCTAAAGTTATTAATTTCATTTTTAGCTTGCTTCTTACCAGATGCAACATCGCAAATTAAATCAATAAAGTCTTCTAACAATTGATTCATATCCTTCTTATCAACTAAATCACCTGCATTGTAATCAATCCAGTTTTGCTTTTTAGTTGCCATTGCAGTATTTGTTGCAATCTTCATTGTTGGAACAAATCCACCATAAGGTGTACCACGACCAGTTGTAAATAATACAATTTGGCAGCCAGAACAAGCAAGAAGTGTAACTGCTGCTAAGTCATTTCCTGGTGTACATAATAAGCTTAAGCCTTTAGATTTAACTCTATCGCCCATGCCTAATACATCATTAACCTTAGAAGCACCACCCTTTTGAACGCATCCTAAAGATTTGTCTTCTAATGTTGTAATACCACCAGCTTTATTACCTGGAGATGGGTTATCATAAATAACTTGATTATGTTTCTTAAAATATCCTTTAAAGTTATTGATTAAATCAACAACCTTATTATATGTAGCTTCATCTTTAGCTCTAGCCATTAAAAGCTTTTCAGCACCAAACATTTCAGGTACTTCACCTAAAACAGTTGTTGCATCATTTAATGATAAGAAATCAGAGAATCTTCCTAATAATGGGTTAGCAGTAATACCTGACATACCATCAGATCCACCGCACTTTAAACCAATTCTTAATACAGAAAGTGGCTTTGTTACTCTCTTATCATCTTTCATTACATCATATAATTCTTTTAAAAGCTTAACGCCTTCTTCAACTTCATCTTCAACATCTTGAGCAACTAAGAATCTAGTTCTAGATTTATCATAATCGCCTAATGTTTTTTCAAATACAGATGGAATATTTTCTTCACAGCCTAAGCCTAATACTAATACACCACCAGCATTTGGATGCTTAACCATATCTTGTAATAGCTTTCTTGTTAAAGATAGGTCATCACCCATTTGTGAACAACCAAAAGGATGAGTAAATGTATAAACACCATCAATCTTTGAAGTATCATATTTTGCTTTAAATTTTTCAACAATATCATGTGCCATACCTGAAACACAGCCTACTGTTTGAACAATCCAAAGCTCATTTCTTACACCATATTCGCCATTAGAACGTTCATATACATCAACAGTTCTATCTGATTTATAGCCTAATACTTCTGGATAATTTGGCTTATATTCATATGAAATAACGTCATCAAGGTTTGTAGCTACATTATGAGTATGAACCCACATACCAGGTTTAATATCCTTTGTAGCATGTCCGATAGGATTACCATATTTAATGACATCTTCGCCTTTTTTAATTTCCTTTAAAGCAACTTTGTGTGCTTGAGGAATATCCTCTTCTAATGTTACACCCTCAACAACTTCACCCTTAGTATGAGGTCTTAAGCAAACTGCAACATTATCAATAGGATTAATTACAATGTAATCTTTCATAAAATCACCTATTTATTAATTAAAATAACTTTTTAATAGCTTCTCTAATTCCTGAAGCTAAAATAGCTTCTAATGATTTTGTAACAAATTCAGTTACGCCAGCAAATTGATTTAAATCAACACCCCAGTGTTCGCTATATCCTAAAACGCTAGAAACTAAAGTCTTAGCATCCTTATTAGCATCATAATTTGCCCATAATTTAGCAAGTAAATCTAACCATGCTGTATTAGTATCTTGGATAGCTATAGCATTACCATCAGATAATCTAGTACCTCTATAAAATGCCATTAAAGCAGCTAAGCTAAATAATGCATGCTTTGGTAAGTTATTTAAATTTTGGATATTTTGAAGTACTGTAGGTAATACTCTTTCTTTATATTTTGTAGAAGAGTTAAGTGCAATACTCATTAATAAATGATGAACATATGGATTCATATATCTTTCTAATACTGAATTAGAATATGCTTCCATTTGATCTCTTGGAATATCAATTGTTGGAATTACTTCATCGAAGATAAATTCCTTTACCCACTTACCTAATTGTTCATCTTCAATTGTTTCTCTAACAGCATCAATACCAGCTAAATATGAAACTGGAACTAAAGTTGTATGAGAACCATTTAAGATTTTTACCTTTCTTTGCTTATAAGGGACAATTGATTCAACGAATAATACATTTAAGCCAGCCTTTTCAGTTGGGAATGCTGCCTTTAATGCTGCTAAGTTCTTTGCAGCAACTGCCTTATCTTCAACTGTTTGAGCATCAATACACCATAAGTGGAAAATTTCACCTACAACCATATTTTGATCTTGGTAGCCTAATTGTTGTTGGAATTCAACAGCGTTATCTCTTGGATAACCTGGAACAATTCTATCTACTAATGTATTATAGAACTTGTTTTCAGTTTCAACCCATTTAACAAAATCAGCATCCATATTATTGTGTTTTGCTAATTTAACTAAAACTTCTCTTAAAGTAGCACCATTGTGATCAATTAATTCACAAGGAATGATAAATAAACCTTTTTTATTAGTTTCATATCTTCTCTTTAAGAATGCTAATAGCTTACCAGGATAGCTGTTAGGAGTTACTGTTAAATCTGTATCATTTGGATCAAAAGCAATACCAGCTTCTGTTGTGTTAGAAATAACAAATTGTAAATCTTCTGATTCAGCATATTTTAAATACTTATCATAATCTAAATAAGGATTTAAAGTATCTTGAATACATTTGATAACTTCGCTTTGTCTTACAGCCTTACCATCTTGTAAGCCTTGTAAATATAATGTATATAAGCCATCAGCTTCGCCTAATTCCTTTACACGGCCAAATTCTTTAATTGGTTGTACAACTGCAACACCTGCATTAAAATCAGTAGCCTTATTAACTGAGTTAATAATCCAGTCTACGAATGCACGTAAGAAGTTACCTTCTCCAAATTGTAAAACCTTAACAGGCTTATTTTCTTTTTTGTTTACTTCATTAATTTTAGGTAAATTTTGAATATCCATCTTAATCCTCCAAAATGCGCATTAATTTTTTTACGCAATATTCTTTTATATTTTAACATTTTATCTATAGATAGTCAACAAAATGAGGAAATCAAAAGCAAAGAAAAAAACCAAGTTTTTTCATTATTTTTTCACTTGGTTTTATTATTTATGATATGTTTCATTATTATTAATTTTAAAAGCACGATAAATTTGTTCTAAAAGTATAACCTGCATAAGCTGATGTGGAAAAGTCATTTTAGAAAAACATAAATGATAATCCATTTCCTTTAACAATTCATTTCCAAGTCCTAAAGAGCCTCCTATAACAAATACAATATGTGAATTATTATAAGAATATATATCAAGCATTTTTTGTGCTAATTCTTCACTTGATAGCATATTACCTTTTAAATTTAAAGCAATCTTATAGCTATTGCTTGGAAGCTTCTTCAAAAGCTTAAGCGCTTCTTTATTTTTTACTATTTCATTTTCCTTTTCACTTGAGTTTTCTTTTATAGGCTCATCAGCAACATTTATAAAATCAATTTCAGAATATTTAGATATTCTTTTAGAATATTCTAAAATTGCATCCTTTAAATATTTTTCTTTGATATTTCCTACACTCATAATAGTTATTTTCATATTTCAAAATCCTCAGATTTATAATCATGTAAAATGACAAATTTTACACCTTCAGTACTGATTCCATAATCATTAAAAACTGCTTTTCTTGTAAGCTCAACAATCTGAGATAAATTACATTCATTTGATATGTGAGCATGCATCACAAGCTTAGTTTTATCACCAATAATTTTAACTAAAACAGCCATTGAATCTTGATTAGATAAATGTCCATGATCTGATAAAATTCTTTGCTTTAAATAATATGGTCTAGATGATGCCATAAGCATCTCAGGATCATGATTTGATTCTAAAATATAACAATTTAAATTCATTAAATAAGGTATAACATTTTTATGAACATAACCTGTATCAGTTAATAATCCCAAACTTTTATCATCAGCCTTTAAAACATAGCCAACACATTCTGCTGCATCATGAAATGCGGCAATAGGCTTTATAGCTAAATCTAGGTATTTAATCTCTTCATAATCAAAATTATCAAGTCTATTTAGCAATATAATTTTTCCTTCATTTAATCTATCCTTTAATAGATTTAAAGATGATGCTTTATTGTTATTAATCTTTAATAATTCAAAGTAAGTACCACGAGACATAAAAGTCTTAATATTATCATATTTTAGTAATGAAACTAACGATTTAACGTGATCTGAGTGTTCATGTGTTATAAGTAAAACATCAATATCATTTAAGGTTAAATCATATTCTAAAAGATTATCATCAATCTGCTTTTTAGTAATTCCTGCATCAATTAATATATTTAAATTTTCAGTTCTAATTAGTTCACAATTTCCACTTGAACCGCTTGAAAAAACACTAATTTTCATTTTATTCACCAACATTTAAGGATTATAACATATTATTATTTTATTTAAAATATTTGTTAAAAAATAAAATAGATAAAAAAGAGACTAAAAGCGCTTATAAAATGCCCTTATTATAATAATATTATAATACAAATTGTCTTTTTTTATTGCTTTTTAAGTCTAATAATGGTATGATATAACTTGCTATGATTATTTAAAGAAAAGGAGTAAATTATTAATGAAAAATAATAAAACGCTACGTAGATTAATGTCCGTCGCATTATCTAGCGCGTTATTTATATCGCTAGCATCTTGTTCTGGCAAAAACACTACTTATGGTAGTCTAGACACTGATGCTCCTTATCTAACAAGCGGAGACTTCAATGTTTCTAAAGGCGAGCTTTGGAACGAACTTCAATGGAGTGCTTCTACTGAGTTAGAATCTCAAACTGAAGTTGTAGTTTTAAAACACTACATCAATAAGATTGAAGCAGCGATTAAAAATAACTACGACGGTTTATCAGATAGTGAAAAACAACTATTTGGAGAAAATGAATATAGTTCATTTGTAAATACTTGCAACACAAGATTAGTTGATTATGTTGTTCAAGACATTTACAACTTCAGCTATGACACTGAAGATTACTGGGATGAATTCGATGAACTAGAAGAAAAGGATTTAAAAACATTAGTTCTATCATATATCGATGAGATGTATATCAATTATCGTTATGTAGTAACTTATGATGATATCGTAAATGCATCTAAATCTAAAAACATTGAATTCTTCTTAAAATTAGCAAAGGATTTATCAAAGGTTTACTATCCTCTTTATGCTAAAGAATTATTAGCAGAAGCTAAGCTTACTGAAGAAGCTTTAGAAGCTGATAATAATGATACTGATAAAGAAGATAGCAAAATTGGTGCTTACACTAAAAATGATTACCTTTCTAAATTTAAAAAATATTATTTAGCTGATTATGATGTTAACCTAGTTCTTCTTCGTTTCTCTGATTCAACAGAATTCGATGAAACATTAAGAGCATTTGGTGTTAAAGTTTCAAGCAACAAATTATATTTTGTAGGTTCAGATATTGATACTGGCAATATGAAATATAATGAATATTGTGATTATTATGATGATTTAACTACAACTCAAATTAGAAAATGTATTAACATCAGTGAAAACAGTGAAAAAGCAATCCTAGGTTTATTTATTGAAATCTATAATTACACTTATGGTGGTTATAGACAAAAATTACCTACTGCTTTACCTGATTCAGTTGGCACATCAGTAAAACCAAATGTAGCAGAATTAAATGATTTAAGAAAATTAACTGAATATGTATTAGCTAACTTCGATGATGATACATATACACAAACTGTTAATTTATTAAAAAATTCTGAAGCTACAGTTTATACATCTAAAGAATTAGAAGATATCGGTTCTTCTTTCAAGACTTATGTATATGATACATTAGATATTAATGGTGTTAACTATTCTACTTCAAGCCAATCAGCAAATAGCGCAAATTATATTGCTTATAAATTTGCTGAAGCTGATCATGATGAATCATTCGCAGATTTCACAGATGATGATATTATTGATTATATTCAAAATGATGAGCACAAAGATGTTTATGAATCTTTACGTTTCTATTTAATTAGAGAAAGTATTACAACATCTAAAATTGATACTTATTTATCTGAACAAGTAAATGAATGTAAAATTAAAATATTTAATGAAGCTACAGAAATTTCTTATTTATCAAAGCACAGTGATTATTCTAAGACATTTGCTAAAGCTCCAAATCCAAATATTTTAGCAACTATTACTTATGATAATGTAACTTATAATTTAAATGTATTAGCTGACAATAACGATGAATCTTCTATTTCAGTTCCTGGTCAAGATGCAAAATATGGCTTATGGGATAAATTAGAAGTTTCTTCAGGTCAAACAACAGCAATTGACTTATTATCTAAGAAGATGATTAAGACTACTGATGAATATGCTGATACTAATAAGAATAGAGATAGATATTCTGATTATATTGAAGCTTTATTATATAACTTCTCTAATGGTTCTACTTCTTATAATGCATCACTTGGTAAATATAATTACTTAATGCTTACATTCCATACAGCATCAATTGATGACATTATTGATAATTATTATAGAGTTCAATTTGCTTCTGTAAATCTATTAGTAGATTATTCAAGCGATGAAGTTTTAGATTTCGTTTATGACTATACTAATTTAGCATATGATAACTACTTCTCAATGACTGGTAAGAGATTAGTTGTATATTTAGATTGTGATGATGATGGTAAGGCTGATGAAGTACCAGCTGACACTACAGACTATAATTATTTAACATGGCAAGATACTCCAAATGTTGAAATTGACTTAGACGGCGATGGTCATAGTGATAATGTAACATTTGAAGAAATTGCTAAGGATTTAATTTATAATATTTACAATGAATTATCTGCATCAGCAGATGATCACTCATCTACTATTTCAACAATTTTAACTGAAATCAACGAAAGTGCTAGAGTTGAATTCGACTCAAACCCAGTTCTTTCAGAAAACAAATGGGCTAAATATCGTAGAGTTGGCTTAAATGCTAAGCTTGAAGATTTCACAGTAACTAACACTTCAATTGATTGTGATTTTGCATTAAAACAAAGATTATATGACTATAGCCGTGGTTATAGCATAGATGATAATGGAAATAAAACTTCTATTTACCAATATTTCATTGGTGATTCTACTCCTTCAGAATATATTGAACCATTAACTGATACTTGTGTTAATGCTTTAGACTCACAAATTGTTTATACAAAAGATGGTTATAATTTAATCATTGTTACTGAAGGTTCAAATCAACCATCAGCTAAATGGTCTTCTATTGATAACAATGATGACTTATTTGAAAACATCGTAATTAAATATAAAGATAATGCAATTCAAATTGACAATATCTTTAACGATGGTGAAAACGATGAATATAAATTAACTAAGAATCAAATTAAAGTTTACTTATTAGAAAATGTCGTTTCAGGCACATCTAATTTATTACCTACTGATATTCAAAGTGCTGTTAGCACATTCTTAGCACCTGTTGTTTCAAGATTTACAGGTGAAGCTACTCAACTTGAAATCATATTACAATATATCAATAACAAGAATGGTTCATATACATTCAATGTAAATAGTGCTGATGCTACTGATTACAATGCTATTTTCAATAACATTAGAACAATCAACCAAAATAAAGCAGATAACTATTTATATTTATATGAAGCATTAGATACAACAAAAACATGTAATAGTTTCCCTCAATGGTGGACTAAGCTTCAACAAATCAAAGGAGGAAACAAATAATGAATAAGAAAAAATTATTATTACCTGCTTTCCTTTTTGCTTCATTATTAACATTTACAGCTTGTAGCAAAGAAAGCAGAAATGTAAATGTACCTTATGCTAATCTTGATTTAACAGCTTCTATTGCTAAATCAACTGATAAAGATATTAATCTTTCATTAGATACATATTATTCAAAGCTTAGATATTCAGGATATAATCTTGTTACTGAAAAGATTAAATCTGCATTCTATTCTAAAAACTTTACAGCATTTAAGGATTTATTATTCAAAAATTATAATGAATTAACAAATGATGAATTAATTGCTTTATCTTATGATGGAAAGGCTATTTCTCAAGCTAGATTTGATGAATTAAAATCTAAATATATCAAATCTATTTCTGATGATTTAGCTACTGCTATCATTTCTACTACTACTTATGAAGGATATAGTGAATTAAAACCAACTGAGGCTGATTCAGATTATGCTAAAGCTGTTTATAAATATATCCAAAACAAAAATAAAACAGGATACGAATTAGATAATTCATATATCTCATTTGCTAAAGATAATGAAGAAGATAATCATATCCTATTAGATTTAAATAAGTTCTATGAAAAAGGATCAAAGATTGTTGATACATATATTCTAGATTATGCTGAAGACTTCTATGTAGGTTCTGAGGTTTATAAGATTGCTGATCAAGAATACATTTATACAACAGATGATGAAACTGGTTCTAAGACTAAAAACTCATTATATTTATTCAATGAAGATAAGTATGAATCAACATTCAATACTTATTACAAAACATATGGTACATATAATGCAGTTGTAATCACATTCGCTTCAAGAAAAGAAGCAATGCAAACAATTGAAGCAGTATTTGGTTCAGCAAACTATGATATATCTTCTCTTGATGATTATTTAGCTTTATATAATTATTACTATAGTTCTCAAAAAGAAGATGGTAATGATTTTATAATTACTGATGATGTATTCAATTATACAGTTTCTAGCACAGATGCTGGATTTGATAATCTAGTTAGCGGTGTTAAAGAATTAATTACTGATATATTAAAAGATGGTGAATTCTTAACTGAACCTCGTAATCTTTCTGGTAATTATGTATTAGTTTATAGAAATAGTGCTGTTTATGAAGCATCAGGAAATTCTACTCAATTAAAATATGATGATTTAGATGAATCAACTAAAAAGGCTTATATTGAAAAGATTCAAACTAAATTAATTGAAGAAAACATTTCTACTTATGCTACTACTGTATTCAAAAAATTAATCAAGAATTCTGATTTAAAGATTTATGATCCAATTTTTGAAACTAAGTTCTATAACTCTTATACTGATCAATATAACTTAATTAATAAGGATGATTTCAATAACGAATTAATTCTTAAATTAGGTGATACTGAATATAAGGTTACTGATTTTTATAACGAAGCTTCATTAGAATATGGTTTAAATATTATTACAGAATATTTTGAACAAGGTTATGCTTTAAAGTATGTATCTGATTATGTTTCTGAAGACACTCAAAAATCAAATTCAGAATCATTAAAATCTGTAGTTGATGCATTTAAGAAAGGTAATAACTCAACATATTCAAAATCTATCGGTCTTGAAAACTTCTTAGTTGCAAACTATGGTTTTAAGACTGAAGATGAAGTTTTAAATTACTACTTCAATGCTAAGTCAGCTTTATCTACATATTTAGCTAAAACTATTTATGAAGAATGGACTACATTAGATCAAACTAAGTCAACTGATGATACTAAATATTATACTTTAAGTTCTGAATGTGAAACATTAATGAACACATTACTTTCTGCTGGTAATTCTAATTATGAAGATATCTTCAATATTAACTTAGATCATATCTTAATCTTTGTTGATTTTGATAATGATGGTAATCCAGATGATCCAACTAAGTATTTAGAAAAGCATCCAGATTTAGTTACTGATTTCAACAATGCATTAAATGCTTTAGTAAAAGCTATTTACCAAGAAGCTTTATGTGCTGATTATAAAGGAAATTCATTATACAACATTCTATCTTATATTTCTGCTCAATTTGTTAAAGGTTCTGAATTAAAAGCTGGCGATTTAAATGGTGACGGAAACAAAGATACATGGGATGATTATAAGACATTATTCCATTTCCAATTAAAAGCTGAAAAGTTAGCTTCAGATTCTGATATTACTCAAACATCTGTTTCTAATTTCGTTAAACCATTTGCTGAATATGTAAAAGATTTATATAAGAAAGCAGTTGAAGACGATGTAACAGTTGATAAGGAATATGGTGTATTCTTCACTCCAACTGATGGTAAATTAACTCAAGCAACTGATGTTGATAAGGTTTCAGTTGATACAATTTGTGAAACTCAATATGGTTATCACCTACTTGTATTAAATTCTTATAGTGGCCCTGATTCATTAGTATTCAGTGCATCAAAGGATGACCCTAATGGATACCAAGCTGAAATTAAATTATTAATTGATGAAGATGAAGATAATTCTGATAACAATATTTATATCACTATTAATTCATACAATGAAGATTCAGCTACAGCTGCAACATTAAATCAATTATTCATTTACTATATTGAAACAAAGAATGGTGCATCTACTTCTTTAGATTCTAAGATTTATGCAACATTACAAACTTTATTCTCAGATGTAATTTCTACATTTACTTCTTCTAATTTCCAAAACTTAGTTTTATTAGATGAAATTAAGATTACTTCTGATGATAAAAAGATTTCTTCAATCTTAGCTACAAACCGTCAATCATTAGTTGATTTAGTATGTAACTATGGTGAAAATGATGATTTATATTTAACTTGGTGTGATGTAAATAATCACTCAATCTTCAAAAGACCAAATCAAAAATAATTAAATCATAATAAAAAGCTCATTTCAAAATGAGCTTTTTTTATTTTATTTAAATTAATTTATTCTACAACATATCCTGTTTCACATAATGCAGGTACTTCAGGTTGATAATTTATACCATATATTGTAGCGTAAGGATTATGATCTTCTGACATTACACTATTAGAACATAAGAAATATTTTGAAGTATGTGTTGAATCATTCCAAGTAACATCAACACCATACCAATTATCACCTAATTTTAAATAATTCCATGCATGTGATTCATTACTTGTTTTTGTTTTACCATAAACAGAAATTGCATTTAATCCATAATATGTAGCCATTAATCTAAAGCATTTAGTATAGCATTCACAAACACCTTTATTTTTTAATAATAATCCTATTATATTATGTGCCCAAAAGCTATCCTCAGGAGTTATTCCATCAACCTTATAAGCATATTCTAGCTTTTGAATTAAATAATCATTTATTTGTGATGCTTTAGTATAATCATCTGAAAGTTCATTTATATCTTTAGTTTCTTCAAAAAGATTATATATTTTTTTATTTATTTCATCTCTTTTACTAAACTTAGTATATTCTTCAAAGCCTACTAATATAAATGAATATGTTGTTGTAGTTTCAGTTGTTTCAACATTGCCTTTTGTAGTTGTTTTAGTTGATACCTTAGTTCTTGCTAAATAACCATTTGATAAGAAATAAAATATTGGATTATCTGAAACAAATACACTCCAAGCACTTATATAATAAGGAAGTAATGCTTCTTCAGCTATATCAGCTGTTTCATAAACAGATAAGAATTTAGTCTCAACTCCATCACTTACAGATGTTGAAACCTCATAATCATCTTTAGATAATAAAAGGGTCTTTGATGCTTCATAATATTCACTATATGCCTGTTGCATAAGAAGGCCATACTCTAAATCCTTTTCTAAAGCAAGATAACCAAAATTATTATGATAATCATTTAAATATAAATTCATATCATAATCAACTTCTATATCTTTATCATCATTATTTATATTATCATCATTTTGAGTCTCTTCTTTATTATCATCTTTATTATCGTTAGTATCAGTTTTATCATCATTTAATTTAGATGAATCTCCCAGTATAATTGATATATCACACGATGCTAAAGGTATAATTAATAATAAAGATAAGAGTCCTATTATATACTTTACCTTTTTCATAATAAAAATCCCACCTTATAAGTATTATAACATGGGATTTATTATTTTTCTATTAATCTTCTTTTATTAAAGATAATGATAATTTAGAATTAACATAGTCAACGCCAATTACATAGCAATGAACTTTGTCACCTTCAAGTAAAATATCATATGGGCTATTAATACGCTCTTTACTCATTTTTGAAATATGAATTAAGCCATTTGTTTTAACACCACAATCTACAAAAGCACCATATTCAGTAATTCTTTTTACAACACCATCAAGCTCATCGCCTACTTTAACATCATCAAGTGTTTTACCTAAATCAATTGCTTTAACCATTGAAAGTGCTAATTTATGGTTATCATAATCAATATCAGAAACATAAACATGTACCTTATCATTTACTTTAACAACCTCATTTGGATCAGTAATTCTTTCCTTACTCATTCTAGATATATGAACTAAACCATATGGTTTAAATCCACAATCAACAAAGGCGCCAAATGATGTTATTTGCTTAACCTCACCATCAAATTCATCACCTATTTTAACATCCTTAAAATGGATAATTGATGCCTTTAAGGCTTCTTTTTTCTCATCAATATCTTCAACTAATGATAATGATAATTTATGATTTTCATAATCAATATCATATACATAGCATGTAACCTTATCGCCTACATTAAACATTGAATTTAAATTTTCAATCTTATCTAGGCTTACTCTTGAAATATGAACAAGGCCTGGATATTTTAAATTACAATCAACAAAGATACCATAATCAGTAATAGATTTAATTGTACCTTCTAATTTTTCTTTAACCTTTACATCATTAAAGTCTTTATAATATGTTTTTTCTTCATGAGCCATTTTCTTGATTAATTCATTCTTATCGTATAAATCAATGTCTTTAATCATTGATAATTCAAGCTTATGCTTATCATAATCAATGCCTATAACATAAACATGAACACTGTCACCTACAGCTAATACATCTGTTGGGTGATTTATCTTTTTTAAGCTCATTTTAGAAATATGAACTAAGCCATCATATTTAACACCACAATCAACAAAGGCACCAAAATCAACTACATTTCTTACTGTACCATCTAATTCATCACCTATTTTGATATCCTCAAAATGCATAATATCGCTTCTTAATTTTAATCCATCATATGAATCTCTTATATCTCTTAAAGGAGCCTTAAAGGCATCAATAATATCATCTAAAGTATATGAATCAATATTTAAGATTGTCATTATTTCTTCTTTATTAATATTATTTAATTTTTCTTTAATTAAATCTGAACCTAAATCATCAACTGATAATCCTAATATTTCTAAAAGCTTTAATGCCTTATCATAGCTTTCAGGATGGATAGGAGTCATATCTAATTTATTTTCTCCTTCTAATACTCTTAAAAAGCCTACGCATTGTTCATATGTTTTAGGTCCTAATTTAGCAACCTTCTTCAAATCTTCTCTTGAATTAAATTTACCATTCTTTTCACGATAAGCAATAATATTTTTAGATGTTGCCTTAGTTAAGCCAGAAACATAAGAAAGTAGGGCAACTGATGCAGTATTTAGGTTAACACCAACCTTATTTACAGCATCTGATACAACATCATCTAGGCTCTTATTTAATTTATTTTGAGCTACATCATGCTGATATTGACCAACACCAATAGATTTAGGGTCAATCTTTACTAATTCAGCAAGTGGGTCTTGAATACGACGAGCAATTGAAATTGCAGATCTTTGTTCAACATGTAAATCAGGGAATTCTTCAATTCCTAAAGGTGATGCTGAATAAACAGATGCACCTGCTTCACTTACAATTACATATTTTGTATCAAAGCCATTTTCTTTTATAACATCAGCAATAAAGCTTTCTGTTTCACGTGATGCAGTACCATTTCCTATAGCAATAATTTCAACTTTATATTTATTAATTAAATCAACAATAGTCTTTTTAGATTCTAATGTTAACCTTTCATCTACTGTTGCACCTTTTGATTTTTCATTTGGATAGATAACACCTATTTCTAATACATTAGATGCAGGAGATATTACAGCAAGCTTACAACCTGTTCTAAATGCAGGGTCAACACCTAAAACAACATGTCCTTTCATTGGAGGTTGCATTAAAAGATTCTTTAGATTTAAAGAGAAAATGTTAATAGCTTGTGTTTCAGCTTCTTCATTTTTAATTGCTCTTATTTCTCTTCCTATTGCAGGAGCAATTAATCTTTTATAAGAGTCAAGAATTGCATCTTTAATTTCATCTTTAAAAATTGTATTTTCACCTTTAATAACTTCATTTTCTAAATATGCTAAATCATATTCAGGATCTAATACTAAATTAACTGAAATAACATTTTCATCCTCAGCTCTATTTATAGCAAGCATTCTATGTGGTTTGATTTTATTGATTTGTTCTTCAGATTCATAATAATTCTTATATTTTTCCTCTTGGTCTAAATCATTATTTTTCTTTTTAGTAATAATCTTACCAAAATTCATTGCATGCTCTCTAATAACTTTTCTATATGAAGCATTATCAGAAACCTTTTCAGCAATAATATATTTTGCTTGTTCATATGCAAAATCTGTTGATGGTACCTTATCATTTAAATAAGGCTTAGCTATTTCTTCTTTATCACCATCTAAAGGAAGTGTTAGCATATATAAAGCTAAAGGCTCTAATCCTAAAGCTATAGCTTCTGTAGCTTTAGTCTTTTTCTTTTCCTTAAATGGTCTATAAATATCTTCTATTTCAATTAGCTTTGTTGATGAATCAATTTGATTTTTTAATTCTTCTGTTAAAAGACCTTTTTCATTAATTAATCTTTTAACATCTTCTTTTCTTTTTAATAAATTAACACCATATTCATATTCATCAGCAATGGCTCTTATTTGTTCTTCATCTAATCCACCTGTCGCTTCTTTTCTATATCTTGCGATAAAAGCAACTGTTTTATCATCATTTAGCATATCTAAAACTGCTAATGCTTGATTCTTTTTAATATTTAATTTTTCACATAATTCTTGTATTACATTTTCATTTAATTCCATTTTTTCACCCTTAAAAAAATAAAGCCTCACTAAGAGGCTTATTTTAATTATTTATCTTTTCCCATAAAATTCTTAATAAATATAGTTATTCTATTAAATAATGTATTATTAATATAAGCTTCACTTAAACCATTATTTTCTTCATTATTTGAAGAAATATAAATATCTTTATCTGTTAATGTATTATCATAATCATATTCGTTATAGCTTGCTTTATATTCACCATTTTCAATATAAACAAGCATTGGATCATATGATGATGAATCATCTGTATATAATCCACCAAATAAGCTTTCAGTATATGCATTAACATTCCAAGAATAATTAGTATCTACGATAAATAATTCAACGTTCTTACCAGCTTCTTTTGAAGTATTAATTGTTTTTTGAAGGTCTATCATTCTCTTTAATAAATCTTCATCAGCTTCTAAATATTTAGATTCATTATCTGTCTTTGAAGGATAGAAATTAGCTGAGTTATAAACTAATACAAACATATAGTCGATAGTAACATCCTTTTTACCCTGTGGGTTGTTAAAATCAGGGTTAGCATAATTTACTATTCTATCATATGAAGCATATTCAAATTCAACTTCTTCACAAGATCTAAAGTAATCTTTCTTTTCATCTTTTTTATTGTTAAAGTATACTACAAGTCCAATAGTAACTCCAATTGCGATTAAAGCTACTAAAACTGAAGAAAAAATAATCCAAAATTTCTTAGACTTAAGTAAGCCTTTTTTATCTTTTTGTACTGCAGGTTGTGTACGTCCACCTACTCTTTTAATACGTGCCAAATCGAATCATCTCCTAAAAATTGACTGCTATTTCATTTTATCATAAATAAATTATGGTTACAATATTATTTTAATCCTTTTTAGCGTGCATAATTGCTAATTCTTTAAGCTTTCTAAATCTATGATTTAGACCTGATTTAGAAAGGGTAGGATCATATTCATCATGTATTATATCTAAAAGCTGAGATAAAGAATGCTCAGGGTGTTCTTTTCTTACCTTCATAACCATTAATAATTTAGAATCCATTTCACCTAATGGATAATTATATTCTAAATATTTAATATATTTTAATTGCTCAAGTGCTGATGCGTTTGTTTTATCTTGATTAGCTATATCAAGATTAATACTTCTTTTAGCATTTGCAGCTATTTCTTTAGTAATTAATATATCCTGATAATAATTCATTGTTGATGTTGCACCTAAACGATAAAGCAAATCACCAATAGCTTCTCTTGATTTAATATAACATACAGTATATGTTTTTCTTTTTGTTACTCTTGCATTTAGTTCAAATGAATTCATTATTCTTTGAATGAATAATATTTCAGATTGGTTAGTTGAAGATATTTCAAAATGTCCATTTTTAGATTTAGGATCATTTACAGATCCTCTTGCTAAAAAAGCACCTCTTAAATAAGAAATTAAATATTCTTCATCATCAAATAAAATATCTTTTGCTTTAGATTGATCTTTAGTTAATTGCATTTCATCAATTATTTTATTTGCACCAATAATAGTTACTCTATATGTAATAGAATTATCAAATCTTTCGATTTTTCTTTGTTCAATTTCATAACTAAATTCATAAAGCTTCTTTAAATTTTTAACTAAATATGTGACTATATTTAAGCTATTTGAAGAAAAATTAAGCTTTAAAGGATTTGATATAACAATTTCACCAGCAAATCTAAGCATTGCCTCTAATGTCATTTTTAAAGAATTTAAATCAACACTATTAACTTTTAAAATATCTTCCTTTACACTTGTTGAAAAGCTCATATATTACTCCACACAAATTCTCAAAAGATCGTTAAGTTTAGATATTGTATAATCAGGATTTGCATCTATTACCTTATCAGGATCAGATACATATAAGCATCCACATGTTTTAACATTAGCTGCTTTTCCAGCTAAAATATCATTTACATGGTCGCCTACATATAATACCTTTTTGCTATCTAATTCCTTAATAGCCATTAATATGCCATCTGGGGCTGGTTTAGGAGCTTTTACATCATCACAGCCTAATATTATATCCATATAATTAAAAACGCCTATAACCTCTAAACCGCGCATTACTAAATCATTTTTCTTAGAAGATACAACTCCTACTTTATATCCTTTATTATGCAATGTTTTAATTACTTCTTTTGCACCATTCATAGGTCTCACTATTTCATCATGATGAGATACATTATATTCTCTATAAGTTTTAATCATTTCATCGATTTCCTTTTGATCATTTGAATATCTAGAAAATGATTGTTGTAATGTAGGGCCAAAGAATGATTCTAATTCTTCATCAGTTAATTGATATCCTGGTCTATGTACTTCAAATGTATGAATAAAGCTTGAAAAGATTAATTGCTTTGAATCTAAAATTGTACCATCTAAATCGAATAAAACTGTATCAAATTTATTATCACTTACTTCTTTTAAAATATCAGAATAATATGTCTTAGGTCCGATAAATCTTTTTGCAATTAAGAAGGCTACACCTGCAATAATAAATAAAACACTTATTAATATTGAAACATGAATACCACCAACCATTAATACCTCTTGGGCACCACTTTGGCTTCTCAATGTTTCAGTTATTATTCTAACAATACCATACCAAGTTAGATAAAAACCGATAAAATCTCCACTTAAAACCTTTTTAAATTTTCTTCTTGCAACTAATATCAATATAAATCCAACTAAATTTAATAAAGATTCATATAAGAATGCTGGATGACGATATGCACCATTTATATACATATTTTCAGCAAGCCATGGAAACCATCTAATAGATGCTGGATTTTGAATTATTGGTCCATATAATTCATGATTACAGAAGTTTCCCCATCTACCACAAATTTGACCAATTAAAAAGCCTGGAGCAACTATGTCTAATATTTTATATAAAGATATTTTTTTAACTCTACAATAGACATATACTGTAATTAATGCAGCTATTACTCCACCTTGTATAGCTAAGCCTGCAAGACCTGAACCATCAAGACCTAATATCTTTTGAAATGTCCAGCCTTCATCTAAATTAAATAACACATACCAAAGTCTAGTACCAACAATCGCAATAGGTACTGTAATAATAACACCAGTATAAACATAATCTGATGCTATACCTAACTTTTTACCTTCTTTTACACCCATAATTACCGCAATAATAACACCAACTAATATACATATTGCGTACCAATGAATTTCTAAATTAGCAATTCTAAAGGTTGGGTTAATCCATAAATTTGAATTACTACCCATACTACTCTTCTCCTTTTGATGCTTTTTCATCAACCTTAGTAATGAAGTCTTTTGCAGCAAAATGACCCATTAATTTTAATTTTTCATTCATTGCTGCTGATTCTACTAAAAGTGATACCGAACGACCTGCTAATACTGGAATTGTAACTTTAGTTATCTCAGTATTAAAATATTTTATTTTTTCATCATCTAAACCTAATCTATCATAATATTTATCTTCATCCCAATTTTCTAGTTCAACAACTAGCTTAATTGTTTTTCTATCACGATATGCTGCAGCACCAAACATTGTAACAACATCAACAATACCGATACCTCTAATTTCCATATATCGCTTTAAAATTTCAGGCGCTTCACCGATTAAATTTCCTGGCTCATGTTCAATAATTTCAACTAAATCATCAGCTATTAATTGATGGCCTCTCTTAATTAAATCTAAGGCAGTTTCAGATTTACCTATACCACTTTTACCTATAATTAAAGTACCCATACCATTAATATCAAGTAATGTACCATGAACAGATAATCTTTCTGCTAATCTATATTGTAAATATGTAAATAATTTAGATGAAGTTTGTGTTGTTCCTAAATTTGATTTAAAAACACAAATACTATATTTTTCAGCCATTTCTAAGAACAATTTAGAAACATCTACATTCTTAGTAAAAACTAAACATCTTGGCTTTAAAGAAAAAATCTTTTCAACATTCTTTCTTTGGACATTTTCATCTAAAGAAGATAAAAAGTCATTATCCTTAGAACCAATTAATACAATTCTTCCACCTTCAAAATATTCAAAGAATCCTGCAAATTCAAGACCTGGTCTTTGAATATTTTCATCTTCAATTTCTCTATTTAATCCTTTTTCTCCAGCTAAAAGCTTTAAATTATTTTCTTTAGCTAAATCTTTTACTAATATACGTCCCATAATATCTACCTACATTTTAAATTTTCTTTTTAAAAGTGTGAACATAAGCATATTATAAATTACTTCAATTATTAATAAATATGCTATCCAAATACTACCAAAACTAAATATTGGCATCATCGAATTAAAAATTAATAAAAATATCATTGTAAATAACAAAGATAATATAAATTTTTTTACACTTACAGTTTTACTTGTTGTAATAATAGTTTCCATAGTTGTTAATAAAAACGCAATACAACCATCAATTAAAAATATATAATATCTATCCAATAAGAATTGATTCAAAAAGAATGCTGAAGCAACAATTGAAACAAAAAAGAATATAATCAATTTTATTACAAATGCGGCCATTATGCTTATTATTCTTTCAGTTTTAGAGCCAAATACAAAATTATCAATCATATTCGATAATCTTTCAGCATCTTCATCATTTAAGCTTTCTTTAGTTGATAATTCTTTTAAATATTCTTTTAATTCTTCTTTACTTTTATTTCTTTTATTATTTTTTTTCATTGATAAAAATTCACCACTTTCATCAGTGTATTATTATATAATAATAATATTAATTTTACAAGAAAAAACACATTAGTCTACAACAAGTGCTTTCTAATGTGCTATTTGTATTTAAATTATTCTATATCAGATAAAATTTTATTTAAGATTTTATGAAGACAAGTAGCTTCTTCTATAGTTAATTTAATACATTTACCCATTCCTTCTGGAACTGATAAAGCTTTATCTCTTAAAGCTAAACCTTCACTTGTTAAAGTAACATCTAGAGTTCTTTCATCTTCTTTAGATCT
>JAEEGL015073724.1_pt1 | contig 21828 bp, 12 predicted proteins | sample 9134231 | NCBI WGS metagenome assembly JAEEGL01 (sample SAMN16246548, study PRJNA631951) | gut metagenome | biome: gut microbiome; feature: rumen; material: fiber-attached | host: Bos | place: Iran: Karaj | collected 2018-10 | reverse complement strand
TCACGGGGCAACTTCACATGGGGCACGCGCTTGATAACACGCTTCAGGACATCCTGATCCGTTTTAAGCGTATGCAGGGCTATGAGACGCTGTGGATGCCGGGAACCGATCACGCGTCTATAGCCACCGAGGCGAAGATCGTCGAGGCGATGAAGGAAGAGGGAATCACCAAGGACGATATCGGCCGCGAGGCATTTTTAGACCGTGCGTGGAAATGGAAGGAGAAGTTCGGCGGTCGTATCGTATCTCAGTTGAAAAAAATGGGATCTTCCTGTGATTGGGAGAGAGAGCGCTTTACGATGGATGAAGGCTGCAACCGCGCGGTCAACGAGGTGTTTGTCAAGTTCTATGAACAGGGCCTGATCTACCGCGGCGAGCGCATCATCAACTGGTGTCCGCATTGTCTGACGACCATTTCGGACGCGGAGGTTGAGTACGAGGATCAGAAGGGACATTTCTGGCATCTGCGTTATCCGTTTGCTGACGGAAGCGGTGCCGTGGAACTGGCGACGACACGTCCGGAGACACTGCTCGGCGATACGGCTGTGGCAGTCAATCCGAAGGATGAAAGATACAAGGATCTGGTTGGCAAGATGCTGATCCTTCCTTTGGTACATCGTGAGATTCCGCTGATTGCCGATGACTATGTCGATATGGAATTCGGGACTGGCGTAGTGAAGATCACACCGGCGCATGACCCGAATGATTTTGAGGTTGGCGTTCGTCACGATCTGCCTGTGATCAATGTGATGACCGATGACGCGAAGATCGTAGAAGATTATCCGGATTATGCCGGTATGGATCGTTATGAGGCGCGTGAGGCGATCATCCGTGACCTTGAGAAGGAAGGCGCGCTGATCAAAACAGAGGATCATGATCACAATGTCGGTACCTGCTACCGATGCGGAACGACGGTTGAGCCGCGAGTATCCAAGCAGTGGTTTGTAAAAATGGAGCCACTCGCGAAGCCGGCGATTGAGGCGGTGAAGAAGGGTGAGACCAAGTTCGTTCCGGACCATTTTGACAAGACGTATTATCACTGGCTTGAGAATATCAAGGATTGGTGTATCTCCCGTCAGTTGTGGTGGGGACATCGTATTCCGGCATATTATTGTGATGACTGCGGTGAGATCGCGGTCAGCAAGGATGGGCGTCCGACTTGTCCGAAGTGCGGAAAGCCTATGCGTCAGGATCCGGACACGCTGGATACCTGGTTCTCGTCCGCGCTGTGGCCGTTCTCAACGATGGGATGGCCGGAACAGACGAAGGAACTGAAGTATTTTTATCCGACGAATACACTGGTAACCGGATACGACATCATCTTTTTCTGGGTTATCCGAATGATGTTCTCGGGACTTGCGCATACCGGACATGTGCCTTTCGATACGGTACTGATCCACGGCCTGGTGCGGGATTCGCAGGGGCGCAAGATGAGTAAATCTCTGGGCAACGGTATCGATCCTTTGGAGGTTATCGACAAGTACGGAGCCGATGCGCTGCGTCTGACGCTTGTGACCGGGAATGCGCCCGGAAATGACATGCGTTTTTACTGGGAGCGCGTGGAGTCGAGCCGAAACTTTGCCAACAAGGTTTGGAACGCGTCCCGTTTCATGCTGATGAATTTTGATCAGAACGAGGGACTCGATTATACGGATGTGAAGGCGGAGGACCTGACGAAGGCGGACCGCTGGATCTTATCAAAGATGAATAACCTGACGCGTGATGTGACTGCGCTGATGGAAAAATACGAGCTTGGAATCGCGGTGCAGAAGATTTATGATTTTATCTGGGATGAGTTCTGTGATTGGTATATCGAGATGGTGAAGCCGCGTCTGTACAACGACGAGGATACGACCAAGGCAGCTGCGCTCTACACGCTGAAGACTGTGCTGATCGACGCGCTCAAGCTTCTTCATCCGTATATGCCGTTTATCACGGAAGAGATTTATCAGACACTTCTTGGAGATGACAGTCAATCCATCATGGTATCGGATTGGCCGACATATCGTGAGACACGTGACTTCTCGGAAGAGGAGTCGAAGGTAGAGCGGATCAAGGAAGCCGTGACCGGCATCCGAAACATCCGCGGTGAGATGAATGTTCCGCCGAGCAGGAAGGCGCATGTGATTGTGGTTTCCGAGGATAATAAGGTCAGAGAGAATTTCGAGGAGAACAGTGTGTTCTTTGCGACGCTTGGTCTCGCCAGCGAGGTATCGATTCAGGCGGACAAGGAAGGAATCGCTGATGACGCGGTTTCAGTTGTGATCGAAGGGGGAACGATCTACATTCCATTTGCGGAACTTGTGGATGTGGAAAAAGAGATTGAACGCCTGCAGAAGGAAGAGAAACGTCTTGCCGGGGAACTGACCCGTTCGGAGAAGATGCTTGGCAATCCAAACTTTGTGAATAAGGCTCCGGCAGAGAAGATTGCCGAAGAAAAGGCAAAGCAGGAGAAGTACCAGGGGATGATGGCGCAGGTAAAGGAGCGCCTGAAACAGTTGGGCAAATAAAAGGAGTGTTGTTATGCTGAATTTTGATGAAGAGTTGGCGAAGTTTGAGCCATGTCAGGATGTAGAAAATGTGGAAGACGTGGTATATAACAATGATCTGCCGGATGTAACGGACATTATTCGGGAGATTATTTCTGACGCGAAGAATACGCTGTAATAATAGGAGGAATGTGGGATCATGAAATGTCCCGTTTGCGGAAACAGTGTTGCCGACAACGTGTATCAGTGTGGCTTCTGTGGATCGGATCTTTCCGTAGTGCATTATCTGAGACGTGTTTCGGGGACATATTACAATATAGGACTTCAAAGAGCACAGGTTCGCGATCTGTCCGGATCGGTGGAGGTGCTCCGGCAGAGTCTGCGCTTCAATAAGGAAAACAAAGACGCGAGAAACCTTTTGGGACTCGTGTATTACGAGATGGGTGAGATCACGATGGCACTCAGTGAATGGGTGCTCAGCAAGTATCTTACTCCGGAAGGAAACGCGGCGGATTACTACATCGACGCGCTTCAGAAGAACCAGGTGCAGGTGGACGCGACCAACCAGACCATCAAAAAGTACAATGCGGCTTTGCAGTCGGCGCAGTCCGGCAATGAGGACCTTGCGATCATACAGTTGAAAAAGGTCGTCAGCCTCAATCCGCATTTTATTCGTGCGGCCCAGCTTTTGGCACTTCTGTACATGAAGGAGAAGGACTACGCGAAAGCGGAAAAATGTCTGCAACGCGTTCGCAAGATTGATGCGAATAACACGACGACACTTCGCTACCTGAAGGAAATCTATGAGCTGACGGGCGGAGGCGAGGCACAGGACAAGCCGCGTAAGAGCAAGCCGAAGAAGGATCCGCTTGAAAATGTACGGCCGGTCGGCGCCTACCGCGAGGAGAAGCGATCACTGATGCCGTTCATGTATCTGATTATCGGACTTGTGGTGGGAATCGCCGTGACCTTTGTCCTGATCCGACCGACGCTTATGAAGTCCAGCAAGGACAGCGGAAGTGAGATCGCGGATGTGAACGAACAGTTGTCCGTGAAGGAGTCCCAACTGAAAGCGGTTGAAAGTGAGAAGGAAGACCTGCAATCGCAGATTGATGAATTAAAGAAAAAGATCGAAAATGCGGATACCAAAGCACAGCAGGAGACTGAGAACTACGAAAAGCTCCTGAAGGCAATCAGTCTGTACATCGCCGATGACAAGCTTGGTGCGGCAGCGGCTGTCGAAGATTGTAAGAAAAAGGATTTCAATATAAAGGAAGCGCAGGGGCTGTATACAACGGTATCAACGATCGATGAGAAGGATCTCAACGCGATGATCAATAAGGCGCGTGAGATGATCAATACCAGCTATGATGAAGCTTTGAAACAGCTGAAGGCACTGAAAAAGGTCGTGAAGGACAATCAGAAGATCCTGTACCTGATAGGACGTTGTTATCACTATAAGGGTAACAAGAAAAAAGCCAAGAAGTACTATGAGAAGGCGATCGCCATACAGGCGGGTACCGAGGAAGCGGTTCAGGCGGATCGTTACCTGACGGAGCTGACCGGAGGAAAGCCGGTAACGACACAGGACGATCATACGACCGAAGGTGAGAACGATACGGAAGGTGACAACAACGACAATGAATAGAGTATATCCGGCGTATTATGAAGACTTCCGCTGCATAGCGGATCGGTGTGAAGATACCTGTTGCGCCGGATGGGAGATCGACATCGATGATGCCACATACGAGGCATATATGAAGGTGGATGGCGAGATGGGAGACCGTCTGCGCACATCCATCCGTACCTATGAAAATGAAGAAGAGCCGTGTGACTCCTATGAGGCGCACGGCTTTATTCTGACGGACGACTTGCGTTGTCCGTTTTTGGATGAGCGGAATCTGTGTGATATCTACAAGGCGCTTGGTGAGGATGCGCTTTGTGAAGTGTGTACCAACACACCGCGTAACTACCTCGAATATCATGTGAATACAGGGGAAAAAGGTGAGAATGACGCTGAGTTGTACTCTGAGATCTCCATCAGTGCCAGCTGTCCGGAGGCCGCGAGGCTGATCTATCGTTCCCCGGAAAAGATGCGCTTTATCTGCAGAAAAGCTAAGCCGGGGGAGATTGCCATGACGGTGTCCGAGGAAGGTGTTATGAACGCGTCTCGGGCAGAAGTGGGTAAGGGTGTTATGCCTACATCTTCAGAGGAAGCGGATAAGGCGGAAGCGTTAATGGAAGAAGCGGAGCTGGGAGCGTTCTTGTACCGTGTGCGTGGCGAGGCGATCGAGCTCCTTCAGGATCGGACGATTGATCTGTCAGTGAGAATTCGTCGATTTTTGAGACACGCGGAAGTGGTTCAGGAAGCAATCAATACTTGGGAGTCGGAGGGAGAGGAACTGCCGGAGACAGTTTCGTTTACGGATGGCACGGGCTCAGATGGTGAAGATTCGGCTGGTGCGACCTCAGACGGTGTGCCCCCGGACGACGTGGTAGGTGCGGGAGACCGCTACCGCCATTTTCTGATTCGTATGGGAACATTCTCGGGGCTTGCGAGCATCGGTGATCGTTGGGCGAAGAAGATGGAGCTTCTCTATGAGAGTTTCGTGGGAGAGGATACGGAAGAGGACAGCGACACGCCAGAAGATATAAATGCGAAAGATACTGAGCCTGCAAACAACAAATTTTCGGCACTATACAATAAAGTATCAGACAACTTAATAAAATATCTGACAGAAGAAAACCGCCTATATGAGTACGAACATTTGCTGGTTTACTACGCGTTTTTGCTGTTGAATCGAAGTATCGACGACTACGATTATCTCGGCAAGGCAAAGCTTGTCATATTAAGCTACCTGATGAACCGGGATATGGATGCGGGCGTGTTTTTACAGAAGGGGCTCCTTACGAAGGAAGACCGGGAGGAAAATGCCGCGATCTACGCCAGAGAGGTGGAACACGCGGAAGAGAACCTCGCGGATCTCGCTGAGGAGATTCTCTTCGAGCGCGCCTTCGATGTGGACGGGTTAGTTGCCATTGTTTGATAAACCGCAGCCGTGCGGATACCTTCTGCGCTCGCTCTGAGATGCAGTAGCATCAACGCCGCTCGCGCTGGAAGTATCCGCACGGCTGCAGAGTTCAGTGATTATATTAATCGTAAGATTATTACATTTTTACTTATACTGTAATTTCAAGAATTGCTTGACATTTTTATGATTATTATGTAAAATATAGATAACTGTGGGGCACGGTTTAAAATGGGTAATCGGCCTTGCAGATAACTAAATATAAGGAGGTGCACCGACGTGCCAGTGCTGTTCTACGTAGTAGCGGCTGTCATCGCACTGATCCTCGCGGCAATCGCGTTTCTCGTTGGTCGTAAAGGCGGAATGACCTATCAGAACCGTCTGAACGAAGCCAAGATCGGGAATGCGGAAGAGAAAGCCAGAGAGATCATCGATGAAGCGTTGAAGACAGCCGAAAGCAAGAAACGAGAAGCCCTGCTGGAAGCCAAAGAGGAAAACCTCAAGGTTAAAAACGATCTTGACCAGGAGGTTAAGGAGCGGAGAGCAGAGATTCAGGAATACGAAAAGCGAGTACTAACCAAGGAAGAAACTCTGGACAAGAAAACGGATGCACTCGAGAAACGGGAAAAAGCCCAGCAGCAGCGTGAGAAGAGCTTTGAGAAAGAAAAAGCGAGAGTTGAGGAACTCCGTCAGAGCCATATGCGCGAGTTGGAGAAGATTTCCGGTCTCACCTCTGAACAAGCAAAAGAGTATTTATTAAAGCAAGTTGAAGAAGATGTAAAACATGAAACCGCGGTACTGATCAAGGATATGGAGCGTCAGGCGAAGGAGGAAGCGGACAAGAAAGCGAAAGAGTATATCGTGTCTGCCATCCAGCGTTGCGCTGCCGATCATGTATCGGAAACTTCCATCTCGGTTGTTCCGTTGCCGGGCGATGAGATGAAGGGACGTATTATCGGTCGAGAGGGACGTAATATCAGAACCCTCGAAAACCTGACGGGTATAGACCTGATCATAGATGATACGCCGGAGGCAGTGATCCTGTCCGGTTTCGATCCGGTGCGTAGAGAAGTTGCCCGGATCGCGCTTGAGAAGCTCATCATTGATGGGCGAATCCATCCTGCTCGTATCGAGGAGATGGTTGAAAAGGCGCAAAAAGAAGTGGAGACTACCATTCGGGAGGAAGGCGAAGCAGCAACCCTCGAAGTGGGCGTACACGGTATCCATCCGGAACTCGTACGTCTGCTGGGAAGGATGAAGTATCGTACCAGCTTTGGCCAGAACGCGTTGAAGCATTCGGTAGAGGTGGCTCATCTGTGCGGTCTGCTGGCGGCTGAGGTCGGCGCTGATGTGCGTACGGCAAAGCGTGCCGGACTTCTTCATGATATCGGCAAGTCTGTCGATCAGGAGATGGAGGGAACCCACGTACAGATCGGTGCGGATTTGTGCCGGAAGTACAAGGAGACTCCGCTTATCGTGAATGCGGTAGAGGCTCATCACGGAGACGTGGAAGCCGAGAGTATGATAGCCGTTTTAGTACAGGCGGCAGACGCTATCTCAGCGGCAAGGCCGGGAGCGCGTCGTGAGACGATGGAGACCTATACCAATCGTCTCAAACAGCTTGAAGAGGTTGCGAACAGCTTCAAGGGTGTTGATAAATCTTTTGCAATTCAGGCAGGTAGAGAAGTTCGAGTGATCGTTGAACCGGACCAGATATCTGATGACGAGATGGTGATCATGGCGAGAGAGATGTCCAAGAGAATCGAGGACGAGCTCCAGTATCCGGGAACCATCAAGATCAATATCATCCGGGAGTCGAGAGTTATTGATTACGCCAAATAAAAAAAGCGGGCCATAGGCCCGCTTTTTTTATTGTGTGACGACGTTAGTAGCGTGAACCTGCCTGTGCTAAATCGCGGCATCTCACGCTACTGCTATACTTTACGCCCTCAAATCAAAACTGTACCGTTTCATATCCCCCACCGGCGCTTCCGATGACAGGAAATCCTTGACGATGTCAACATCCTTCTCCTTCGGATTCATCGTCCCCTGGAACGCGAAGCCCTGTTCGTTGATCGCGTCCCTCAGCATATCCATGTTTCGACTGAACAGCGCTTCGGTCTCTTGTTTATCGGTATAAAAGGCGGCAGTCACCGCGGTGTTCTCACGAGTGATATGGATATCCAGCGTCCCCAGATGATCCATCTCCAGATGCAGTACGGCTTTTAGTTTGTTCGGGTTCTTGCGCAGGTTGTCCTTGCGCGTCATGACATACAGATCCCCGTGTGCGTTCTGATTCTGCAGCTTGATGGGCAACTGGATATACTGAAAGGCCTCATTGAGTGTTTTCATGAAATCCAGGTTCTGGCTCATATCCTTTGCGGTTCCGGAAAGTTCCTGAAACAGGTCTTTTCCGAGGGCTGTTTCGGAAAAATGTTCCAATGCTCCGAATTGTTGACTCATCTTATCGTATACGCGCTGCATCGCACCGTCTTCCTTCATTTCTTCCGGAGAAAGTGTCCAGTTGGATGTGAATTGGGATTTTACAACCGCCTGGAAGGCACGACTGGCGATCAATTTGCCGGATAACTCGTCTGACATCTTTGGAAGTTGCTTCTGCAACTCGGTCAGAAGCTCGCGATTGGTAGCGGTTCCGTCGGCGACTGCTTTTTTCAACTCATCGGAGATAGGGTAGTCCTTCAAAAGAGAAGCAAAGGATTCTCTCTCTTCAGGGGACAGAGAATACCCGACCTGCTCATGGATAAACGGTGTGCGGAAGTCTTCTGCCATACCGGATTTGGCAACGGCACTTCGGATTGCGCCTGCTGCCGAGTCGGACAGATTGGAAAAGAGATTTCGCATCCGGGAAAATGTGCCCTCGCCAGAGGCTTCAGCAGTCTCCTCTTCGGCAGATGAGACAGCCGCTGCTTCGTCTTCAGTAAGACCGGCCGCGGTGAGTTCACCTTCAGCCGCTTCCGTTGCTCCGTTTGCCGCCTGTGTCTCTACGCCGGCATCGGCAAGCATCTTCAGGGCATCCTCCAATGGAACCGGCTTACCGTCGGCTCCGGCCAGAATGATACCTTCGCCTTCCAATTCGAGCAGAGTCTCCGTCGGGATCGGATTCCCTTCGGCATCGAAAAATGTCGGCACTTCCACGTCGCCCGGTAACGTACGTTCGTGCATGAGTGTACTTTCCTCAAGGGAAGGTGCGGCGTCAAGTGCGAGTCGGATCAGTTCGGTACCGACCTGGGAAGCCAGGCGCGGGACTTTTTCTCCAATAGAAGTCAGCATATCCCCGATCGAGTCTGTCAGGGAATCCATCTTATAGAGAAGCTGGTGGGAACTGTTTTTATATTGTTCAAACTGTTTCACGGAAGTTTCGGTCATCGCCATATTCAGTCGGTCCATCGTTATGATGGTGGACGGCTCGGCGGTCGGGAACTTCGCAGTCAGCTTGATTGCGTTCATGATGCTCTCTTTGGAAATAGAACGTCCGTTTTCGAGAAGCGACTGTACGATATCCAGATTTCGGTCCGTCTTCGGAAGACCGGCCTCCTCCAAAGCCTGATCCACGGTATCATCCATACCGAGAAGATAGTTATCTCCGTAAGCTTTGAGAACGATGCGATTGTCCTCGAGCCCGGCTACACGAAAGCCGGCTTTCTGACCGATGGAATAATTCGAAGCATCCTCGAGCTCACCGGTAAACGATGCGCCCTCGCCGAGATCCAGCGTAATCTTATTTCCGTGAACGTCAGAAACCACGCCCTTCAGAACCTGCCCTTCGCGCAGAGACAACGTGGTATTGCCCGTGCGGTAGGTACGCGCACGGTTGGTCTGCGGGACGTTTCCGCTCCCGCTTCCGTTGTTCTGAATGATATTACTTCCTAATATAGCCATAGTGGATACCTCGACATAATCAATCGTAAAAATACTCTGCTTAGTATTTCGGACTGTTCATGGAAACAGTGTACCATAGAATCAACAAAAAATCAAAAAAGTGTTGACAAGACGGAAAAGTGGTGGTAAAGTATGATTAGCACTCAATAGAGGCGAGTGCTAACGAATCAAAAATGAGCACCGTAAAAGAGGAGCAGATGCCATGGAGATGGAGTTGTCGGAGCGCAAGAAGAAGATTCTTGAAGCGATCATCCGTACCTATATGGAGACCGGCGAGCCGGTAGGATCCCGGACGGTATCGAAGTTTACCGATCTGAATCTGAGCTCAGCGACGATCCGGAACGAGATGGCAGATCTTGAGGAGATGGGATTTATCCTTCAGCCACATACATCGGCCGGACGTATCCCGTCGGATAAAGCGTACCGTATGTACGTCGATGAACTCCTGACCTCAAAGGACAAGGAAATCAGTGAGATGCAGGACATCATGCTGGAGAGGGAGGACAAGATCGATCTTCTTTTGAAGCAGGTGGCTAAGCTCCTGGCACAGAACACGAATTACACCTCGATGGTGACGAAGCCGCGGTATGAGCATCGGCGGATCAAGTTCATCCAGCTGAGTAAGACGGGAGAAGATCAGATTCTTCTGCTGATCGTCACACAGAACAATCATGTGACGAACAAGTTTATCCAGACGGACAGTGACATCCCGGAGAATGATCTGGCGCAGTTGAACTTCTTATTAAACACGGCAATGAACGGTCTTGATGTGACAGAGATATCGATCGCCCTTGCCAGCAAGGTTCGCGGTCAGGCGGGAGACTATGAGGAACTCGCGGGCTCGATCATCGACGCGATCGCCACGGCGATGACCGATGATGATTCCGAGATTTACACCTCCGGAGCGACGAACATCCTGAAGTATCCGGAGTTGATGGATAAGGAAAAGATGGAGGGCCTGCTCTCCACGTTCGAGGAAAAACAGATGCTGACGGCGTGGGCCAACGATATGGGGCCTGAGAAAAATCAGGAGCACGCCATCCAGGTATATATCGGTGAAGAGTCCCCGATCGAGAGCATGAAGGATTGCTCAGTCGTGACGGCCACCTATCAGATTGAGGAGGGTGTCTACGGTAAGATCGGTATCGTGGGACCGAAGCGCATGGATTATGAGAAGGTTGTCGGAACACTCGAAAACTGCATGCAGCAGCTCGACGACATTTTTAAGAAAAAAGAGAAAGCGCTACCGGATAAAAGCAAGGAATAGAATGTAACCAGCAAGGGGGAAGAAGGCATGGCTGAAGAGAAGGAGCCGGAAGTAATGAGCGCGGCGGATATGCAGCGCAAGGTTCAGGCGGGCGAGGATCCGTCTGCCGCTGCGAAAGATACAGAGAGTGAAGACGTGACCGTCACCGGTGAGGACATGATGGACGCGGAAGAGACTGTTCAGACAGAGAACTCGGAAGAAAAAGATGAGAAGGAGGGTGATGCCGATGGAGCAAAGTGTGAACCCGACGGGACAGACGGAACCGATGCGGAAGATACGTCAGGCGGCGATGCTTCTGGCGAGTCTGGCAACAGTGGAAAGGAATCCAAAGGAAAGCGGAAGAAAAAGAAAGAAAAAAAAGATCCCCGCGACGAGAAGATCGAAGAGCTGAATGATCGACTGCTCAGGAATCTGGCGGAGTTCGAAAATTTCCGTAACCGTTCGGAGAAGGAAAAGGAAGCCAGGTTTGATATGGGGGCCAGATCGGTCGTGGAGAAGATCCTGCCCGTGGTCGACAACCTGGAGCGTGGTTTGGCGGGGCTTTCCGATGAGGAAAAGGAGTCGCCGTTTGCCAAGGGGATCGAGGCGGTGTACAAGCAGTTGATGACCGCTTTTGAAGAGATGGGTGTCACGGCAATCGAAGCCGTCGGTGAAGAGTTCAACCCGGATCTCCATCAGGCCGTGATGCATGAGGAAGACGATTCCGATGTTACCAATCAGGTCGTCGAGGAACTCCAAAAGGGTTATAAATACAAGGATACCGTGGTTCGGTACAGTATGGTTAAGGTGCTGAACTGAAACAGAAATAGCAATATCTATCCAAGAGAAATATAAGGAGGGTGATTATCATGGGAAAGATTATAGGAATTGACTTGGGAACAACCAACAGCTGCGTAGCGGTTATGGAAGGTGGTAAACCGGTTGTCATCGCTAACGCGGAGGGATCACGTACCACACCGTCGATCGTGGCATTTACGAAGGACGGCGAGCGTCTGGTCGGCGAGCCGGCTAAGCGTCAGGCGGTAACCAACGCGGAGAAGACGATCTCATCCATCAAACGTGAGATGGGTACTGATTTCAAGGCAACCATTGACGACAAGAAGTATTCACCGCAGGAAATCTCGGCGATGATCCTTCAGAAGCTGAAGGGTGACGCAGAGAACTACCTTGGTGGAGAGAAAGTGACAGAGGCTGTCATCACGGTTCCGGCGTACTTTAATGACGCACAGCGCCAGGCAACCAAGGATGCCGGTAAGATTGCCGGACTCGATGTAAAGCGTATCATCAACGAGCCGACAGCAGCGGCGCTGGCATACGGTCTTGATAACGAAGGCGAGCAGAAGATCATGGTATACGATCTTGGTGGTGGTACCTTCGATGTGTCGATCATTGAGATCGGTGACGGTGTCATCGAGGTGCTTTCTACCTCCGGCGATAACCGCCTTGGTGGTGATGACTTCGATAACAAGATCTGTGATTATATGGTATCTGAGTTTAAAAAGCAGGAAGGCGTGGATCTCTCATCGGATAAGATGGCAATGCAGCGCCTGAAGGAAGCGGCAGAGAAGGCAAAGAAAGAGCTGTCTGCTTCGACTACAACGAATATCAACCTTCCGTTCATCACAGCTACTGCTGAGGGACCGAAGCACTTTGATATGAACCTGACTCGCGCGAAGTTCGATGAGCTGACGGCGGATCTCGTAGAGAGAACAGCAACGCCGGTTCAGAATGCGTTGAAGGATGCGGGTATCACTTCATCCGAACTCGGTAAGGTTCTTCTGGTCGGTGGTTCCACACGTATCCCGGCTGTACAGGATAAGGTAAAACAGTTGACAGGACATGATCCGAATAAGTCACTGAACCCGGATGAGTGCGTGGCACTCGGTGCTTCCATTCAGGGTGGTAAGCTGGCCGGTGATGCCGGCGCCGGAGACATCCTTCTTCTGGATGTAACACCGCTTTCACTGTCGATCGAAACAATGGGTGGTGTGGCTACACGTCTGATCGAGCGCAATACGACGATCCCGGCTAAGAAGAGTCAGATTTTCTCAACGGCAGCGGACAATCAGACAGCCGTTGATATCAATGTCGTACAGGGTGAGCGTCAGTTTGCACGCGACAATAAATCTCTGGGGCAGTTCCGTCTCGACGGTATCCCGCCGGCTATGAGAGGAACCCCGCAGATCGAGGTTACGTTCGATATCGATGCGAACGGTATCGTAAACGTATCCGCCAAGGACTTGGGAACAGGCAAAGAGCAGCATATCACGATCACGGCAGGCTCCAATATGAGCGATGAAGATATCGATAAGGCAGTGAAAGAAGCTGCTGAGTTCGAGGCTCAGGATAAGAAACGTAAGGAAGGCATCGATGCTCGTAACGAAGCAGACTCGATGGTATTCCAGACTGAAAAAGCATTGAATGAGGTTGGCGACAAGGTAGATCAGTCCGAAAAGGACAAGGTGCAGGCAGAGATCGACAAAGTCAAGGCTATCCTCGAGAGAACGACGGCAGAGAATATGTCCGATGCCGATATCGATGAGTTGAAGGCAGCGAAGGAGTCCCTAATGACAAGCTCACAGGCAGTCTTCTCCAAGATGTATGAGCAGATGCAGGGTCAGGCAGGCGGTGCCGGACCGGATATGAGTGGCATGGGAGGACAGGCAGGACCTGCACCGGATCAGAACGCCGGTGGATCTGCCGATGATGATGTAGTTGATGCAGACTTCCGTGAAGTCTAAGACTGATCCGCGCCAGACATACGCATATAGCCATCAGATGCTTGCATCAGGATGGCTATATGCTATGTCTGGGATGGACGGGTGACCGCGAACGAGGATTCCGAAGGAATCCGAGTCTGAGCGGTCGCCTGCGCGGATCATAGTAGGAGGAATAACCAATGGCTGACAAACGCGATTATTATGAGGTGCTCGGTGTCGATAAAAATGCCGACGACGCGGCGCTGAAGAAAGCCTATCGTGTGCTTGCCAAGAAATATCATCCGGATACCAATCCGGGCGACAAGGAAGCTGAGGCAAAGTTCAAGGAGGCCTCGGAAGCTTACGCCGTCCTCAGTGATCCCGATAAGCGCCGTCAGTATGACCAGTTTGGTCACGCAGCCTTTGACGGAGGCGCCGGAGGCGGTGGGTTCAATATGAATATGGATGATATCTTCGGTAGTTTCGGAGATATCTTCGGCGATCTGTTCGGGGGAGGCTTTGGCCGCTCCCGACGTTCTGCTGATCCGAATGCCCCGGCACGGGGCGCCAATCTGCGTACACAGGTGCGGATTACCTTCGAAGAGGCGTGCTTCGGCACGGAGAAGGAAGTTGAGATCCCGTCCAAGGTCGAGTGTAAGAAATGCGGCGGTAACGGTTGCAAGCCGGGTACTCAGCCGGTAACCTGCGGTCAGTGTAATGGTAGCGGTCAGGTAGTACATACCCAGCAGTCGCTCTTTGGTATGGTGCAGAACGTCTCCGCGTGTCGTGCGTGCTCCGGAACCGGAAAGATCATCCGTGACAAATGCCCGACATGTAAGGGCTCCGGCTATATCACGAAGCATGAGAAACTTTCGGTGGCAATCCCGGCAGGAATCGACCACGGTCAGAGCGTCCGCCTTCGCGGCAAGGGTGAGCCGGGTAAAAATGGTGGCGCCAGAGGCGACCTGCTCGTCGAGGTCTATGTCGACAGACATCCGGACTTCGAGCGTCATGATATCGACATATATTCACTGCATCACATCAGTTATCCGAGAGCCGCTCTCGGCGGAGAGGTGATCATCCCGACGATCGACGGCGAAGTAGCTTATACCGTGAAGCCGGGAACGCAGTCCGGGACGAGAATCCGTCTGCGCGGCAAGGGCGTACCGACACTTCGTAATAAAAATGTTCGCGGGAACCATTATGTCGACGTCATCGTCGATGTCCCGACGAATCTTAATAAAGAGCAGAAATCGTTGCTTGAGCAATTTGAGGCAACATTGACTAAGAAAAACAGTAAGAAGAAATAGTGGAATAGATAACAGCCATTTGGTACTTATCCGCAAAGGTCCCTTGTGCGGATAAAACCAAATGGCGATTTTTTATGCTGATTTTCTAGAAAAAAAGATTGCACCTTTGAAGATTATGTATTATAATAAAATGTGGCCACCATATATTGGGGCTGAACGATCAAAGGAGGGTGCATTCGATGGATGCTCAGACAGCATTGGATTTGTTTTCAAAAGAAATGCTTGCCTATGATTCACATGTCGGACACAATGACATGTTCTACTACAGCCTTCCTTATGAGAGAAACTACGAATTGACGAATTCTATTCCCATCGCTCCGGTCAGCGGAAATGTCATCAAATTCTATCAGTACCGGATGGACAAGCCGGTTATCATCTTTACCGATGTTGTAGATACCACGGCAGAAGAAGCCGAGGATGTAAACGAGGAAGAGATGGCCGACGGGTTCGAAGAAGGTCTCGAGGGTGAAGAGATGCTTGACGAGAACGGCGAACCGCGTGAACTTTCTGAGGATGAGATGGCGGCGCTTCTGACAGCCGACCAGCCTGAGGAAGAGGCAGGAGAAGAGATGGCTGAAAGCTACGACGATGAGGAAGTCTATGACAAGGCGCCGTCTTCGGCCGCGCCTGTTGATGACTATGATGATGAAGAAGTCTACGACAAAGCCCCGTCCGGCGCCGCACCTGAGAGCTGGGACGCGCCTGAATTCTAATCTTCTTTTTGTGATATTCCCGCACACCAATTGGCGATATCGGCGATACAGGAGTTGTTGACGGTATCTTTTACGTCGTAATCCTTTCCGCTTGGTTCTTTCCCACCCTGGAACAGATAATGTCCGAGTTGCTTGTACTGATGGTAGGCGACGTTGACGCGTCCGGTCAGCAGGCTCTGCCAGCGTTCAAAGCACTTGATCGGTGTCTCGAAATCCTTCTCCCCCTGAAGAAACATCAGTGGGAGAGTTTTGTTTTTTACGGAAAAATACTTGGCATCCGAGGTAACCTTGGTCGCCTCGTCCAGATAGCTCATATCTTCATGCCTGACAGGCTTTGCGCCGACAAGTATGGCACCCGCGATACGGCGGCTGCGCTGCTCGATGATGACAGGCAGGTACTCGGCAGCTTCGCCCCATGCCATGACAAAAATGGCATTCGTGTCGATCGAATTCAGATATCCGGCGTTGTCGATCGCCATCCAGGCGTCCTTGATCAGATACTCGCGGATCCCGGCGCCGGCATTGGCGGTATCGGGATACTGTGACAGACGCTTGTTGTAGCGAATGGAAGCAACTCCGCGCAGAGCCAGTCCGTGAGCGACCTCGCGAAGGGGCGTGTTGCGTGCCTCCCCGAGGGTGCCGTCCATATCCGAGTCGTTCCGATCACTGATCAGGATGACGATCGGCGGCTTGTCGCGGCCGGTATCCTGCGTGTTCAGGATCGGGAGCGTGAGCTTGCCGTCGAGAACATAAGGGTTTCGGCCTATTTTTATACTCTTTTCTTCGTATCGGCTGCCCTTCGTGACGGAAGCGGCAAGTCGGGTGTTGTCAAACCAGATGCCGGCGAGCCGGCCTTTTTTATCGTAGACGTAGCGGATCGAGGCGCCGTCGTTTCCTTCGTAGCGTAGTGTGACCGTGACTTCCCGGTAGGAGTCGGTCTTTCCCTGTGTCGTGGATTCGATGCCGACGTAGTTACCGAGATCGGAGGTGACACTCTCAAAGGAAAGGTTGAGGTCGTTCGCGGTGGTCTGCTTTTTCAGACTGTCGGAAGCGTCCTTCAGTACCGTTTCCGTCATTCCCTTTACGATGTTTTCGGTGTAGGAACGGCTCTTTCGCTCAAGTTCTGAGATGTCGACCGCGCCACCGCTGGCAGCAGCGGCTTCCGCCTCGGCTTCTGCTTCCGCTTCGACATCGACGGCATTCGAAGAAGCGGCCTGCCCGGTCGCGGACATGCCGAAAACATCGCGCTCTTCCCGGTTGGAATTCGCGACCTCGTTCCGGTGATCCTTTTGCCAGCCCATCACCATATAATATATCACGCCGATTGCCGCAAAGAGGACAATCGTTATCAGTATCGTTCGTTTCATTTGATATTCTTTCTCGTAACGCACTTTTGTAAATCAAAGTGTTAGTCAACTTGATTTAGGATTCTCTACTTATCATATATGCTCGGATATGTGTTGTCAATAACCATATAATGTGGTACAATAGATCACGAAGCACTACTCGCACTCCGCGCTGGCGCGGTTGCCGGACAGAAAAGCACAGGATCAGGCAACGGATGGAACGACGCGCGGGTGATGGCAGAATAAGGAGGACATCATCATGGCATGGTATGAAGAAGCAAGATTTTATCACATATATCCGCTGGGACTTCTCGGCGCTCCGGAGAAAAATGATTACGGCGAGCCGGTCTCCCGGCTGAAGGAACTCGATCCGTGGATCGATCATCTGAAAAAACTCCACATCAATGCGCTGTACATCGGTCCGCTTTTCGAGTCCGGATCCCATGGCTACGACACGACGGATTATAAGAAGCTGGACAGCAGACTTGGTACCAACGAGGATCTGAAGATTTTTGTAAAAAAATGCCACGACGCCGGCATGCACGTAATCCTGGACGGTGTATTCAACCACACGGGGCGCGATTTCTTCGCGTTTCAGGACATCAAAAACAATAGGGAGAACTCCGCATATCGTGACTGGTATCTCGGTGTCAACTTCGGTGGCAACAACGAGTACAACGATGGCTTTTCATATGAGAACTGGGGCGGATACAACCTCCTTGCAAAGCTGAATCAGCGCAATCCGGCCGTGAAAGATTACATCGCCGAAGTGATCCGGTTTTGGGTGGATGAGTTTGACATCGACGGACTGCGCCTGGACGCGGCAGATGTACTGGATTTTGATTTTATGAAGCATCTTCGCTATGTAGCGAACACCGTCGGTAAGGACGATTTTTATCTGATGGGAGAGGTGATCCACGGCGAGTACAACCGGTGGGTGAATGACGAGATGCTCCACTCTGTGACGAACTACCCGCTTCACAAGGCGCTGTTTTCGGGCTTCAACTCCCACAACTTCTTTGAGATCGCGCATACGTCGAAGCGGATCTGTGACATGGGACTGAACCGTCCGGAGGGTAAACACCTTTACAACTTTTCGGATAACCACGACGTCGAGCGTATCATCAACAAGCTGAGCAACCGTGATCACTGGAAGCCGGTGCACATCCTTCTCTATACGATGCCCGGGATTCCTTCGATTTACTACGGCTCTGAGTTCGGTCTGGAAGGGAAAAAAGAAAATGGTTCCGACGCCTCGCTTCGTCCGGCCATCAACCTGGCGGACTATGCGGATGCGTACGAAACCAATGTGTATACAAAGACGATCGCGACTCTCGGGAAGGTCCGTGCGGAGGAAAGGGCCCTTACCTATGGCACGTATCGCGAGCTGACGCTGACGACGACGAACTACGCTTTTGAGCGAGTCCTGGATGATCGCCACGTGATCAGCCTCCTCAACAACTGCGATGATGAGGCGCACTTCGATGTCGAGGCGCCGAACGGTGCCTATGTTGCTGCTATCTCGGGTGAGACGGTCGAAGTTACGGACGGTCGTCTGCGTGTAACGATACCGCCAAATGACGGTGACGTATATCGTCCGAAATCATGAAACCCAGTAGGGTTTTGATTTCGTCGAGCCGCCCTTGTTTTTCGCGGTTGCGGTGATCTTATCATCGTATTCCAGAGACTTGACTTTGAACCGGTAATCATAGCACTTATGCTTTTTGCTGTACTTAACCTTGAATTCCCGGTACTTGGCCTTGCCTACCTTAAGAACCATCTTCTTAAGTTTCTTCTTGTGGAAAACACGTACGAGCAGTTTGCTCTTATAAACTTTATGAATGACCGGTCTGGCAGGCGGTGCCTCCAGGACGGTCTTATTCTTTATGCCGACGATATGTCCATGGCTGGTGCGGATGATCAAGCGAAGCTTGGTGTTTTTCTTATACTTTTTCTTCATTGTCAGCTTCCAGTCCCCGTCGGAATTCGCCAGCGTGGTACGGGTGGAACCCGGTGCGAGCAACGTGATCTGTCCCTTTTTATAAGTCGTTGTGCCGAAGATCTTTTTGTCAGCGGCCGTTACCTTGTGGATGCTCAGATCGCTTCCCGCGGCATCGATATCCTTCAGGTTCAGCACGGTCAGTTTGGACGGGTGACTCTTGACGGAGGTGGATCCGTTCTTGGAAGCGATCAGAGTGATGACCTCCTTCTTTTTCAGTGCCCGCTTGACCGCGATGGCAAAGTATCCGCTCTTATCGGAATACCCGCTTCCGGCAAGTTTCCCGTTGGAAAAATAAGCTCGCAGGTAGCCACGTTTTTCTTCCTTTATGCGCCCGTACACCTTTTTCTCGGAGGAATAGGTCTCATAGCGGGAGACCGGTTCGAAGGTTTTTCTCTTCACCTTGATCCGGCGGCGATAGCTGACGCGTCCGAGCGAATCCACCGTGAAGACCTTCCAAACCGTTCCCGGTGAACTATGCGGGATCTTGATGGAGTAGGAGCCGTTTTTCTTGATCTTGATTGGTGTCTTGATGATGGATTTGTTGCTGTCGTATTTTTTGCTGGTCTTATAGTACCCCTTGCCCAGTTTTTTCGACACATATACATTATCATCGTTCACAGCATAGACCTTCGCATTGACTTCGTTGGTCTTGCCGGTGATATAGTAGCTGTTGTTGAACGCCTTGGCGCTCGGACAGTTCGGGCCGGCGCTTTTGACGATGAGCGAAACCTTCTTGCTGGTTCGCTCCTTGGAGTCGGACACATAGACCGAGATCTTCTTGCCGGCCGGCTGCACCGGGATATCTACGATGAATTCGCCGTCGATATCGGCTCTGTCCGAATACGTCTTGCTACCGATGCGGACGTTGACGGTGGCGCCGATCTGCGCGGTTCCGGTTACGATGACGTCATTGTTGTCTACCTTTTTTACGACCGGTTTTTTCAGTGTCTTAGGATCGATCGTCGTGATGGCGATGGATTGCGTCGTGACATTGCCCAGTGTGTCCTTTACGAAAAATGTATAGATACCGTTTTTCTCAAACGTTACGGTGTCGGTTGTCATTTCATTGGTTAAGAACGGATTGTCCCAGTCGGATGAATACGGCGAACGTGTGCCGGCGATGTAGCGTCGGCATGCGACACCGGAGATGTCGTTCGCGAGCACGCGAACACTTATCGGTGAATCCGAGGTTTCATAGGAGGACGAAACCAGTGTAAGGTTCGGTCCCTGTGTATCAGCGGAGTCCTTTGCGGGAGACCGGCATTCGAAATAGCTGTAGCCACTGTCACTGGCGTATAGACTGCCGGCCCACTTGGAGTTCGGGACGATATCGTCACCGCCGCTTCCCGTGATCAGTAAGAAACGGTAGTCCGCCGGGAAATTTAGCGTCCAGTTCTGATGAGTGTTCACCTCGATCGTGCCCAAGTCCGCGCGCTCTGTAAGATAAGACTTCACGACATCCTGAAGGAGCATCTTCTTGGCCGCGATCTTCTTGGAATAGACGCCTTTTGTGGCATCACACTGCATGGTGGCGAGAATCTGGTCGGAAGCGATCACGAATTGCTGATCATCCGTGACAGGTTCTCCGTTGCAGGTAAGAGAGGTAACACGCTCCGAGGAAGAGGTTTTTTTGCCGCTCTTATCGTAACGGGCATCCCTGGTCGGATCAATGGTGTACTCGATCCCGCCGAACAGGAAAAATGTCGTCCAGTCGCGGATATTCTCATCGGCCATCAGAGAATCGCCGCCGTTCTTTGTGTAGCGGGCGATAACCGGGTTCTCCCACTCACTTCGGGAGGAGGTTCCGGTCTTCTGGTAGTTCGAGGCTGACCATTCGATCCACTCCTTCAGCTGGGCGCCGGTGATCTCGTATACATAGATATACTGGTGGTATCTGGCGAAATCCTGAAGCCGGCTGTTGGTGATCTTGCCGGTGACATCGCCGTATTCATTTCCACTTTCGAGAACGCCCATTCCGTAACGGGTAGCACATAGGATCGGCCAATCCTTGTACTGGGGGGCGTTTTCCGTGATATATTGGTAGGCGTAGGCGCGCTGTGCGTTTTGTACGGTTTGCAGAAGCGGATTGGTCTCCAGCGTAGCCAGATAAGAGGTCCATCTTTCGGACCCGATCGTGCCCACATTTTTAGTAGAATAATTCGTGATCTTCGGTCCCCAGGTGTCCATGTATGAGGTGATGGCCGGATTGGGTTCGATCTTGGAGGTAACCTTTCGGATTTGGTAGTCGGAGCCATCAAGGTGTACTTTTCCTTCGGCGTCAAAGCGAAGCTTCAGATCGACAACACCCAAAGCTCTGGCGCTGTCTCGCATGACAACCAGGCGGGTGCCCTTGATCAGCCAGGTGTTCTTATCGACATCCGGCAGATAGGCGAACTCATCATCCGGGAAGTAGACATGCTGGTGGCCGCCCAGGATGACATCCAGGCCGTCGATATGCGCCATGGCGTAGCCGACATTGGAAGCGTTCTCGGCCGGGTTCTCGGTACCGACGCCACTGTGGGCGAGAGCGACGATGATATCGGCACCCTGTTCTTTCAGGGCGGCCACTTCACGCTCAGCTGTCTTGTAGATACCCTCGGAATTGAGAGAATTCAGGACGTTCTCGGTACGTACCGACATGGTCGGTGGTGTGACCCCGAAGAGACCTACCTTTACGATACGTTTCTGACCGTCTTTGTCTATGACTTCTTTTTCGATGATGCGATTCTCCCGTCCGAAGACATAGTCACCGGTATACTTGGAAGTGACATTGGAGAGGACACACTTGTCCATAAGGCCTGAGCCCTCAAGCTGACGAGTCAGATAATTGATTCCGTAGTCGAATTCGTGATTGCCGAGAGTGATCGCGTCATAGTTCAGTGAGGCGATGGCTTTGTAGATCGGCTGAATGGTTGTCGGGCTCTGGTTGTAGATATAATCGGTGGTGTAATCCATGATGTTGTCACCGATGTCGAACATCATATAGTTTCGCTCGCCCACCTCGTTTTTGGCGGTTTCGATCATTGTGGCGAGACGCTCGAGTCCGCGTGTGACCTCGGTCTGGCGCTGATAG
>JAEEGL010330880.1_pt1 | contig 21828 bp, 19 predicted proteins | sample 9134231 | NCBI WGS metagenome assembly JAEEGL01 (sample SAMN16246548, study PRJNA631951) | gut metagenome | biome: gut microbiome; feature: rumen; material: fiber-attached | host: Bos | place: Iran: Karaj | collected 2018-10 | reverse complement strand
CCCACTTTCTGCACACTTCTTCCCCACTCCCTCTTCTTCCCCAATTCCACATCTTCCCCTCCTCTTCCCCACCCCTTCACTTCCCAACCCCGGGCACAATCTCCTCCTGCAGGCAAAGTGCGAGTTACGTCCCTAAAAATGGGACGATACTGTCAATTTCGGCGATATTTGCCGGTATCGTCCCATTCCCAGGGACGATGTCAGCACTTCCGGAACACATCCGCTCCTTGCAGGTGCGCGCACTTCCAGGGAGGGTGCCATACAAGCGCGCAAGAGGCCGGCGGGGTGGAAGTGCGTTACAGGGGGTGCGGAGAAATGCGCCCTGGAGGAGCATGGGAGGGCACTTCGGGGCGGCACGGCGTTACGCACTTCCAGGGAGGGTGCCACACAAGCGCGTAGAAGACCGGCGGGGTGGAAGTGCGCTGGAGAGGGTTGGGCCAGGGCGGCGGCGTGGTCAGGGCGGCTGAGGGGGAGGATGGCGCGGCGGTTAGGCGAGGGCCTGGTGGAGGGCGGCGGCGAGGGAGGGGCGGCCGAGGAAGGCGGCGAGGTCGGAGAGGGGGGCGGCGGCAATGCGGGCGACGCTGCCGTAGTGCAGCAGGAGGCGCTCGGCGGTCTTGGCGCCGATGCCGGGGATGGCGAGGAGGGCGGAGTCGACCTGGGATTTGCTGCGGAGGTTGCGGTGGAAGGTGATGCCGAAGCGGTGGGCTTCGTCGCGGATCTGCTGGAGGACCTTGAGGGCGGAGGAGTTGCGGTCGATGAAGAGCGGGTAGGGGTCGCCGACACGGATGACCTCTTCGAGGCGCTTGGCGAGGCCGATGACCGTGAGGCGTTCGGTGAGGCCGAGTTCGGCGAGGGCCTGCCAGGCGAATTCGAGCTGGCCTTTGCCGCCGTCGATGACGACCAGCTGCGGGAGGTCGTCGGGGGCTTCGGCAAGAAGGCGGGAGTAGCGCCGGTTGACCACCTCCTTCATCGAGGCATAGTCGTTCGCGCCCACGACGGTTTTGATTTTGAAACGCCTGTAGTCCTTCTTGGAGGGTACGCCGCCGCGGAAGCAGACGCAGGAGGCCACGGGGTTGGTGCCTTGGATATTGGAATTGTCGAAGCACTCCATATGCATAGGCAACTCCTTCATACCCAGGGCGTCACGAAGTTCTTCGAGAACTTTCATATGGTAAGCTTCGGGGTCGGTGTGCTCGCGCTGGTTGAGCGCGTTGCGCCTCATTTCCATCGCGTTGCGGTGGCTTAGTTGCAAAAGTGAAAGCTTGTCGCCCTTGGCGGGGATACGGAACTGCACCCCGGGAATCTCGACGTCCGGCAGGAAGGGCACCAGCACCTCGCGGGACAGTTCGCCGAACTTGGCCTCCACCTCCGCGACGAAGGTGCTCAGCACGGACGCAGGCTCCTCCTCGAGAGGCATACGGAACCCCAGATTGAGCGACTGCACTATGGCTCCGCCCCTGATCCTGAGGAAGTTACCGAAGGCTTCGGAAGTGTCGCACACCAGCGAGAACACATCCACGTCGGTATCGACGGCGCTGGTCACCACCGACTTCGAATAGTGGTTCTGCAGCGAAAGCATCTTCTGCTTATAGACCTCCGCCTGCTCGAACTCCAGAGCCTCTGCAGCCTGCTCCATCAGCCCCTTGTAGTGCTGGATCATCTCCCGGCCGCCGCTTCGTAGCATAGACACGATTTCGGAAATGTAACCATTATATTCCTCCTTGGATATGGCCCCGATGCAGCAGCCCTTGCAACGGCCGATATGGAACTCCAGGCAGGGTCGGAAACGGCGGCGCAGGATGGCTTCGCCGGTAATTTTGAGGTTGCAGGTGCGAAGGGGATATATGTCCGAAAACATCTCCAGCAGGTTGCGGGCGTGCATCACGCTGCTGTAAGGCCCGAAATACAGGGAGCCGTTCTTCACCACGCGGCGGGTGAGGAAAACCTTCGGATATTCGTCCGCGGTGACGCATATCCAGGGATATGTCTTCGAGTCCTTGAGGAGTATGTTATACTTTGGCTTATACTGCTTTATGAGGTTATTCTCCAGCAGCAGGGCATCCGCTTCAGTATCCACCACCGAGTACTGCGCATCCGCGATACGGGACACCAGCAGGCGCGTCTTGCGGTTGAGCCTCTCGGGCGGCACGAAATACTGCGCCACCCTCTTGTGGAGGTCCTTGGCCTTGCCCACATATATCACCGTCCCCTCGGAGTCGTAATACCTGTACACTCCGGGAGAATGGGGGAACAACGCAATTTTTTCCTTTACTGTCATATTGCTACCGGGAATATGCTATCTCGTGCTGAAACCTGTGGCCGCCCATGGCCACAAGAATTCATCCTGCCATAAAACAAACCCGGTGACTCTCAAGGGCGTCGGCGATGGTGATGGCGGGCTGGCGGGAAGGGTCTTCGACGCAGGAGATGAAGTCATCGACGATTTCGATATCGGCGCCGCCGTGGAGGGGCTTGGCAGCCTCCGAGCCATAGTCGAATGTCACCACCTTGCCATCCTTGTGCATCCGCACCTCGACCTTCCAGCCGTCGGCGACTATCTCGCCTTCCGTGCCGGAATAGACCGTGCGGCGGCCCTCCCGGCGGGTGAAGGTGTTCATCAGCACGGTGATAAGCATCCCATCCGTCGAAAGCATCGTAACCACCTGACGGTCAGCAACATCGTTGCCGCATTTGAAAGCGCAGCGGCCGAAGCGGCCCAGACGCATCTCCTCCTGGAGCACCTCCTCCTTGGACACCCTCTCGGGGACAGGGAAATTGTCGGTCCACACTCCCCTGCGGATATACATATCGATGGCCGAATATGCGCAGGTCTTCTCCACGGGGCAGTCTATGCAATAATCCGTGCTGCCGGCGGGGGCGTTTTCCGGCCGGTACCACTCCAGGCTGCCGGTGGACTGGACGGACTTTATGCGGGCGCCGGTGGTCCAAAGAAGCATATCCACGTCGTGGCAGCATTTGGAAAGGAACGAGGGGTTCGACTCCGAAGCCTTGTTCCAGTAGCCGCGGACATATGTGTGGAGCATACGGTCTATGCCCACGAACTCCTGATGGGAGACGTCCGTCACCCGGCCTATTATGCCCGAATCGAGCAGTTCCTTTATCTTGCGATACACCGGCATAAAGCGAAGCACATAGCAGACCCCCACTTTGACGCAGGCCTTGGCGGCAGCGCGGGCTATCGCCTCGCACTGGCCAAAGTTCTGTGCCACAGGCTTTTCCAGCAGGACGTGATAGCCCCTGCTGATGGCCTGCATAGCCTCCGAATAGTGTTCGCTGTCGGGAGAGCCTATTATCACCGCGTCGCAGCGGCCGGGCTCGCTGAAGAAATCATCTGCATATTCATAGCAGTCCTCCGCCGCCAGGCCGAAACGCTTCCTTGCGTTTTCCCGCCTGACGGGGTCCGGTTCCACTATCGCCACCAGGGCGGCCCGCCCGGGATATGCCTCAAGATACCTGAGGTATTTCCCGGTGCGGTTGCCTACTCCTATCGCCGCAAGCCGTATCATTTCTTATATCCTAGATCCAGTATCCTGACGTTGCGGATCTTCAGGCCCGCGCCGTGGCCGCAGAAAGAGATGCGACCCTTGTAGTTGAACATTCCGGGATGGTTGTGACCGTCGATGGTGTAGGGGTTGACATCACTGCCGTCGGGGGCCACGTTGTGGCCCTTGCAGGCCTTGCGGATGTCCGCGTCGGTGATGACCTCGCCGTTGACGGTGACCTTGATGTGGTCGCCCTCAACTATGATCTCCTCGGTGCTCCACTCGCCCAAAGGCTTGTGTTTGAGGCGTTTGGCAGGGACGACACCATAGATGGAACCGTGCACCTGGTAGTCCTTGAGCCAGCCCTTGTAGGCGGGAGCGTCGTGGTCCAGGATCTGGAGCTCGCACATTCCGCTATAGGCGGCGTCCACGTCTTCGGGTGTGCGGATGCCAACTCCGTTGTTGACTCCCTCCTCGAGGAAGCAGAACTCGAAACGGTAGACGAAGTTGCGGTATTCCTTGTTGGTGTAGAGGTTGCCCGTGGCACCGTAATTGGCTGACACATAGATGGCTCCGTTCACTACGGTGTATCCTTCCATATCGCCGTGCCACTTGCTGAGGTCGGTGCCGTCGAAGAGCATCTCGAAGCCTTTGGCCTTCTCCTCGGCGGTCAGCTCACTCCTGGGTGAAGGCTTGGCCTCGCGGACAATCTTGTTGATTTCGTCCACCGCGTAGCCGTCGTCGGCCCAGCCGCGGGCTGCGAATATGCTGCTGGCTTTCAGCAGGTTGGCCCTCAGGTCGTCGTAGTTGATTTCCTCGGTGGTCTTCGAGGCTATGTTCTTCACGGCATAGGCGGCGGCCATACGCACTTCGGCGTTGCTGTCGTCCAGGGACTTGCCTGCGAGCAGGAAGGTCTTCATATACGGCATCTCGCCCACCTTGGCAACTGCCTGTGCCCTGACGGCCGGCGACTTGGCGAGGTCTATGGCCTCTGCCAGGGCGAAGCGCTTCACGTCAGGATTTGACTCATTGGCGGCAAGCATATCGATATATCTCGAGAGGGCGGTCTGGTCGCCTTCCTTTGCCGCTGCGAGCAGGTCGGGGATGATGCCGGGGTTGTCCATCGACAGGAGGGCGGCCTTGGCGGAAGCATCCTGCGAAGAAAGGCCGCGAAGGGTGCTGACAGCCTCGTCGGTGCCGATCTTTCCGAGCACCGGGTAGTAGCGGTCGCGGGCGGTTGTGGTGGCCATAAGGCTCTTGACCTTGGAAGCCTGCTGGTCGGGAGTCAGCTTATGCAGGGAAGCGGAAAGTGCATTCTGCAGGGAGGCAATCTGATCCTCGGGGGCCTTCACCAGGACTTCGGCCACGGCGTCGGTGTTCTCGGCGGTCACGACTCCGGCAAGCGAAGCGGCTGCCACCTTGGAACCCTTGGAAGCGGCGTTGAGCACATATGGAGCAGCGTCCTTGATCTCCTTTGCGGAGGCAAGGATCATCAGGTTGTTAGCCTGAATATCGTTCTTCGGGGCGGCAAGAGCCTCGACTACGGGAGCGGAAATATCGCCCTTGAAGGATTTCAGGGCGTGATATGCCGCCTTGCCCCTGGGGCCGCCCAGCTGGTCCACGAGGGCCTTCAGGGCTGCATCGCCGCCCACCATTCCGGCGGAGCGCACGGCTGCTTCACCCAGCTCGCCGGGAGCGTCGATTTCACTGAGCACTATGTCTGCGCGCTTGCCGTTGGCACCCAGCCAGTTCACGACGTCGGTCTTGGCGCCGGAGGAGAGATTGGCGAACTTGCCGGTGAGCACGGGCTCGACGGCGGCAGCGCCATACATCCCGGTCGCAGCGGAAATCGCCGCATTGCGGAGGGGCCTGTCTTCGGTGGCGAGGATATCCTTAAGCACCTTGAGGCCTTCCTTCTGGGTCGCTTTGCCCATAATCACCTGGGCAGCAGCGCATTTAAGGTCGGAAGAACCTTCCTTGAGGACGGTCTTGGCAGCCTTCACGGCTTTCTTTGCGGGGATATTCTCCAGGGCCACCATATAGTCTGCCATCGAATTGGCTTTCAGCCACTTGAGGGAGGCCTCACCACCGATGCGGCCGAGAGCGGTGGCTATAGCAGCCTTCTCCACGGGGTCGGTGCTGATTGCAGCCCAGCCGAGAAGGACGGGCTCCGCCTCTTTGTAGCCGTTATCGGCTATGACATCGGCAAGGGCCGTCTTGGGGGCGGCAGCGGCAGCTACAAGTTCGAGGATGACATCCTTCCCGTCGAGCTCGTCGATCGTCGCAAGGGCGGCAGGGCCGGCCAGGGGGTCGGAGACATATTTCTTGTATATGTCGACGTCCGCAGGGGTGGCAATCAGCCTTAGCTGCGAGAGCAGGAACTGCCTGTTCACAGGGTCTTCCTGAGCCGCGATGCCGGCAGCAAATCCCTCACGGACAGCATCTTTGTATTTGGCATTGGCCGGATCGGACACATACCTGGCCACGGCCGAGAGGGCATATTCAGCCAGGGCGTTGCCTCCCTGCTCACCGAGCCTGCCGGCAAGCAGCTCGACCGTAGCGGGGGCTGACACCGCCAGGTCCTGCGCATTCTGCGCAAGGACGGCAGGGTCGGATATGGGCATCACTGCGAGGACATCGCTGACTACGGTCGTGGGCACCCTGCCGCGGGAATCCTGACCGAAGGACAAAGTGGCGCAAAGGAGCGCCAAAACCAGTATTGACAGTATCTTTTTCATATCGCTAAATCATTGATGCCCAGGGGGCGCGCATAGGTTGATTGATAAGGAGGTTGGCTGCGTCGTCGCCCACGAAACGCTGGGTGTCGGGGTTGAAGTGAAGGGTGCGGCCGAGCCTGAGGGCGCAGGCGCCCATATTCACGACCGTGGCGCTGTGGTGGCCGATGATTTCGTCCAGGGCGAAGTGCTGGCGGTTGCGCACGCACTCGAGGAAGTCGGTGTGGCGGGGAGCCGGGTCGGGCAGAGTGTTGATGACGTCCCAGACATTGGGAATGGTGCATTCGAAGCCTTGGTAGACCTTGCCCTTGGGGCCTTCGATATACGGAACCTTGCCCTTGGACTCAAAGCCTTCGCCTTCGAGGATGATCTTGCAACCATCTGCATATGTGTAGGTTATGCTCCTCCAGGTACCAACGGCGTCGGGGTGCTGCTGAGGGGCGTCGACCTCGACCTTCACCGGGAAGGTGTCGTCCTTGCCGAGCAGGTACTGGACGGGGTCGATATAGTGCTGGCCCATATCGCCGAGGCCGCCGGATTCGTAGTCCCAGTAGCCGCGGAAGGTCTGGTGGACACGGTGCGGATTGTAGGGCTTGTACGGGGCGGGGCCGAGCCACATATCGTAGTCGAGCTCCTTGGGAACCGGCTGGGGGACAAGGTTTTCCTTGCCTGTCCAGAAGAACTTCCAGGCAAAGCCGGTGGCGCCGCTGATGCGCACGGTGAGGGGCCAGCCGAGAAGGCCGCTGTCGACGAGCTTCTTGAGGGGCTCCACCGTGGTGCCAAGGCCATAGAAGGTGTCCTTGAAGCGGAACCAGGTGTCAAGGCGGAATATCCTGCCATAGCGGGCCACGGCCTCGACGACCTTCTGGCCTTCGCCGATAGTGCGTGTCATCGGCTTTTCGCAGAATATGTCCTTGCCGGCGCGGGCGGCCTCAACGGCCTGGATGCCGTGCCAGTGGGACGGGGTTGCGATGTGGACTATGTCCACGTTGGGGTCGTGGACGAGGTCCCGCCAGTCGGAATATGCGGCGAGCGTCTCGTCAAAGTTCTTCTTGCCGGCTTCGACGGCACGGTCGAGGTGGTTCTTGTCCACGTCGCAGACAGCCACCAGGCGGCATTTGTCGTCGCTGGCGAAGTGAAGCGGGGACATACCTATGCCGCCCACGCCGATGATGCCCCTGGTGAGCTGGTCGCTCGGGGCCACATACTGCTTGTTGCCACCCATCGCGCCAAAGACCTGGCGCGGCAGGATGGTGACGGCCGCGATTCCCACGCCCGCCTTCTTGAGGAATGATCTTCTTGACTGAGCCATATCTCTTATCGGTTATTCATTTCGGTTATTCCTCAAAGTTAAGGAATATTTCCTTAAAAACACAAATACATAGGAAAAAAAGGCCAACTCACTTGAGTCAGCCTCAGTATGCAATCTACTGGAAGTGGTAGTACTCTCTAATAGTCCAGAATATTCCTGGAGACGTAGTCAAGTACAGGGAGATGATCCGCGTCAGGACTGGCGTAGAAGGTATGCTCGCTGCCAGACACTGTCGCCAGGTAACTGTTCATCGCATCCAGCAGGCTTCTCGCGGAGTCACCTCCTATGAGGCCGCCATTCGTTTCGTCGCCCTTGACGAAGTAGGTGCAGTCGGTAAGCGTGCCGCCGGAACCAAGCATAGCAGTCGATGCGCATCCATCAAGGTAATAGCAGTGCTCATATGTCCCACTCTGACGGTAGGAGATGCCTGCGCTGTAAGCGATTTCGGTGGTTGTATTACCGACATAGTATGACTTGACAGTCCCTGAATTATAGCAATTCTTCGCCTGGGCATTGTAGGTTATACCCACCGCCTTGGCCGATGTGGAAGATGCGCCGTATGCTATGATTTTTCCCTGGTTATAACAACCCTCCACGCTGCCGGTAGTCGTATTGGATGCAGCAATCCCTGCGACGAAGGCGCCATAGCCCGACTGCGTCATCTGACCGGTGATATTGCCGGTATTATAGCAGAGGGTGATCAACCCCCCGTACAGATTCCCGCAGATGCCGCCGACATAAAAGCGGTTGCCGGTATTGGCGTTGGAATAAGCAGCGAGGCTGCCGGTATTGTAACACCGGTCGATCTGTACGGTAGCTGCGGCATAACCGACCAGACCCCCCGCGGCCATCAGCTTTGCCCGGCTGGCGTTATTTTCGTAATAGCCGAACAGACGCATCCCAAGAGACGAGCCGCACTGCTCGAATAAGACGTTCCCTGTGGCATAGCCGCAAATGGAGCCGTAATAGTGCGGTCCACGGACAAAGTCATTTCCGGTGTTGATGGTTCCGGCCACGCGGACATTGCGGATAACCGACTTCGACGTGCCCTTGACCCATCCAAACAGGCCCATATACACCTCGTAACTATTTGCGCTTTGAGCTGAAAGATAACTCAGGTCGAAACTGTTGATGGTAATCGTATGGGAATCGCCGTCATAATTGCCCTGGAAACCATTTCCATCATTTGTACTGCCTATAGGACGGAAACTGGAGACCGAGATGTCACCAACCTGCCTGAAGTACACTCCGGAGTAATAACTTACCTTGTTGTTCACATTGTTGGACAGCAGTTTAAGATCGGCCTCGGAGGCAATCAGGTAGGGGTCGTCTTCCGTGCCGGAGCCGGCCCAACCATCGGAGACATGGGTGGCGCCGGAGAAGGCGGCATCGACAGAGAAGGTCTTTATCTTATTGAGGGTAAGGGTGTTCTCCGCATTGATGGTACGGACATATTGTGCGCCGGTACTGGTGGTCATGACAATCTTCGACCCTGATGGCATCGTACGCGGATATACCGCGGCATAGTAGGGTCCGGGGCCGCTCATGTCAATCTCTATGCTGCTTGTTTCATGAAAGGTGGCCCCAATATAGTCCTCGTCCCAGTGGCGGAATGACATCCACCCGGCCAGGAAATTGTCTCCCTGACATATCAGAGAGAGCGACACTACATCGGCTGTTTCCTTTGTAAATCGGATAATGGAGGTGGCATTCTTGAAAGACAGATTGTTGTCGTTTGTCGTTGCCACACATATATTGGCATTCCGGAAAGAGCCGTCCGTGGACTGCGGTACATTGAAGATGACATGGGTCCCGGAGATATGGCCGATTGCAAAGGAGGCCGGATAGCAGGCGTATATGACTTCGCCGGTCAGGGACGATGTGGAGAACTGGGCCGTGGCCTGGCCTATGTCTTCCTGGCGTATGCCCACTATCTCCTGATTCACACCGTCGGAGAACCAAACGGCATCGCCCTCGCCCCAGACCGGAGTGAGACCGTCAAGACTCGTTTTCGTGAGTTCGGAGAAAGAGGCTGTGAAGGTGCGCACACGCCTCTGGGGTGCATTGTTCTCCATTACCGCTTTCTGGCAAGAGGATGCGGCAAGGATCAGGGCCGCAAGGATAATGATGCTTCTTTTCATGGTGCAGAGAACAGTTTTAGTCAAACTTGAATTCATTCTCGTCTTCTTGATAAGCCTGGGTGCGATTGGGGCTCGCGATAGACGCTTCCAGGAGAATCTCGGTCTGCTCGGCAACGGGCATCTCGTAGGCCTGCTTGTTATTCATGGCTGATAAGTTTTTATTTGTCTTGTCAGTGCAAAGTTCGACAATCGTGGATGGAAAAACACCATCCTTTGGGATAGAAAAAACTATCCTAAAGGATAAAAGTCAGGGACTTACGAGGATTTGATGGTGGTTTTTACTATCTTTGGAATATGAAGAAACTCGTATTGACATTAACCATACTCGCGGCTTTCGCGTGGCCCGTAAAAGGCTTCAGCGACCATCGCGGGCACAATCTGGATTCGCTGGAACACGTGGTCGCCGGATGGACGACAGAGCGGCTTGCCACGGCAAGTGAGGCAGAAAGTTCAGACCTTGTATATGCTTTCACAGAACTTGCCAAGGGCTATCTGCCTTATAATAACGAGAGATCGATGCTGTTCTCCCGCAAGTGCTACGAACTGGCCCTACGTTGGAACTGGCTTTCAAGGATGTCGGATTCGATGGACAGGATAGGAGTGCTGTACTACGGCAAGGAACAATATGACAGCGCACTCGTATGTTTCGACCGCGCCCTTGCCATCACAGACAGGATGGCTGCCGGAGAGACCAGTTTCACCTCTGACAAACGATATGAAGAAGGCACTGTAGATGACCACTATTCCAGCCTCTACGGCGCTTTGGGCAACACCTACAATATGATGGGCGACGTCCCGAAAGCGATGGAGTATTATCGCAAGGCCGGGGAGATATTCACAAAACACGGCTGGAACGAGAGCAATTCCATCCTCTGGTACAATATGGGTGAAACCTGGTATGAAGAGGGTAATGTGGCAGAGGCAGGAAAGAGCTATGACACCGCACTCCAGTTCGGCAAGGCCGCCGGCGATTCACTGATGATGGCCAACGCGCTGAAGGGACTCGGACAAGTCTACCTGGCAGAAGGAAGGACAGGCAAAGCCCTGAAATGCCTTTTGAAGGCAGAAGAATACTACGCCTCACATAAAGGCGAAGAACTGGGTATGCAGGTCGAGAATCTGGACTTTATGAGGCGCACGCTGACGGTTCAGAAAAAGAATATGACGCTACTTGCCGTGGTCAGTGCAGCGCTGGTGGTCCTGTTGTTGGCCCTGTTGCTGATACTACGCCATATGCGCAGGCTGAGCAAGGAGAAAGAAGGGGCGGACGTGGCAATCGACGAGGCACTGCGGGATATAGCGAAGCCACAGGATGAGGATTTGACCGAGCGCGAGGAACAGATTCTAAGACTTATCGCGGATGGACTCACAAGTCCGCAGATCGCCCAGAAGATCTATCTTTCGCTGGCGACCATCAAATGGTACAGGGGCAGGCTGCTGATGAAGTTCGATGCGGCCAACACGGCCGAACTCATATCCAAGGCAAAAGAGAAGGGCCTCGTCTAGAGGAGCCCTTCGGATATGGCTTTGCGTACCATCCCGATTGTTGTTGCGACATCGAGTTTGGCTTTAAGCCTCTTACGGTACCACTTGACCGTAGGCAGGCTCAGGCACACGGCCTCCGCTATCTGGGGACTGGTCTTACCGTCCGCTATCATCCTCAGTATCTGCAGTTCTTTGAGGCTCAGTCTCAGGTTCGTCATATCAGTCAATTTTTTCCACTCGCAAATGTCGGCATTCCAAAGGCTAAAAACACCATCCCAAAGTATAGAAATCACTATCCCTCGGGATAGTTTTCACTAATTATTCAAGGCAGCTGAGCGTACAAAAAACCGGGCTGTCTTGCGACAGTCCGGTTCGGTTTTGCGCTTGGTGAGATTACTCGGCGCGGGCTTCCCTGCGGGGACGACCGCCACGGCGACCGCCGCGGTCTCCGCCACGGCCTCCGCGAGGAGCACCCTGGCCACCCTGGGCGGATGCTGCGGAAAGACCTGCGTTGGGAGAGAGATCCTTCTTACCGTAAACTTCACCGTTGCATATCCAGACCTTGATGCCGAGGCAACCGACCTTGGTGTTGGCGATTGCGAGTGCATAGTCGATATCGGCGCGGAAAGTGTGGAGAGGCGTACGGCCTTCCTTGAACATTTCGCTGCGGGCCATTTCAGCACCGCCTACGCGGCCTGCTATCTGGACCTTGATACCTTCTGCACCAACCCTCATCGCGGTGGCGACTGCCATCTTGATGGCGCGGCGGTAGCTGACGCGGCCCTCGATCTGACGGGCGATGCTGTCTGCTACGATGCGGGCGTCAACCTCGGGCTTGCGCACTTCGAAGATGTTGATCTGGACGTCCTTCTTGGTGACCTTCTTAAGCTCTTCCTTGAGCTTGTCGACTTCCTGTCCGCCCTTTCCGATGATGACACCGGGCCTTGCAGCCTGGATGGTCACGGTTATGAGCTTCAGGGTCCTTTCGATGACTATCTTGGAGATGCTGGCCTTGGAAAGGCGGTTCTCCAGATACTGACGGATCTTATAGTCTTCTGCTATCTTCTCCGCATAGTTACCACCACACCAGTTAGAGTCCCAACCACGGGTGATACCGATTCTGTTGCTGATTGGATTTGTTTTCTGTCCCATGATTATGCCTCCACTGCTGTAGGTTTCTTGACATCGAGGATGACGGTTACGTGGTTGGAACGCTTGCGGATGCGTCCGGCGCGGCCCTGAGGGCAGGGACGGATGCGCTTCAGCGTGCGGCCTTCGTCGACCATGATGGTCTTGACGTAGACGTTACCGTTGTCGAGTTCGCGGCTGCTTTCCGGGTTCTTTGCTTCCCAGTTGGCGATGGCGCTGCGCAGGAGTTTCTCAAGACGCACTGAAGGTGCCTTCTTGGAGAACTTGAGCAGGTCAAGTGCGCGGTTTACTTCCACACCCCTCACAGTGTCTGCGACGAGACGCATCTTGCGGGGAGATGTAGGAACATCATTCAGCTTAGCGATAGCTGTCTGTTTCTTAGCTTCTTTCAGCCTCTCGGCCATTATTCTTTTACGAGCTCCCATAATTTCAAATCATTAAAATTTTACTTCTTATTGTTGCCTGAATGGCCTCTGAAAGTTCTTGTAGGAGCAAACTCGCCAAGCTTGTGGCCAACCATATTCTCTGTTACATACACCGGAATAAACTTGTTTCCGTTGTGGACAGCGATCGTGTGGCCGACGAAGTCAGGAGATATCATGCTTGCGCGTGACCAGGTCTTCACGACTTCCTTCTTCTTGCTACCATCATTCATAGCAAGAATTCTCTTCTCCAGGGCTTCCTGGATGTACGGTCCTTTTCTTAATGAACGACTCATAATCTCTAAAGTTTAATTCCGATTATTTCTTTCTTCTTTCAATGATGAACTTGTTTGAAGCGGCCTTAGGATTACGTGTCTTGTATCCCTTGGCAGGCAGGCCCTTGCGTGAACGAGGGTGTCCGCCGGAAGCGCGACCTTCACCACCGCCCATAGGGTGGTCGTGAGGGTTCATCACGACACCACGGTTGTGGGGACGGCGACCCAGGTGACGGGTACGGCCGGCCTTGCCTGATGACTCCAGGTTGTGTTCAGGGTTGGATACGGTGCCCACGGTGGCACGGCAGGTAACGAGGACCATCCTGGTCTCGCCCGAAGGGAGGCGGAGGACGGCGTGGTTGCCTTCACGTGCTGCGAGCTGTGCGAATGCACCGGCGGAACGTGCCATTGCGGCACCCTGGCCGGGACGGAGCTCGATGTTGTGGATAAGAGTACCTACCGGAATTTCACTAAGAGGAAGAGTATTGCCCATATCGGGAGCGACTCCGCTGCCGGAGGCGATCACCTGACCGACCTTAAGTCCGTTGGGAGCAATGATATATCTCTTTTCTCCATCTTCATATTCTACAAGTGCGATACGTGCGCTGCGGTTCGGATCGTACTCGATTGTCAAAACTTTTGCGGTGCAGCTGTCCTTGTCGCGGAGGAAGTCGATGATACGGTACATCCTCTTGTGACCGCCGCCACGATAGCGGACTGTCATCTGGCCGGTGTTGTTGCGACCGCCTGTGCTCTTGAGGGGTTCCAGCAATGCCTTGTGGGGGGTCTTGCAGGTAATATCGTCAAAAGCGCTGATTACCTTGTTTCTCTGACCGGGGGTAACCGGTTTGAATTTTCTGACTGCCATTGCCTTATACCTTAAATGTTACTGTAGAAATCGATCTTCTCGTCTCCTGCGAGGGTGACGTATGCCTTCTTGAAGTGGTTCATACGGCCACGGAGGATACCGGACTTGCTGTAGCGCTGCTTGCGCTTGCCGTGGTAATTGACGGTGTTGACTGAGGCGACGTTGACGTTGTAGGTCTGCTCGACTGCCGCCTTGATCTGAAGCTTGTTGGCATCGCGGTCCACGATGAAACCGTAACGGTTGTATTTCTCGCCGAGGGCGGTAAGCTTCTCAGTTACTATAGGCTTGATTAAAATTCCCATCTCTTGAAAGTTTTAGGCATTTGCCCTTGCGGCGAGAGTGTCCTGGACACCGTCGACGAGCACCATGCTATATGCATTCATGATGATATAGGTGTTGAGTTCGTCGGCCGTGATGACCTTCACCTCGGGGAGGTTGCGTGATGAAAGGAAAATATTGTCGGAGTTCTCGGGGAGAACGAACAGAACCTTCCTGCCGTCAGCCTTGAGGGCCTTGAGGATACCGAGGAAGTCCTTGGTCTTAGGGGCGTCCATTGCGAACGGCTCCACGATCGTGATAGCGTTTTCCTGAGCTTTGTAAGAGAGGGCTGAATACCTGGCAAGAGCTTTGACCTTCTTGTTCAGTTTCGAGGTATAAGTGCGGGGCTTGGGGCCGTGGATGTTACCACCACCTACGAAAATGCCTGCCTTGAGGGAGCCGTGACGTGCTCCGCCGCCGCCTTTCTGGCGACCAAGCTTCTTGGTGCTGTAGGCAACTTCGCTTCTGTCCTTGGTCTTGGAGGTACCCTGACGCTGGTTGGCGAGGTACTGGACGACGTCGAGCCAGATAGCGTGATCGTTAGGGGTGATACCGAAGACTTTCTCATCGAGAACGACGGTCTTTCCGGAAGGGGTACCGTCAATTTTGAGTACGTTGAGTTCCATAGTCTTATGCCTCCAATATTACGTAAGAACCTTTGGCGCCGGGCACGGAACCCTTGACCACTACGAGATTGTTTTCAGGGATGACCTTGAGGACGGGGAGGTTGAAAACCTTGACCCTTTCATCACCCATATGACCTGCCATGCGCATTCCGGGGAATACACGTGAAGGCCAGGAGGATGCACCCATTGAACCGGGGTGACGCAGACGGTTGTGCTGGCCGTGGGTCTGACCACCGACACCGGCGAAACCGTGGCGCTTCACCACGCCCTGGAAACCTTTACCTTTAGAAGTACCGACGACATTTACGAATGCGCCTTCGCTGATGACATCAGCGATGACGACGGTGTCGCCCAGTTTGAGCTCCGCGGCGAAGTCGGTCGGGAATTCGACCATCTTGCGGCGCGGTGTGGTTCCTGCCTTTGCGAAATGCCCTTTGAGCGGGGCGCTGGCGTGCTTTTCCGAAATTTCGTCATAGGCAAGCTGTACGGCGGCATAACCATCTTTTTCTACCGTACGTACCTGCGTAACAACACACGGACCAGCCTCAATGACGGTGCATGGAATATTTTTTCCATCAGCACCGAAAACGGAAGTCATTCCGATTTTCTTTCCAATTAAACCAGGCATTGGTTGTTTAATTAATTGTTTATAAATACTTTAGGTGTTTTCCGCACATTTTTTGCGGACTGCAAAGGTAAGCATTTTTTTCGAGATAACAATAAGTTATCAACAATTTTTTCAACAACCGGCCGTGGCGGCGAAGACGACGATGTCATTGTCGTCGGGGAGCACCAGGACGTCGTTCGCGACGGGGACTTCCACCAGGTACATATAGGAGCACTCATAGATGAGGTTGCGGCGGGAAGAGCCGTGGGTGTGGGTGCCCATATAGGCGACTTCGCCCTGGCGGCAGAAGGAGTCGTAGAAGCCCTGCCATCCGTAGACGCCGAACTTGCCGGTCCAGTTCTCCACCAGACGGGAGACAGTGCCGAACTGCACCTCCCTGGCTTCGCCCGAGGAGGCCGCCAGGAGGAAGACTGAAGATGTGCCTGAAGGGAGGGCGATCTGCTGGCCGCGGCAGCGGACGGCATTGTCCACGTCGGGAGCGCCGAACGCGAAGGGGATGCCTGCGAACGAGAAGTTGTCCGGGATGATTTCAGCCGCATAGGAGCGCCACTCACCGGGGATTTCATCCATATGGCCGAAGGCCGAGAAAGCATCCGAGGAGATTGCTACGGCATTATAAGGAATATCAAGTACTTTATATTCAACGGGTTGTATCGCCTTGGCGGGCTTGGCAAGGGTGACCTTGAAAGTCCGCAGCGCAAAAGGAGCGGAAGCCACTTTGAGCCTGTTGCCGCTGAAGACCGCAGCTCCGACAGGCTCCTCAACTCCGTCCACCTCTTCCGCCGAAAGAATCTCCACGGGGAACACGACCTCTCCGGAAGCACCCCGGCCGGAAAGTTCATACAGACGCACGATAAAGGAATCGTCTTCCTCGGCCTTTTTCAGTGCCCCTATCTTGAGAGCGGGGTTGGTGGAGTAGGCCGCATTCACCTTCTTGCCGGCGACACCGGCGTGGGAACTCACGGCAACTGCCCTCTTGGGCTTGTTCAGGCAGTCGGAAACAAAGGTTGCGGCAGAGGGGTCGAGCGCACCGGAATGCGGCATCAGTGAATATGTAAAACTGTGCTGCCCGAGGTCCATCGTGGCCTGGAAAGTATCCCAGGCACGGTCTGTCTTAGGAGTATGGAGCAGCGTCAGGCGGAGGGTCCCGCCGTCGGGATGGTCCCAGCCATACTTTGAGTCGTTCATTATCGTCAGGCCGGCGGAGCCGTCGGAAACATCGGCCCACTGGTGGGCATATACCTCATATTGCGTGTCGGTATTGACGCCGCGGCGTATATGGGCCATTCCAAGGTCATATGCCGCCTCACCCGCATCGAAAGGAGTAGGGAAAGAAGCCTTGAGGAGGGATTCCCGGCACTGCCAGTCGAACTCGTTCAATATGTCTATCCTCTCGTCGCAGGCCCCGTCCGTCAGGCGGATATGCTGCACGAAGGTGGAAGGCCCGAAGCGGCGCTCCACCCTGAGGGAAGCACGCAGCGGCCCCTCTTCCTCTACGGATATGCGCACGTCGCTCCGCACGCGGGCAGGCTCGCGGTCCATCACGAATTTATATATCTCCCAGGCGGGCCAGTTGCCGGACCAGTTGTCGTCCCAGCACAGGAGGGAGAACGCCTCGCCGGGCCGCACCATCTGGGCGCCGGAGCGTTTGTCGACAAGGGAGCATATATCCCCTTCCTCATTGAGAGTCAGGACATAATACCGGTTCTCTATGGTCTTCCCGGAGACCTTGAGAGCACCTCTTGAAGCAGCTTTGCGCACGGGCCTGACGTCATAGACAGCCATTCCCAGCGACGGGACTTCTCCCGCAAACAGCACCTCTCCCTCGCTGACCTGTGCCGGCACCTTCTTGCCGTCAGGGCCATACACCTCCACGCCTTTATATCCTTCAGGAATGGGAACGGATGCGCGCACATAGTCTTTGTTCGCTCCTGAAACAGGATTCCACACTACTACGGGAACGCCCTTGACGCGGGTGTCCAGGCCGGAAGCCACAGCGGCAATCTCCCTGTCCAGGATCGACGACATCTGGTTGCGAATGACATATTCATCACTGTAGGAGAATTGATAGACCGCCGGAATGCTGGTGCCGGTGAGGTCATCGTGGAACTGATGGGAAAGCAGGCGCTTCCAGCCCTCCGAAATGGTGTAGGAAGGATATTCCATCGCCCCGAGCCAGTCGGCAAGAACGCCGGCGCTCTCGGCTCCGGTGAGGAGCCCTTCGTTGGTGCGGTTGACTTTCTTCATCTCGGAATGTGATGTGTAGCAGCCAGTTGCGTGGACATCCATCAGAAGTTCGCCCTTGAAGACCGGGAGGTTTTCATCCATATAGTAATCCTCCATCATCCAGTCGGAACCGGCAAAGATCATCTGATAGTCCTTGGGGGCGCGGACGGCTTCGTCCACCAAGGCCACGCCAAGCGGGGTCGGGGAGCCTCCCCGGTCACCCTCCAGGCGGGAAGAACGGGTGCCGAAGTAGCGGAAAGCGGCATTCACTCCGTATTGCCCGTTGTCTGCGATGAAATCCTTGATCTGGTCCAGGTCGTCCACCGGCTGATCGGGGCACCAGAAATAGTCGCCCCCGTCCATTACCGCCATTATCCGGCTGCCGTCTATGCCTTCCCATATTCCGAAACGGAAGGGAATCTTGCGTCCGTTGTCATAGAACGGCCGGCCCCTCCACTGGAGCTTCTGGGTGGCAAAGCCTATCATCCCGCAATGGGCGGCTATCGAGGGCAGCGTGGCTCCGAAGCCGAAGCAGTCCGGAAGCATCACATCGACACTTTTGACGTCGAACTCTTCCTTATAGAACTGATTGCCCATCAAATAGTTGCGTATGCAGGACTCGACCGAGGGCATATTGTGGTCGTTGGCGTCCCAGGAGCCGCCGCTCACGTGCCAGCGGCCCTCCTGGACATAGCCGCGCAGTTTCTCGAACAAGTCCGGATAATACTCTTTCACCCAGGCATATTTGTCTGCACCTTCGAAGTTGAAGATATAGTCGGGATACTGCTCGAAGAGGCTGAAATTCTGCAGCAGGGTGTTGGGGATATACTCCCCTATCGTGCGCTGGATGTCCCACCTCCACTGGGTGTCCATATGGGCGTTCGGCACCATATAAACGACGGGCTTTTCCTGAGCCGCGACCATCACGGCGGCCATCATGCAGACGGCAATAACTAGGATTCTTCTCATACAAGTATTTCATTATCTTTGTGACAGTCTCTCCGCCGAGGCGGTGGAGGCGCCATATTAATCAGTGTAGCGTGTTATTGATTCTCGTCAAAAAGATAGGCGTATTTCTCGCGCAGCCGTCCGGGCTCCTGGGCGCGGTACTGCCTCATAAGGGCGGAACCGGTCACGCCGAGCTCGTCCTGGACCCTGGCGTCGAGCTGCTTTTCGTCAGCGCCGAGCCACTTGCACAGAAGATGGAAAGAAAGGTCGGGGTCGAGATAGACCTTGTCTTCAAGGAGAAGCCTCCCGAAGGCCTCGTAGTAATCGTCGATAGTCAAATTTTTCATAATGCCGTTGTCTTGTTTTCTTTGGCAAAGGTGCATAAAAAAATGAGCAAAACAATGCTTTGATGTGTTGTTTTTTGTTGCGTTGTTCCAGAAAAGCACGAATCTTATCTTCATTTTTTCACAAATGCTGCGTTTTTATAAGCACTGCCAATTTTTTCTATGCATAGTTTAACAGGAGCATTAGATATTTTTGTCCACGGTTTCAATCCCCCTCAATATGGACGAAAAAACAATCAAGGTAAACATCCAGGAAGAACGGAAGAAAAGCGGAATCAGCCAGACCGCCATGGCTAACAAGCTTGGGATGGACCGCAATACCTACCATAACATAGAGAAGGGGAGTACCCGCATCCTCAACTGCCACATCCGGGACATCGCCGCCGAGTTGGGGATGACCACCGAAAGGCTGCTCCTGGGATATGATCCGCTGGACCCGGGCAAGAGTCCCGTCCTTGACGACTACCGGGAGTCCTACCAGAGCAAATATGACGATATGGTGTCGACCTACGAGAAGAAACTCCAGCACCAGGCCAAGGAAATAGCCGACCTTCGCGACCTTGTCGAGTCGCTCAAGGGCCAGGTGCGCGACAAGGAGACCATCATATCCTTCCTCCGCAGCCAGTCCAGATAAACCATTTCTCTACCCGAAAAGGGTTGGCTCAAGCTCCTTTGGATGGAATGACCGGCGGTGCCAGGGGGTGTAGCCATATTGCCGGATGGCTTCTATGTGCTCTTTGGTGGGGTAGCCCATATTCCGGTCCCAGCCATACTGGGGATAATCCTTTGCAAGCTTCTCCATAAACTCGTCACGGTATGTCTTTGCCAGCACGGAGGCGGCGGCGATGGGGGCATATATGGCATCTCCGTGGACGACTGTCTTGTAGGGGATGCCGTCATAAGGCTTGAAGCGGTTGCCATCCACAAGCAGGAACTGGGGGCGGACCTTCAGCTTTGCCACGGCACGCTGCATCCCAGCTATTGACGCCGCAAGGATATTGATCTCGTCGATTTCTTCGGCACTGACCGCCTCCACGGCCCATGCGACAGCCTCTTTCTCGATTATGGGGCGAAGTGTCTCGCGGGCCTTGCGGCTCATTTGCTTGGAATCGTTCAGCAGCGGATGGTGGAAATCCTTCGGCAGTATTACCGCCGCAGCATACACCGGCCCGGCGAGCGGTCCGCGCCCGGCCTCGTCGCAGCCTGCCTCGAGCAGGTCTTCGTGAAGATATGTCTTAAGAGCAATCATGCCACGAAGTTACTAGTTTTATTTGGTTTTAGCTGAATAAATTGCTATTTTTGCAGGACGTATCACCTACGAATATAATTTAACAATTAATAACGCGTTATCAATGAAATCTTACGAAACCAAAGATGTCCGCAATGTGGTGCTCATCGGCAGCCCGCGCTCCGGTAAGACCACCCTTGCGGAAGCTATGCTCTACGAAGGCAAGGTAATTGACCGTAGGGGGTCAGTGGAAGCCAAGAACACCGTGTCCGACAACACCGAGTTCGAGCAGACCAACCAGAAGTCTGTCTATTCCACCCCCCTGTATGCCGAATTCAAGAACACCAAGATCAACTTCGTCGACGCTCCCGGCTCCGATGACTTCATCGGCGGTGCAGTGTCCGCATTCAAGGTGTGCGAGACCGGCATCCTGCTCGTCAACGGACAGCAGGGCGTCGAGGTGGGTACCGAAATCTTCGCCCGCCACGCCTCCAACTACAACCTCCCCCTGATCCTCGCAGTGAACCATCTCGACCACGAGAAGGCCAACTGGGACCACACCCGCGAGACCCTCAAGGAAGCCTTCGGAGGAAAGCTCGTCTACGTGCAGTTCCCCGTGAACCCCGGCCCTGACTTCAACGCCATCGTCGACGTGCTGAAGATGAAGATGTACCGCTTCAAGGATGCCAACGGCACCTGCGAAGAGGTCGACATCCCTGCAGAATATGCCGACGAGGCCGAAGAACTCCGCCAGGAACTGATGGAGAAGGCCGCAGAAGGCGACGACGCCCTTATGGAGAAGTTCTTCGAGGAGCTCACCCTCAGCGACGAAGAGATCCACAAGGGTCTCGAGCTCGGCCTTGGCAAGGGCGAACTGATGCCCGTCTTCTGCCTCAGCGCAAAGAACGATATGGGTGTTGCAAGACTTATGGATTTCATCATCAGCGGCACCCCTTCACCTCTTGACACCGTCGCCAAGACCATCGAAGGCGGCCAGATCAAGTGCAATGTCTCCGAGCCCGTCAGCATCTTCATCTACAAGACCAGCGTCGAGCAGCACCTCGGTGAGGTTTCGTATTTCAAGGTAATGAGCGGCTGCCTCAAGGAAGGCGCCGACCTGGTGAACCCCGAGACCGGCAACGGCGAGCGCCTCTCCGCAATCTATGCGGTCGCAGGTGCCAAGAAGGAAAAGGTCGCCCAGATCAACGCCGGTGATATGGGTTGCGTTATGAAACTCAAGGCCGGAAGGACCGACGTCACCCTCGCACAGAGCGGCGTTGACGCCATCGAGCACATCGTATTCCCCGATCCGAAGTATCGCTGCGCCGTCAAGGCCACCGACAAGAACGACGAGGCAAAGGTTGGCGACGCCCTCAACAAGCTCGCAGCCCAGGATCCCACCGTCCTTGTGGAATATTCCAAGGAACTCCGTCAGACCATCCTCAGCGGCCAGGGCGAACAGCACATCAACCTGGTGAAGTGGAGAATCAACAACGAGTTCAAGCTCGACATCGAGCTCTATGCCCCGAAGGTCCCCTACCGTGAGACCATCACCAAGATCGCGACCGCCCAGTACCGTCACAAGAAGCAGTCCGGCGGCGCCGGCCAGTTCGGTGAGGT
>JAEEGL016735198.1_pt1 | contig 21830 bp, 24 predicted proteins | sample 9134231 | NCBI WGS metagenome assembly JAEEGL01 (sample SAMN16246548, study PRJNA631951) | gut metagenome | biome: gut microbiome; feature: rumen; material: fiber-attached | host: Bos | place: Iran: Karaj | collected 2018-10 | reverse complement strand
CGCCGACACGTCTGAAGCGCAGATGGAGATCTCCGGCAGGCGGATATCCTTTGAAACGTCCTCGCCGTTGAGCAGCATGCGCTGCTCGCCGTTTTCGTCATAATGCATCCCAATCTGCAGCTCCGGCAGCATTTCGCTCACAGCCTTTTCATCCTTCCGGTCGATTCCCCTGCGGTAAGCCGCCAGACCAACCGTCCGATAAATCGCGCCGGTGTCCACATAGAGGATCCCGAAGGCCTTGGCACACCGCTGCGCCAGGCTGCTCTTCCCTGCGCCCGAGGGGCCGTCAATCGTAATTGCATACCTTTCGATCATACGCTTTCTTCTCCCTTGCATACAGATTGCCCCGCGACAAAGCCTGTGGACCAGGCAATCTGCAGATTAAACCCGCCGGTATAGCCGTCAAGATTCAATACCTCACCGGCAAAATACAGCCCATGCACCAGCTTGGACTCCATGGTACGGGAATTGATCTCCCGCGTATCCACTCCGCCCGCAGTCACGATCGCCTCGGCAATCGGCCGCGTCCCCGTAATCGGGATGGAAAATGCCTTGAACAGCCGCAGCAGCTGCATCCGCTGTGCCCTTGTGATGTCGTGCACCTTTGTCTCCTCGGGGATCCCGGAGCGCGCAAGCAGAACCGGGATCATGGATTTGCTCGCCAGGTCGTTCAGTGCATTTTTGAACTCCTTATTGGCGTACTTGGCAAAGTCCCGCAGCAGGCGGGCGTCCAGTGTTTTTTCATCCAAAGCCGGCTTCAAATCAATTTCCAGCCTGCAGGGCACCTGCCCGATCCTTCGCAGCTTCGCGCTGGCTGACAATACCAGGGGGCCGGATACGCCGAAATGGGTAAACAGCATTTCCCCCTGCTCCCGAAAGACCAACCGCTCCTCTTCAAATGCAGAAAGGCGGACATTTTTCAGTGCGAAGCCCTGCATCTGCTCACAGCAGGGATCGCTGCTCTCCAGAGGGACAAGCGACGGCCGTGTCTCAACAATCGTATGCCCGCAGCGCTCGGCAAAACTATAACCTGCACCGGTGGAGCCTGTCAAGGGATAGGAGAGTCCGCCCGTACAGACCGCGGCGGCCGTGCAGGGAATCACCTCTTCCCCGGTCACAACACCGGTCACTGCACCCTCTTCCACGCGGATATCGCGCGCCTCCGTGCGCAGAATCTGCACGCCGCGGCTCCTGCAGAGCTGCGCCATCGCCTCTGCCACGTCATCCGCCCGGTCGGAAACAGGAAACACCCGAAAGCCCCGCTCCGTCTTCAGCGGTACGCCGATCCCCTCAAAGAACGCGATCGTATCCCGGGGGGACAGGCGATTAAGCGCGCTGTACAGGAACCGGCCATCCCCCGGAATATTCGCCATAAAGGTGCGGATATCGCAGTCGTTGGTGAGATTGCAGCGGCCTTTGCCGGTAATTCTGAGCTTCCTGCCCAGCATCCGGTTGGGCTCGAGCAGGAGAACCCGCAGTCCTCTCTCGGCAGCCGTGGCCGCACACATCATACCGGCGGGGCCGCCGCCGATCACGACCAGATCCGCCCTGGGTTTTGTTTTCTTCTGCCTGTCCATACTCATTCCATCTGCCGAAGCTCCGCTTCTGTCAGATACCGCCACTTCCCTGTCGGCAGATTTCCCAGAGAAACTGCCCCCTCGCGCACCCGGCACAGCCTGAGCACGTCCAGCCCGGCCAACTGACACATTCTGCGAATCTGGCGATTGCGCCCTTCGTGAATGGTAATCCGCAGGGTCGCCCTCTTGTCCGTCCGCGTCTCAATCTCGACCTTTGCCGGCCGGATTCGATAGCCATCCAGCTCCATCGGCCGGCGCAGGCGCTCCACGCTCTCCCCCAATTCGTCCCCCTGCACCCATGTGCGATAGGTTTTTTCCACCTCATGGGACGGATGCATGAGACGATTGGCGAAGTCGCCGTCGTTGGTCATGATCAGAAGCCCCTCTGAATTGATATCCAGTCTGCCGACCGGGTAAACGCGCGCGCCCAGATCTGCAACCAGCTCGCTGACGCTGTGGCGATCCTTCTCATCGTGCATTGTGGTCACATAGCCGCGCGGCTTATTCAAAACTATGTACAGCTTTTTCCCATCGATGGGCAGCAGCTGCCCATCCACGGATATCCTGTCCTTCTCCGCATTTGCGCGATCCCCGAGGTGCGCAGCTTCTCCGTTTACCAGGACCCGCCCCTCGGTGATGGCCGCTTCCGCCGCTCGTCTGGACATCAGTCCAGCGGCTGAAATGATTTTCTGCAGCTTTTCCCTCATGTTACATGCAACAGTCTGTTCCAAATTGTGCGATGGCTGCCGCACTGCCAGACCGTTTCCTCATACAGCAGCCTTGCTTCCCCGAGCACGCGCCCCTCAGACACAGCGCGGATCTTCCCCGCCACGCCGCCGGCCATAACCGGCGCAAACACGAAGCGCGGCAGCTCCAGCTGCAGCCTTGCCTTCTGCCCCTTCTTCAGCAGCACCCGCAGCGGTTCTGCAGACACATACACCCGCTCGGAAGCGCCGGAAACAACCGGCAGGCAAAAGCGCAGCCCCGGCCCGAGATCCCGCTCGGAATACCCGGCAAATGCCCAGTCATAGAGGCGCTGATGGTCTTCCCAATCCTGCGGCGCATTCAAGGTTACGCAGATCAGGCTTGTGCCGTCTCGCTCACAGCAGCTCACCAGGCAGCGCCCCGCTAGAGACGTGTAGCCGGTTTTCCCCCCGGTACAGCCGGCGCAGCGCGTGAGCAGCTTATTGTGATTGATATACGTCAGTCCCCGAACGGTGCAGCCCTTCATACGCACCAGCCGGGCAAAGCACGCGTTATTCATGCAGTACGCCATCAGCCGCGCCAGATCCGCCGCAGTGGAATAGTGATCCTCCGCGTCCAAGCCATGGGGATTGGCAAAATGCGTGTTCTCAAGTCCCAGCTGCCGCGCCTTCTCATTCATTCTTTCCACAAAGGCGCGCTCATCTCCGGCCACATACGCCGCAAGGACAAGGGCCGCGTCGTTGCCGGAAGCCAGCAGAAGCCCCTGCAGCAGTTCTTCAACGGTATAGCGCTCCCCCTCCATGAGATACATGGAGGAGCCTTCCACCGCACAGTGCTCCGCTCTGGGCACTACCACGGCGTCTGTCCGGCCGTGTTCAATGGCCAGAATCGCGGTCATGATTTTTGTCGTGCTGGCTATCGGGGCGCGCTCATCTGCTCTTTCGGCGAACAGAACTTCTCCGCCCCTGCCCATTACAACCGCTCTCTCCGCGCTGATCTGCGGAGCAGACTCCGCAACGGCAGCCGGCTGAAAACAGAAAAGCAAAATTGCCGCCAATACCGCAGACATCAGCTTTTTAATAATAAGCACCACCCTTCGGGCAGTGCTTATTATGAACAGTTCATCCTGTTTTATGAGGCCGCGCCTCAGACATCCGCCTTTTGCTTTTCGATAAAGCTGTCAATCTTGTCCATAACCTGCGGGACCAGATCAATAATCCTGTCCACCGTGTTGCTGGCAGGCGGCGTCACATTGACCATACGGACAACACCGTCTTTGATCACGAGGAAGCCGATCGGATCAATCTTCACGCCGGTGGCATTGCCGCCGCCGTAGGGACGCACCTCGCTCAGCTTCTTGCCGTTAAATTCCACCCCGCCGCCGCCGAAACCGACGCTGATCCGGGAAATCGGCACCAGGGTGATGCCGTCAGGTGTGTAGATGGGATCGCCGACGACCGTATCAACCTTCAGAATGTTTTTGACATTGTCCATCGTAGTCCGCATGAGTTCGCCGATCGGGTTGTTATCCATTTGCTTCTATCCTTTCCTCTTCCTGTATGGGATTTGTATTTGTTTCTATCTCAATTTTGTTTTCATCGTCCGGTATTCCGGCTTTTTTCATCTGCCGTTTTTCCTTGAAAAGCCGCACCTTGTTCCGAATCAGGATCTTCAGCGCGCCAAAACCGATTGTCAGTCCGACGCCGAGAATCTGACCGATCCGGATGGTAAGGGCAATCCCGGCTTCGAGCCGCATTTTTCCCGACATGAAGTCCAGATCTGTCCAGACGTCGCAATCCTTTACCGTGAACCGCTGCGCGCAAATCGGCGCAAGACTGGACAGCGCCGCATTTACGCGGGCAAAATGCATTGCCACATTGTAGGGATCGCCGCCGGCCGCGGTATAGTGCAGAAGGAACCGGTTCACTTTCAGCTTTCGCCCAAACTTTCCGAAGCCCTTCAGTACTGCCTTCAGGAGATCCACGATCTCCTCCATGCTGAAATCCAACTCGCGTTTCTTCTTTGGCTTCTTTTCCTTTTCCGGCTTCGGTTCTTTTTTCTTTTTTTGCTTCTTGGGCTTTTTCTTCCCCGGCTTCTGGTCTTCCCGCTTAGGAGGTTTGGGGATCAACTGGAGCATAAATCCATTGACCTTGGCCGATAAATGGAATTTCTCCTGCTCATAGCCCACATCAACCCCCACCGGAATCAGCAGAATAGCGGTGATGATTGCAGCCAGAATCCCTATTATGATGAGCGCAATCAAATTGCATCACTCCTTGCCGGCTTCCTCCACCAACTCCTGTATGGTGATCTGGCCGGAATCTTCCGCATGTTCAAGCTTTTGGATCTCTTCCTGAAGCTTTTCAAGTCCTTCGCCGTTATTCATATCCGGCAGAGGCGGAAGCTGGGAAAGCCCCTGGATCCCCATCGTGCGCAAAAACACGTCCGTCGTCTCAAAGACGGTTGGGCGGCCCGGTGCGTTCAGTTTTCCGCAGGGGCGGATCAAACCGCGTTCAATAAGCACGCCGACCGTATAGGAGCTGTCCACCCCCCGCACCTTATCGATGTACGCACGGGTGACCGGCTGGAAATATGCGACGATGGCCAGCGTTTCCAGCGCGGGCGGAGAGAGCATGGGCGGCTTCCTGCTCTCCATTACCTTGGAGATCAGCGGCGCAAATTCCGGCGCGGAGCACATTTGAAGTCTGTCCTCCAGCCGCAGAATCCGCATACCGCGCCCTTCTCTCTCATATCGCTCCGAGAGCTCCGCGGCAATGCTCAGGATTTCTTTTTCATCTGTCGCAAGGATCAGGGACAGCCGGGCAACCGGAACGCTGTCACCCGCTGCAAAAAGTATAGCCTCAAGGGCAGCATAAATATCCATCTATACACTTTTCGGCGCCTGCTGCGGCACCGGTCCCTTTTATTCTTCAATTTTCGTCAGGATTTCATCCGGATCGCCTCCGACGTAATCCACGCGAAACGCATCCTTTTCCCGGACAATCTGAATACTGCCCAGATTTGAAAGCTCCAATATGGACAGAAAGGTCGCCACGACCTCCGATCGGGAACGGCAGCCGTCGTACAGGCTCACCAGCAGCACGCTCCCGCCGCGGAGCCGCGAAAGAATCTCCCGGCTCTTATCCCGAACGCTGTACTGGATGCGCTTCGGCAGCGACGCCGCGATCTCATATTCCGTCTCCGGCGTTCTGCCGCCGCGGCTGTAAATCTGAAACAGCGCGTGCAGCAGGTCCACCGGCTCATGCCGATACTCATACTCCCTGGCGCCGGCGTCAAAAGTCTCCGGCAGCTTGGCATAATAGAGCAGCCCCAGCTCTGAGGCTTTTTTCAGCGCGGGCGTCACCTGCTGAATCGCTTCATAGGCGCCCCTGCATTTGAGCTGCTCCAGCGACTGCAGCAGCACCTCAAGCTCGGAGACCTCCTCTTCGGCGCTGAGCAGCGTTTTGGTCTTGATATACAGCAGATGGGCGGCCATCTGCACAAACTCGCTGGCGATCTCCAGATCCATGCTCTGCATCTCATCCAGATAGGCCAGGTACTGCTCCAAAATCTCGGAGATGCTCACGTCGCGGATTTCTATTTTGTTTTTGGACAAGAGCATGAGAATCAGACTGAGCGGCCCTTCAAAATCCTGCAGCTCGTCCTTTTCCCTGACAACTGCCTCAAGATAAAAGCTTGGATTTTCCATACGTCTCAGCTATAAAACAGCCTGAATACCAGCGCGTATGCACCTCTGGCAATGGGAAACAGACTGCTGTAAACAGAATTGATCACCGCAGACAGCGGACGGCCGAGGATGCCGGTGGATACCAGAAGCAGCATCAACAGCGAGCCATATCGCTCATAGCGCATCAGCTTCCAATAGTTCTCATCGCTGAGAACCGAGAGCAGCACCTTGGAGCCATCCAGAGGGGGGATGGGAATCAGATTGAAAATGGCGAGGCCAAGGCTGATCCGCGCGGTAAGCTGCAGCATCTGCAGCAGATAGCCGCCGACATCGCTGCGGCCAAGCGGCAGAGAGGCCGCGCCAAACAGGAATAAAAACACCAGCGTAATCAGCACATTGCACACGGGACCGGCCAGAGCTGTCAGCGCCATGCCGCGCTTGGGATTCTGAAAGTTCCTCATATTGACCGGAACCGGCTTGGCCCAGCCCACATGAAAGGTCACCATCATCAGCAGGCCGATGGGATCCAGATGCCGAATAGGGTTGAGCGTCAGCCGCCCCCTATCCTTGGCCGTACTGTCACCCAGTTTATAGGCGACAAGACCGTGGCTCAGCTCATGGAGCGTAATACACAGCAGCGCCGGGATCACGCTGAGCAGTATGCTGAGAAGATAGGTGAAATCAAAACCGTCCCAAATGGACTGAAGCGCGCTGATAAGGCATACCCCCAATTAAAGATATTTTAGCAAGTTTTTGGAGAAAAGACAAGAGTGAGACAAAAGAATTTGTCTCACTCCCGAAAAAATCAGAGCAATTCCATGATCTCCGCCAGCAGGGCTTCGCGTCCGGCGCCAGTCTCCGCCGAAAACGGAATAACCGGAGTTTCCTCCGAAAGGGCCAGCGTGTCCCGAATCCGCGCCAGATTGGGCTGGATTTCACTTTTTTTCAGCTTATCCAGCTTGTTCGCCGCCAGGACAAAGCGGCAGGATGTGGCCTGAAACCACTGGGCCATCGTCACGTCGTCCGCAGTCGGTTTATGCCGCACATCCACGATCATTACCCCAAGCGATATCCGCTCAGGATTGGAGAAAAAGCTCTCCATCAGCGTGTCCCAGCGCTCCCGCTCGCTGCGGGAAACCTTGGCGTACCCGTAGCCGGGCAAATCCGCAAAATACAGCTTCCCGTCAATCAGGAAATAATTGACGTGAATCGTCTTCCCAGGCGAGGCCCCGACACGCGCAAAATTCCTGCGGTTCAGAAGGCGATTCATCACCGAAGACTTTCCCACATTGGATTTCCCGGCAAAAACGACAGTCGGCAGCGCTGTGTTGATAAACTGTTTCGGATCCGCCGCGGACTTTACAAACTCGGCTCTGTTTGTGTTCAGCTCTGCCATCTCTCACCTACTGTCGAATTCCCGGCCGATCTTCCTGCACCGGCACCGTCAGCGCAGGCTTTCCCTGCTCCGACTCCCGTGGCAGAAGCACAAGGTCAAGAATCTCATCCACATGGTTCACCGGAACAAACTCCAGCTTGCTGCGCACGGTCTGATCGATCTCCGCCAAATCCTGTTCGTTGTCCGCCGGGAGAATGACGGTTTTGACGCCGGTGCGCAAGGCCGCCATGGTTTTTTCCCGAAGCCCGCCGATGGGCAGCACCCGCCCGCGCAGCGTGATCTCGCCGGTCATGGCAATATCGCTGCGCACCGGCCTGCCAGTGAGCGCGGAAATCACGGCGACGCACACGGTTATCCCGGCGGAAGGCCCGTCCTTCGGTACGGCGCCTTCCGGGAAGTGGATATGGATATCGGTATTCTTGTAGAACTCCGGGTCAATGGCGAGCGCATCCGCCCGGGAACGAATATAGGTCACCGCTGCGCGGGCAGATTCCTTCATCACATCACCCAGATTGCCGGTCAGCTCCAGCTTACCGCTTCCCGCGACGATTGCCGCCTCAACATCCAGGGTCTCCCCGCCGACCGAGGTGTAAGCCAGGCCGCGCACAAGACCGACTTCATTCCGGATTCGCCTGGCATCTCTCTTGTACCTGGCCGGGCCCAAAAGCGTTTCCAGCTTGTCAGACTTCACGGTGAGACTCTTGAAGCTGCCCTCGGCGATGCCTTCAGCCGCCTTCCGGCAGATTGCCGCAATCTCTCTCTCCAGTGTGCGGACGCCAGATTCACGGGTATAGCCATCAATCACCTGGCGCATGACCTTATCGTCAATCCGCAGCTGATTTGCTTTCAGCCCATGCTTTTTCCGCTGCTTCGGCAGCAGATGCCGCCGGGCGATCTGCAGCTTCTCCTCATCCGTATAGCTGGAAAGCTCAATCACTTCCATGCGATCCAGCAGGGCACGCGGAATCGTGCTGACCGTGTTTGCCGTTGTGATAAAGAAGACCTGAGACAGATCAAAGGGCAGCTCAAGGAAATTATCCCGAAAGCTGCAGTTCTGCTCCGGATCCAGCGCCTCGAGAAGTGCCGAGGACGGATCGCCCCGGTAATCGGAAGCCAGCTTATCGATCTCGTCCAGTACCATCAGCGGGTTGCAGCTGCCGGCCTGGGTAATGCCGGCGATGATCCGCCCGGGCATAGCCCCAATATAGGTTTTGCGATGGCCGCGGATCTCCGCCTCATCGTGCACGCCGCCCAGGGAAACCCGGACCAGCTTGCGGTTCGTCGCCTTTGCGACGCTCATAGCCACACTGGTTTTGCCGGTTCCCGGAGGGCCGACCAGACAGAGAAGTCCACCCTTGATCTCGGGAGACAGCTGTTTGACCGCCAGGTATTCCAGAATGCGCTCCTTTACCTTCTCCAGGCCGAAATGCTCTGCGTCCAGGATCTTCCTCGCCTTGGCCAGATCGACGGTCTCCTCCGTCTTCTTCCCCCAGGGAATTTCCAGGCAGACATCCAGATAGCCGCGCAGTACGGCGCCCTCAGCCGAGCCGAAAGGCTGTTTGGCAAGTCTGCCCAGCTCCTTCAGCAGTTTCTCCCGAACCTCATCCGAAACGGCGAGCTCCTGGATTTTCCTCCGATACTCGTCCAGATCGTCAAGCTGTCCCTCATCACCGAGCTCATTCTGGATGATTTTCAGTTCTTCCCGCAGATAGTATTCCCGCTGATTGCGGTTCATCTGCTCCTGAGTCTCCTCGTTGAGTTCCTTTTCAATGGACAGAATGTTCAGTTCCCGGCCAAGCAGCTGCCGAATCCGAACGAGACGGCGGCTGGGATAGAGGCATTCCAGTATCTCCTGCTTGTCCTCCACACTGAAATGGACATTCTGGGCTATGTAAAAGCTCACATGAGAGGGGTCTGGATTTGCAAGAATGCTCAGAATCTGTTCAACCGGCGTGTCCTGGTTCAGACGAAGATACTCCTCAAACAGGGAAAGACAGCTGCGGAGCAATGCCTCCAACCTATCACTGTTGACACGCTCCGTTTTATCGGGCAGCGGACGGATCTCCGCTGTGTAACCCTTGGGGTTTGCATCAATGTGCTGCGCCTCTGCACGATAGAGCCCCTCAACCATAACACGGCAGACGGTCCCGTGCGCCTGACGCAGCTGCTGCCGCACCCGGCAGACGGTCCCCACTGAGTAGATCTCATCCGCATCGGGCATATCGGAGCTTAAATCCTTCTGCGCCGAGAGAAAAATGAGTCTGTCGGCGCCGGCCACCATCCCGAGGGATGCCACGGAAGCAGGGCGCTCCACGTCAAAGGTCAGCAGCATACCGGGAAACACGTGCAGACCGCGCAGGGCCAGCAGAGGAATTCTGCTATTATCCATACGGTTCATTTATATCCTCCTTTCCGGAGTGCGCGTGACAATCAAGCGCCCTTGCGCAGTATCAACGGGCTTGTTCCGTTGAGGACACTGTCGGCTGTGATAATCACTTTTTTCACGGTGCTGTCCGATGGAATCGTATACATGACGTCGGTCATGACGCCCTCCATAATGCTGCGCAGCCCTCTTGCACCGATTCGTTTTTCGATGGCCTTATCCGCCATGGCCTCAAGCGCCTCCGGCTCGTACTCCAGCTCCACGCTGTCATAAGAGAGCAGCGCCTGATACTGCTTTACCATGGCATTTTTGGGTTCAATCAAAATGCGCACCAAATCCTCACGATTCAGTGAATCCAGAGAAGCCACAACGGGCAGCCGCCCCACAAGCTCCGGGATAATGCCGAACTGCAGCAGATCGTGCTGCTGAACCTGGGCCAGAATCTCTCCCACATCCCGCTCGCTGCTGCCGACAATGTCCGCGCCGAAGCCCATGGTTTTCTTGTTCGTGCGCTTTTCGATAATCTTATCCAGCCCGTCAAAGGCGCCGCCGCAGATAAACAGGATGTTTGTGGTATCCACATGGATAAACTCCTGATGCGGATGCTTGCGCCCGCCCTGGGGCGGCACATTGGCAATCGTCCCCTCCAGGAGCTTCAGCAGGGCCTGCTGTACTCCCTCGCCGGAGACGTCACGCGTAATGGAGGTGTTCTCGCTCTTGCGGGCGATTTTATCAATCTCATCGATATAAATAATGCCGCGCTGTGCTCTCTCTACATCGAAATCCGCCGCCTGCAGCAGCTTGAGAATGACGTTTTCCACATCCTCGCCCACGTAGCCGGCTTCCGTCAGCGTTGTGGCGTCCGCAATCGCGAAGGGCACATCCAGCATCTTGGCCATGGTCTGTGCAAACAGCGTCTTCCCGCTGCCCGTCGGGCCGATCAGCAGAATGTTGCTCTTCTGCAGCTCAACCTCATCCTTTGCGGCATGAAGAATTCGCTTGTAGTGGTTGTACACCGCAACGGAAAGCACCACCTTCGCCCGCTCCTGCCCGATCACATACTGATCCAGGTTTGCCTTGATCTGCATGGGCTTGGGCAGCTTCTCAAAGACCAGCGGCAGCCCGTCATAGCCCGAGACGGGGTTCTGCTGGGGCAGGTCATCCACAATGCTCATGCACATGCGCACGCACTCGTCACAGATATAGCTCCCGTTGCCGGCGATCATACGGGTCACAAGGGACTGGGGCTTTCCACAAAAGGAGCAGCGGATGCTGCGTTTGTCGTCAGTTTTTGCCATAGTTCTCTCCTGTCCGCGCTGAAAACGATGGGGGAACTTCCGTTCCCCCATGACTGCCGTACTCAGCGCTTGTAGATCACTTTGTCGATCAGGCCGTAGGCCTGCGCTTCTTCTGCGGTCATGAAATGATCACGTTCGCAGTCGCGCTCGATCTCTTCGATCGGCTTGCCCGTGTTTTCGGCGAGGATCGCATTGAGCCGCTTCTTGATCTTCAGAATCTGCTCCGCCTGGATCTGGATATCCGTGGCCTGGCCGCGGCTGCCGCCGGAGGGCTGATGGATCATAATCTCGGCGTTCGGCAATGCAATCCGCTTGCCCTTGGCGCCGGAAGACAGCAGGAACGCGCCCATGGAGGCCGCCATGCCCACGCAGATTGTGGAGACATCAGGCTTGATGTACTGCATGGTATCGTAAATCGCGAGACCCGAGGTCACGCTGCCGCCGGGGCTGTTGATGTAGAACTGGATATCCTTATCCGGATCCTGCGCTTCCAGATACAGCAGCTGCGCAACCACCAGGCTTGCCGTTGTATCGTTCACCTCTTCGGACAGCATTACAATCCGATCGTTCAGCAGGCGGGAGAAAATATCATAGGACCGTTCTCCCCGGCTGGTCTGTTCAACAACATAGGGTACTAAACTCATTGTATGCAACTCTCCTTTTCAAAATATCAGCATCCAAGAGAGCATATCCTCATCCCAAAGGAATTATTCAGCAGTATCCTCTGCCTTCTTCTCTTCTTCCGCAGCCGGCGCCGCAGTGATGGCACTGCCGCAAATCAGATCTGTCGCTTTTTCCTTCTTCAGTTCAGAAGTAATAAACTCCAAGCCGAAATACTCGCGGACCTCTTCCGGCTTTGCGCTGACGCTCTCGGAAATGCGCTTGATGTATGCCTCAATCTCCTCTTCCGTCGGCTCGATCTTCTCCTCGCCGGCAACCGCCTCCAGCAGCAGATCGTTTTTCACCTGCATCTCTGCGTTGGGGCGAATCGACTCATTGAGAATCTGCTCGTTGAGCCCGAGGAGCTTGCAGAGCTGATCCATGGGCATGTTGCGGTCGGCCATGCCGAAGTTGCCGGCATAGTTGCGGATGATCTCCTCCACCTTCTCATCGACCATCACGGAGGGAACGGCGACGCTCATGTTGTCGGCAGCCTGCTTCATCACCGAAGCGCGGAACGCAGACTCGGCCTGATCATCATAGCGCTTCTGGAGCTTAGCGCGCAGATCGGCCTTATACTCATCCAGCGTATCAAACTCGGACACGTCCTTTGCGAACTCATCGTCCAGCTCAGGCAGCTCCGCAAAGGAAATGCTGTTGAGCTTCACCTTGAACACGACCGCCTTGCCGGCCAGATTCTCCGTGTAATTCTCGGGGAAAGTAATGTCGAGGTCTTTCTCCTCGCCGATCGTCATGCCGGCAATCTGCTCCTCAAAGCCGGGGACAAAGGAGTTGGAGCCGAGCTCCAGGGAATGGCCCTCCGCCTTGCCGCCGTCAAAGCGCTCTCCGTTCAGGAAACCGTCAAAGTCAATATTGACCGTGTCGCCCATCTGTGCCGCGCGATCATCCACATCAACCATGCGGGCATTGCGCTTGCGGACGGACTCCACCTCTGCGTCAAGCTCCTCATCGCTGACGGCCAGAGACGGCTTCTCCGCCTCAAGGCCCTTATACTGGCCAAGCGTTACCTCGGGATACAGGGAGACGGAAAAGGTGTAATCCACCGTGCGCGCGTCGCTAACATTCACATCTGTGATCGAAGGGGCGCCGACAATCCGCAGCTTGGTATCCTCCATGCCGAAGGAAAAGGCCTTGGGCGCCAGATCGTCCATCGCATCCTGGTAAAACACCTCCGGCCCGTACATGCCCTCAATCACGGCACGGGGCGCCTTGCCCTTGCGGAAGCCGGGGATGGAGATATTCTTCTTATTCTTCAGATAAGCCGCATTGACAGCCGCCGCAAACTCGGCAGCATCGGACTCGACCTGAAAAACGGCGGTATTGTTCTCTTTTTTCTCAAGGCTTTTGACGATCATTCTAACTTTCCTCCTCAATCTGTGCTCGCACGCACTCAAGTATCATAGCAGATGTTCGCGGCAAAATCAATGACAAATTGTGTCGCAGCGCCGGTCTAGGCCAGCCTTACAGGTGTAAAATTGACAAAATCCGCTGAGACAAGCCTGTACTCGGTTCCTTCCCGCCAGCCGCGGAAAGCAGACTGGCATCCCTTCCCGTGGATGTGACCGTAACAGCAGAGGCGCACCTCATATTTCTTGAAAAGCTCCAGAATCTCCTGACAGGCATAGGTCTGAAAGATCGGCGGATAGTGCAGGAAGACCAGCTTTTGCCGATCTCCTGCGGCCTTCAGCGAGGCCTCCAGGCGCATGATCTCTCTGCGCATGATCTTTTTGTCATGCGCTGCGTCCCGCTCCTCCTCGTAAAACCAGCCCCGCGTCCCGCACAGTGCATAGTCGCCCCAGAAGAAGCAGTTGTTGTGCAGAATATCAAGCGTATCGAAACCGTTATCCCGGAAAAAGCTCTTTGCCTTTGTCGCCGTGCTCCACCAGTAGTCGTGATTGCCCTTGACAATGATTTTTTTCCCCGGCAGAGAAGCGATGAAGCGGAAATCCTCCAGACAGTCGGCTATGGACATGCCCCAGCTCAGATCACCGCAGAGGACGCAGAGATCCTCATCCGTCAGCGCGGCAAAGCCCTGCATCAGTTTTTCCTCGTGATTCTTCCAGGCGTCGCCGAATACGTCCATCGGTTTCGAGAGCGACAGCGCCAGATGCAGATCTCCGATCGCATAGAGTGCCATGATGTAACGTCCCCTTGCATAATGAAAAAACTGCCGCCCATACTAATGAGGCACACCATAAAAGGAGGCTTTTTCATGAGCAACAAAAAAACAAGCGATCTCAATCCCGGCGTCGGCTGCGATGTCACAAACTGTAAATACAACACCATCGACTGCCGCTGCAGCGCTACGCGCATCAGCGTACAGAACGAGCGGGCCGAAACCAAGGGCGAGACCTATTGTTCCACCTTCTGCCCCAGAGGCAGCTGCTGAATCCGTTCCGGGTACGTCGTACCCGGAATACATATTTCAGGAAAACGCGTTTTCCAGGTGCTCAATTTTTACGGGGCCATCCGCGCCCTGGGGCGCATAGACCTCAATCACGTCAAAGCGCGGCTGCAGTTCCAGTTCATTCTGACTCAGCCAAAGCATGGCGGTTTTCAAAATGCGCTCCTGCTTGGCCCGCGTCACAAATTCCCGTGCCGTCCCAAATCTGTCATCCCTGCGCAGCTTGACCTCAACAAATGCCAGATAGCCGCGTCTCTTCGCGATAATATCAATCTCGCCAAGGCGGCAGCGGTAATTGCGCTCCAGAATGGTATAGCCTTTTCTGCGCAGATAGCGCACAGCGCAGTCTTCACCGAATTGTCCAAGCGTCTGTCTGTCCATCAATGCATCTTTCTCAAAAAACTCATCCGATGGATGGGCGAGGGTCCATATTCCCGGAGCGCCTCATAGTGCAGCTTTGTTCCGTAGCCCTTATGCTGCTCGAAATGGTATTCCGGGTACTGTTCCGCCATCTCCAGCATAAAACGGTCACGGCTGACCTTCGCCAGAATTGAGGCTGCGGCGATATCCGCGCAGAGGGAATCCCCCCGAATTACGCAGCGGCTGCTGATCCGAATCCCGCTGCTGCGGTTGCCGTCGATCAGCGCCAGCTCCGGCTGGGGATTCAGGCAGGCGATGGCCCGGTTCATAGCCAGAAAGGTGGCGTTGAGGATATTGAGCCGTTCAATCTCCTCCACCTCCGCCCGGGCAATCCCGTAGCTAACCGCGGCGGCGCAGATCTGGCCGAACAGCAGCTCGCGCTTTTTCTCAGACAGCTTTTTGGAATCGTTCAGGCCGTCTATCACCAGTCCGCGCGGAAGAATAACGGCGGCGGCGTAGACCGGGCCCGCCAAAGGGCCCCGCCCAGCCTCGTCAACACCGCACAGCAGCTTTATGCCGGCGGCGTATTGTTCATTTTCCAGCTGCCACAGATCCGTCATCCGGCTCCTCCAGGGACAGGCGCCCCAGTTTCCCCTCGTGGTATTCGCCCAGGAGAGTAATCGCCATGCGCTCCAAATCGTATTCTCCGTGGGAGAGCAGAAAGCCGCGCTTCTTTGCCGCCTGCTCCAGCAGCTCAAAGCCGTTGGCCTGTGGATCCGGCTGAAAGCGATAGCGCTCCGCGATTGCATCCGGATACAGCGCCCGGAGCCGCAGCATGAAGTTCGCCCCTAAGGTCTCAAGATCCAGCACCTCCGCCTTGATGGCGTTGGTAATCGCCAGCAGCTCTCCAACCTCCTGGCTGTCAAAGCGGGGCCACAGGATCCCCGGTGTGTCCAGAAGATCCAGCCCCGTATCTATATGAATCCACTGCTTGCCCCGGGTTACGCCCGGCTTGTCCCCGGCGGGGGCGGCCTTTCGGCCCGCAACCTTGTTGATCAATGTTGACTTCCCCACATTGGGAATGCCGAGAACCATCACGCGCACCGGCCTGCCGGCCTGCCCTTTCGCGGCATAGTCAGCCAGCTTGTCCTGCAGGAGTCTGCGCACCGCGGGCACAAATCCGTTGACGCCCTTTCCGCTTTTGGCGTCCGTCTCCAGAACGCTCAGACCCTGCGCCTCATAACAGCTTTTCCAGCGCGCTGTTATCTGTGGATCCGCCAAATCCGCGCGGTTGAGAATCACAAGGCGCGGCTTACCGGCGGCAAGTCTGTCGATATCCGGATTCCGGCTGGCGTTTGGAATCCGCGCATCCAGGATTTCACACACCGCGTCCACCAGCTTCAGATTCTCCTCAATCATCCGCCGGGCCTTCGTCATATGCCCCGGGAACCACTGGGTATTTATCTTTTCATAGGATGGCTCCGGCATCAGCTCACCCATCCCATCTCACTGAGCGGGAAGAGCACGCAGTACACGCGCCCGAGAATCATGCGCTCATCCACCATGCCGATCTCTTTTTTGCGGCTGTCGGTGGAGGCGTTGCGGTTGTCCCCCATCACAAACACGCAGCCCTCCGGAACCGTCTGGGGCCCGATAAAATCCAGCTTCGTCGTGGTCAGCTCGTTGATGTAGTCCTCCTGGATGGGGTTACCGTCTACGTAGACGATGCCGTTTTCAAAATCGATGTTGATCTCCTGCCCCTCGGTGGCGATGACGCGCTTGACCAGGGCCTTGTCAGGGTCATAGCTGTCGGTTTTGAACACGACAATATCGCCGGCCTTCGGTTTGTAGAACAAATCCGAAACCAGCATTTTATCGCCGTTGAGCAGCGTCGGATGCATGGAGGTTCCGCTGACATCGATAATGCGGATCAGGAAGATAAAGAGAACCACGCAAATGATGAGGGCAACCATCAGGCACTGGATCCAGTCATAGGCCTCCCTGCGCACGCGCACATCGAGGGGCAGCTGTCTCGCCGCCTCTTTATCCTTGTCGTTCCTGCTGTTTCTTTCCTCGCTCATACGCTCACCTGCAAATCAGATTATAATTCTAACGATATATTATACACCATAGTGAAGGGTTCAGGCAAGTATTTTCCACTCTTGCGCAGAGAAGGGGCCATGTGCTACAATGAAAGCATCAAATCCGGAGGCGCGCCATGGTGAAACTGAGTATTGTCGTCCCCATTTACAATGTGGAAAAATATCTCGCGGCCTGTCTCGACTCCCTGCTTTATCCCGCGCTTGACAGCTATGAGATCATCGCGGTCAACGACGGTTCAACGGACTCCTCCGCAGCAATTGCGGAACGGTATGCCGCTGCGCATCCCGGCCTGATCCACATCATTACCACCCCTAACGGCGGTCTGGGGCATGCGCGCAATGTGGGCCTGGAAGCCGCAGCCGGCGAGTATCTGATGTTTGTGGACAGTGACGACACCCTGTGCGAAAACGCCGTCCCCGAGGCCCTGTCTCTTCTGGACGGCAGTATCGACGTCCTGATATTTGATTTTGTCTCTGTAAATGAGCAGGGCCGGCAGCTTTCCCGCAGCTATGGTTGTTCCCGGGAGGGGGTCTTCACCCTGGCAGAGTATCCGGAGCTTCTGTTTGACATGCCCAATGCCTGCAACAAGATCTGGCGCCGCAGCCTTTTTCTCGACACCGGCATCCGTTTCCCAGACAGGCTCTGGTTTGAAGACCTGGCCACCAGCCCGCGGCTGTACCTGCACTGCGGCCCCATCCGATATGTGCGGAAGGACTGGTATCGCTATCTCCAGCGCAGCGGCTCCATCACCAACAGCAGAGCACCGCAGCGGAATCTGGAGATGCTTCCCGTTATCCGCTCTGTTCTGGACGCTTACCGCGATGCCGGGCTTTATGACCGGTATCGGGATCAGCTGGAGTATATGAGCTTCTACCATGAATTGCTCACCTCTTCGACGCGCGTCAATCTGATTGAGCCGCAAAGCTCCATTCAGGACGCGCTGCTGGAGGATTTCCTTGCCCGGTTTCCCAACTTCCGGGACAATCCCTATGTGCGGCGCATGCCGAAAAAATACAAGCTGCTCACCGACCTGATCGTTCAGAAGCGCCGCTTTGCACTGCACGCGTTGATGAAGCTCAACCGGGTTGTAAAACGAAAGAGTATATCCTGACAGGGGCGGGCGCCGGATCACGATCCGGCGCCCGCTCACACTTTTCTCAATTCAGCTTTCTTTTCATCCGCAGCAGCTGTTGGGCAAGATCCTCCATGCCCAGATAATTCAGCAGCATAACCGTGCGGCGGCTCATGCTCTCCTGCCGAAAGCTCCTGCAGGCAGACAGATTCGGGATGCTTTCCCGCACATAGCTGCGCAGGCGGCCAATCACGTCTTTTCGCTGCGGGTCATCCTGCTGCGCAAGGCGGCTGATGGAGTCCAGCAGCACATGACTCAGCAAAAGGTATTCGAAATCCTCCTGCTTCCCCTCGCCGCTGTCCAGAAAGCGCCGCAAATCCTCCATGATCGACAGAATATCCAGGTTTTTCTGCGCGTTATTGTTGTGCATTGTGGACGGCTGCCCACAGCGGTACAGGTACAGCTCCTCCGGCAGGTACACCGTTTTTTTCGAGCGCATCAGCACCTTGGCGGAAAAGGCGAAATCCTCATACCACAGGCCCTCGGGAAACCGGATGTCCCCGATGACGCCCCTGCGAAAAACCTTGTCGCAGGCGGAGCCGGCGCTCGCAAGGGGCTTGTTTTCCTGCCAGGTCGTCAACAGCTCCGTGCTGCCATCCTCATACACCTTCCGGATATCGCAGACCACCACGTCCGCCTGTTCCACCTCTGCCTTGGTACAAAGCTTTTCATACATCTCCGGCAGCACCCAGTCGTCGCTGTCCACGAAGCCGACATACTCGCCTTTTGCCAACTCCAGGCCGATATTCCGTGCGCGCCCCTGTCCGCCGTTCTCTACCGTCAGGCAACTGATCCGGTCCGGATGGGCCCGGCCGTATTCCTCCATGATCCTCTTGGACGCGTCTGCGGATCCGTCGTTGACAAGGATCAGCTCGCTGTCCTCCAGCGTCTGGGCAAGCAGAGAGCCGATACAGTCATGCAGATAGTCCTGCGCATTATAGACCGGCACAATTACACTCAGCTTCACTTGCGCCCCTCCCCATATGCTTCGCCCGGAAGCGGCAGGCGAACCGTCTGATAGTAGATCAGCCCCAGAACCAGGGAAAGATAGATGGACACGTTTGGCCGCCGCAGCAGCGCGCCGGAGAACTGCGCAAGGCCCAACTGCAGCGCCAGGCACAGCGCCAGCATGAAGTTATCCAGGGTGCAGCTCTCCCGAAAAGCCCGCAGCAGGCGGCGCAGAATCAGATATACGAAATACAGGACAAACGCCGCATACAGCCCGCAGCCGAGATAGCCATAGTAATAGAACAGGGCCGGCCAGTCGTTCTCCAGATCGTGGATGCCGTCAAAGCCGATCTCCGACACCTCAAAGCCCACCAGCCTTGTTAGCCAATCGGAATCCTCCCAGATCATATCCGAGTAGGCGATCTTCATCACCCTGGTATTGATCAGGCGGTTCACATCCGTGGTCATCTTGTAGTGCAGCAGGACACGGTCCATGCCGAAGCGGTCGAAAATATCCGGCAGGACGCCGATAAAATACCGATAGTAATAGTATTCAAAGACGCCGCGCACGTCATCGTTCTCAAAGCGCTCCTGCAGCGTCATCTGTGTCACATCGTAGCCCAGCGCAGCCGCAGCTTCCTCGATCTCACCCTGCCGCCCGTAGACCTTGCTCTCCATGGCCGTAACGCGGGCCCGGGGCGTATAGGGGTAGATCACGACGGCAAGAATCATCAGAACCGCCATCACAAAGCAGGCCAGCCTCCGCAGCTTCTTCCCGCAGATCGGCTTCTCCAACAGCATGAAGACAAGCAGCGCGCCGAAAATGGCAAACTGCGAGTAATAGCAGCCTTTGGTGCCGTTGGTAACAAAGGCCGTCATCGCCAGGGCCGGCACAAGAACCGTCAGCAGCTTCCTGTCGGAGCGGATGGCAAGACACACGCAGAAGACCGCCAGAATCACGAGCAGGATGCTGTGGGCGTTCCGGTTGTCGTCGATCACCCAGCCGCTGTAGCCAAGTCCTTTTCCATAGGTCACATTGCCTGTCCCGGTGAGCCAGGCCAGGATCAATCCAAGCCCCACAAGCGCGGCGGCAATGACGATCCCCTTCAGCGCCTGCCGCTTTGTCTGCTCATTTTGAATCAAGTACACAAAGCAGACCGCAAGGACAGGCATCTGAATGACCCTGACAAGATAGGAAAGGTCAAAATACAGGCTGATGTAGCCCACCCGGAAGCCGTTAAGCACATGCAGCAGACAATACAGCCCCATGACGGCCAGTATCAGCACAAATCTGCCCTTCTTTTTGAGCGTAAACAAAAGATACAGCGGCAGGGCGAGCAGGATCAGCAGCCGGATATAACCAGCCGCCGTAGCCACCGCGTCTCTGTCCCAGAACGCGATGGCGTCCAGGACAGGCTGCGCTGCGATCAGGCAGATAAGCCAGTGGTCCCTTATCCAGTTTTTAACTTGCTGGTTCATAGCCACCCCGTCTGTCCGGTTAAAAACAACCAATATGCTTTGTGGCGCCTTCCAGCAGAAGACGCCACAAAACCTGTTTCGCGCTTACAGGCGCTCTTTGACCTTGGCCCGTTTGCCGACACGGTCACGCAGATAATAGAGCTTCGCCCTGCGGACTTTGCCCTTGCGGACGGTGGTAACGGAGACGATGGAGGGAGAATGTACGGGGAATACCTTCTCGCAGCCAACGCCATAGGAGATACGGCGCACAGTAATGGTCTCATTGATGCCGCCATGCTTCTTGGCGATGATGGTGCCCTCAAAGGCCTGCGTACGCTCGCGGTTGCCTTCCTTGACCCGTACAAGAACACGCACGGTGTCGCCCACGTTCATCTCGGGAAGCTCGGGCTTCATATACTGCTCGCTGAGAATTTTGACCAGATCCATTGTCCAATCCTTCCTTCATATAGACGTTCATACCGGAGGGGCAAAACCGCGGCAGCGGACCGCCTTTTTCATGCACCGGCCATATCCCGGCGCAAGCCTTGGTATTGTAACACACTTTTTCGCGCAATGCAAGGCTTTTTTTCAATAAACTCAGTTCCGTCCGGCGTCCGCCAGCTCGCCGATTTTACGGAGAATTTCCGCATTGTACTCCGCCAGATCATCCGGCTGCCTCTCCGTTTTTTTTGCCGCCGCCAGGGCTGCGGGCAGATCTTCGATCCCCTGCAGTCCCTCCGTATACTGCTCCAGATTTTTTGAGCAGTACAGCGGTAGGCCGACCGCCATGGCCTCCATGATATTCAGCGGCTGCCCTTCATAGCGGGAGGTTGAGAGAAACGCATCCATTCTGCTCATGTAGCAGTACGGGTTCGGCTGATTTCCCAGGAAAAACACCTTCTCTTCCAGCCCGAGTTCCGCCCGCTGCCGCTCCAGGGCCTCCCGGTCAGGGCCGTCGCCGATGATGTACAGACGCAGATCCCCACGCTCCCTGCAAGCTGCGGCAAAGGTATTCAGCATGATGTCGTAGCCCTTTTGATGGCACAGCCGCCCCAACGCGACAAAATTCAGGCACGCGGGATCCAGGGTCAGACCCGTGGGCTCTTCCTCCATTTTGGCATGGATCTCCGACACGTCAATGTAGTTCTGAATCACGCGAAACGGCTTGTCCTGCACGCCGGACATGTTCTGAAACGGCTTTATCAACGCTTTTGAGACGCAGACAAATTCATCGTAGTACTTGAATTTTCCTTTGAAAAAGTACCACAGCACCCGGTATTTCCACTCGTCCCCCAGCTTGATCTCCACGTTGTTGTGTACCCACATGGCGCGGTACCGGGCCGGAATCGTCGTGGCTCCCACGGCACAGCTGCACTGGTAGGAATTAAAGTCGATCGCAAGATCATAAACCCCGCAGTCGGAAAAATCATAGTGCAGCAGCCGTCTGGCAAGATCAAAGGGCATATACTTGTACACAGCGGGCGTGGGCTTGAGATACCGAACCCTGAGCTGCTCCGGAAAATCCAGCTGCCAGAACGCACTTCGCTCGGAGAGATAGAGATCCACCTGAACCTGCTCGTAGTCAAGGTTGCGGAGCAGATTGACAATGGATTTCTGGATGCCGCCCACGCCAAGGTCGCTTTGGAAAATCGCAATTCTCTTCATACTGTTCCCCTCCCTGGCTCAACGGTAGAGCT
>JAEEGL011383160.1_pt1 | contig 21830 bp, 19 predicted proteins | sample 9134231 | NCBI WGS metagenome assembly JAEEGL01 (sample SAMN16246548, study PRJNA631951) | gut metagenome | biome: gut microbiome; feature: rumen; material: fiber-attached | host: Bos | place: Iran: Karaj | collected 2018-10 | reverse complement strand
GGAATCCTGGCTTGGCAGAAGATTGGCGTACCGAAACTGTTCGGGAAAGAGATCCGGACACAGGAGTAAAAACATATATTCCGCAATCTTCAAACCGCACGGAAGCGTGCGGTTTTTACTTGTTTTGAGAAGCAAAAAACGGTATAATAAAAGATGGTATATTTTACCCGTAAAGGAGGGAAAAGGGTGTTTTGTCAGGTGATCATCGACATCGTTCACGAGAACGTGGCAAGCCCTTTTACCTACAGGATTCCTGAAGGAATGATTCTGGAACCCGGACAGAGAGTCTGCGTGCCTTTCGGGAGAATGAAGAAGGAAGGTATTGTGCTCCGGCTGACGGACGAGTGCACAATAGATTCCGCCAGGATCAGGGATGTTATCAGTCCTCTGGAAGATTATGCTGCCATTCCACCCGAACTGATCTCACTGGCTGAACAGATGGCCCGGGACGCACACTGCCCGCTTGCAGAAACACTGCGTCTGATGCTTCCTGCACAGATGAGGGGCGGAAGAGTTCATATCAAGACTGAACGAACTGCAAAACTGGTCATTGCAACGGACGAAGCGCTGGAGGCGGCTGACCGGGAAAAACGCAGCCCCAAAAGAGCTGAATTACTCAGGATTCTTTCAGACGGCGCTGTTCATACGGTAAAAGATCTTTCGGCTGCCGTAAAAGACCCCGGGTCAGCATTGAAGAAACTGGCGGCAGACGGGATAATACAGCTGGCGGAAGAGGAATGCCTCCGTATACCCGGCAGCGCATATGAACAACCGGAAGATCCCGGATTTACGCTGACGGCAGGACAGAAAGAAGCGCTGGAGGAAATCCTGCCATGCCTGCGAGGAAAGGGCGGAAAGTTTCTGCTTCACGGTGTGACAGGCAGCGGGAAGACAGAAGTTTTCATGGCTGCGGTCAGACAGGTACTCAAACTGGGGAAAAGCGCCATTATCCTCGTGCCTGAAATTGCTTTAACCCCGCAGATGGTTTCCTGGTTCAGGGGCAGATTCGGGCCTGTAGCGGCGGTGATTCACTCAAGACTAAGTCCGGGAGAACGATTTGATGAATGGCGACGGATCAGAAGAGGCGAGGCACGGGTTGTCATTGGTGCACGCAGTGCTGTTTTCTCACCAACCCGGGATCTTGGACTGATTGTGGTTGATGAGGAACATGAAAGCACCTATTTCAGCGATCATCATCCGAGGTATGACGCACGTGAGGTCGCAAGTGCCAGGTGCGAACAGGAGAATGCCACACTGATCCTTGCCAGCGCAACGCCGAGTATCCTGAGTTTTGCCCGTGCCAGACGCGGAGATTATATGCTGCTTGAAATGCCCAGACGCGTCAAGGACCGCCCGCTTCCGGAAGTTGAAATCGTTGATATGCGTGAAGAACTGGAAAACGGTAACCGTACGGTACTGAGCGGGAAGCTGAGAAAAGCGCTGAAAGACTGTATCGCACACGGAGAACAGGCGATGCTGCTTATGAACCGGCGCGGATACAACTCCTTTGTCAGCTGCCGCAGCTGCGGATATGTGGTGAAATGTCCGAACTGTGATGTCAGTATGACATATCACATGGCGGAAACAGAAGGCCTCCTTCAATGTCATTACTGCGGACATACCATGCAGCCTCCTGCTGTCTGCCCGGAATGCGGCGGAAAATACATTCGGTATTTCGGCGCAGGCACCCAGAAGGTAGAGGAGGAGATCCACAAATTTCTTCCCGGAATAAGAACTGTCAGGATGGATTATGATACAACCGGAGGAAAAGACGGTCATGGTAAAATTCTGGAAGAATTCCGCAGCGGACGGGCCAGCGTTCTGATCGGTACGCAGATGATCGCCAAAGGTCTTGATTTTCCGGCGGTTACACTTGTGGGTGTGATTGCAGCGGATATGACGCTGAACCTGCCGGATTTCCGGAGCAGGGAACGTACGTTTCAGCTGCTGACACAGGTAGCCGGCAGAGCCGGACGCGGAGAAAAACCCGGGAGGGTAATCATTCAGACGTACAAGCCGGAAGATCCTGTGATCGGCTATGCTGCCGGACAGGATTACAGGTCCTTTTTTGAAGATGAATTCAGAAGAAGGAGACGCAGTCTGTATCCTCCGTTTACCCTGCTGGCCAGATTTCTGACGGAAAGCGTTTTAGAAGAAAACGCCACAGCCGCGGCAGATAAGCTTGAAAGACAAACAAGAAACCTGATCGGGGCACATCCTGAGTGGTCTAAAAAACTCCTGCTGCTATCAAACGATACACCCGGCGTGAAGGTGCTTCGAGGAAAAAACCGCAGGCAGGTGCTGATGAAACTACTGGTCAGCCGGGAAGCTGACGAAATAATTGCCGCGATGACTGAACTGTCCAGAGAACCCTATGAAAATACAGAAGTATGGTTTGAAGTGAACCCGACGTCCATGATCTGAAGGACGGAATCCTTACCGTTAATCGTTAAATAATATATGTATTTTTATGAAAGGCTGAGAATAAGATGGCAATACGGAAAATCGTCACAATCGGAGATGAAACACTGCGGAAACATTGCAAGCCGCAGGAGAAATTTGATAAACGTCTTTCCACGCTTCTGAAGGACATGGCTGAAACAATGTATAAAGCGGAAGGCGTCGGACTTGCTGCGCCGCAGGTCGGTATCCTGCGCCGGATTGCTGTGGTTGATATCACAGAGGATCACAGTGGTCTGCTGGAACTGGTGAATCCCGAGATCACAGAGCGTGAAGGAGAACAGACAGGCCGCGAAGGCTGTCTGAGTGTACCCGGAAGGCAGGGCGTGGTAACCCGGCCAATGAAAATCAAAGTTCGTTTCCAGGATCAAAACGGAGATTATTATGAGCTGGAGACAGAAGGCTTTGAAGCACGGGCAATCTGTCATGAACTCGATCATCTGGACGGAACACTGTATATTGATGTGATGGACAGAGAACTGACAGAGGAAGAAATGAAGGGACATATTCCGGAGGATGACCAGCAGTGAGAATTGTTTTTATGGGGACCCCGGAATTCGCGGTAGCGCCGCTGAAGGAACTGATCCGGAACGGATATGAGATTACGGGTGTTTTTACTCAGCCGGACAGACCTAAAGGAAGAGGGAAAAAGCCTGCACCGAGTCCGGTAAAGATTGCAGCGGAGGAAGCGGGAATTCCTGTGTTTCAGCCTGAACGCATCAGGAAAAACGGGGTTGAGGATCTGCGGAATCTGAAGCCGGAACTCTGTATAACCGCAGCGTTCGGACAGATTCTGAGCCAGGAAATCCTGGACATTCCGCCTATGGGGAATATTAATGTTCATGCTTCACTGCTGCCGAAACACCGTGGAGCAGCTCCTATAGCCTATGCGATTATGAACGGAGACCGGCAGGCGGGAGTAACAACCATGTTTATGGACGCAGGCATCGATACAGGAGATATGCTGCTTCAGGAAAGTACGGATATCGGGGAAAGTGAGACCTGCGGAGAACTGACAGAACGGCTCAGCAGGATCGGAGCAGATCTGCTGATCCGTACAGTCAGACAGCTGGAAACGGGAAAGCTGGAAAGAAAGCCTCAGAATCATGAAGAAATGACTTATGATCCTATGCTTGACAAACAGATGGGAATCGTCGATTTTTCCCTTGACAGCAATCTGGTACGCGGAAGAATCAACGGCCTGAATCCCTGGCCGTGCGTAAGCGTTCCGATACAGGGGGAAAGGCTGAAACTGCTGCGGGCTGCAAACAGCCTGGAGACCGGTGTTCCCGGAAGCGTCATTTCCTCGGATCCGAAAAACGGACTGATCATTGCCTGCGGACGCGGAGCTGTCAGAATCCTTGAAGTACAGGCTCCAGGAGGAAAACGGATGAAGGCTGAAGATTATCTGCGTGGACATGGCATTCCTGCCGGAACAATACTGAAAGAGGATATGCAATGAAGGAACAGAAAACAATGGAAGGCCTGGCAGCCCGGAGAATAGCACTCAGAGTGATCCGAAAGGTTACGGAAGACGGTGCATATGCCGCACTGGCGCTTGACGCGGAACTGAAAGGATGCGGACTCGGCAATGCAGACAGGAGGCTGGTGTCCAGGCTGACTTACGATACGCTGGATCACCTGATTTATCTGGATTGGGCACTCGGCCAGGTAATGGCCAAACCGGATACGGATATCAAACTGATTAATATTCTGCGTCTCGGCGCATGTCAGATTCTGCTGGAAGACAGGATTCCGGAAAGCGCTGCGACCAATCTGAGCGTACAGTTATGTACCGAACTCGGAATGCCTGGACTGAAAGGCGTTTGTAATGGCATTCTGAGGAATCTTATCCGAAAAAAAGAGGAACTGAGGCTGCCTGATCCTGAAACAGAGCCGGCGAAAGCTGCCTCCATCCGGTACAGCGTGCCGGAATGGATCTGGAAACGGCTGAGGGAGGACTATGGGGAGGAAGCAGAGGAAATCCTTTCTTACCGTAATAACGATGAAGGATGGACGCTGCGTCCAAACCTGACCAGGCTGGATGACGCAGGTTTCGAACAGTTGCTGAACAGAAAAGTCTGGAAAAAGGACAAAACAGAAATACCGCATGCTTGGAAGATCACTGGCGCAATGGATATTTCCAGAGACGCGGATTATCTGGCAGGCAATTATTCCATCCAGAGCGGCGGCAGTATGCTGGCCTGCATGGCGGTCGGAGTCAAACGGGGACAACAGGTGCTGGACTGCTGCGCGGCACCCGGAGGAAAAACCTGTTATCTGTCTGAAATGATGGGCGGTACAGGACGCATACAGGCATGGGACGTTCACGAGCACCGGGTATCGCTGATCGAGGCACAGGCAAAACGACTTGGTCTTGAAAATATCCGGCCGATGGTACGGGACGCATGCAAGCCCAGGGATGATCTGAACAGATCGATGGATGCCGTGTTGCTGGACGCACCTTGCTCCGGAACCGGCTTTATGGCACAGAAACCGGATATCAAAATAAGGCTGACTGAAGGAAACGTTAGGGAACTGACAGAACTGCAGGAACGGCTGCTGGACACGGTGTCTGCTTATGTGAAACCGGGCGGTATCTTTGTTTACTCCACCTGCTCCATCCTGAAAGATGAAAATGAACGGCAGGCCGAGCGTTTCCTGCAGCGGCATCCGGAGTTTGAAGCAATCGAATTGCCGCAGGAAGTACCGGAAAAATATCGCATGGCAGGAAAACGGGGGCTTCAACTGCTTGAGCACCGGGATGGAATCGAAGGTTTCTATCTGATCAGAATGAGGAGGAAAGATGACTGAACTGACAGGCATGACCTGCGGGGAAATAACGGCCTGGATCAGGGAACAGGGATATCCTGCTTTCCGGGGCAAACAGATCTTTCGCTGGATTCATCAGGGCGCTGATTTCAGTGAAATGACCAATCTTCCTGAAATAATGAGAGAAAAGCTGAAACAGGAAGCTGTAGCCCAACCGGTAAGGATTCGTCTTGAACGAAGGAGCCCGCTGGACGGGACCGTTAAATTCCTGTACGAGCTGCAGGACGGAAACTGTGTTGAAGGCGTACTGATGAGGTACAAATACGGTGTGAGTCTGTGCATTTCCACTCAGGTAGGATGCAGGATGGGATGCAGATTCTGTGCGTCCACACTGGAAGGAAGGGTCAGGGACCTGACTGCCGGAGAGATGCTGGGCGAGATACTATGTGCAAACAGGTATCTGGCGTCCGAAAATGTCAGGGTCAGCCATGTGGTCCTTATGGGAAGCGGTGAACCGCTGGACAATTATGACAATGTGATCCGTTTTCTGCGTCTTCTGAAGGAAGAAGACGGCATCAGGCTGAGTCTTCGGAATGTATCCCTGTCCACTTGCGGGATTGTACCGAAAATGTATGCCCTTGCCGAGGAAAACCTGCCTGTGACTCTGTGCGTTTCGCTGCATGCTCCCAACGATGAAATCCGTCGGGAGACAATGCCGATCGCTTATACATGGTCCATCCGCGAAATCCTGGATGCCTGCAGGAATTATATACACAAAACCGGCAGACGGATCATATTTGAATATGCACTGTCGGACGGAGTCAATGCCGGAGAGGAACAGGCCAGGGAGCTGGCATCAATTCTCAGAGGGATGCAGTGCCATGTGAATCTTATTCCGCTGAATACAGTGGAAGAGCGTGACATGAAAGGGATTACCGAAGATAAGGTAAGAAGATTCCTTCAAATTCTGCAGGAAAACAATATTTCAGCCACCCGGAGACGCGAAATGGGTGATGATATTGAGGGCGCATGCGGCCAGCTGCGCAGAAAAACTATTAACAGCTCAAAGGGAGAGTAAAACAGATGCGCAAGTTCAACCTGAAAGGAACTGTCATTCAACGGATGCGGGGGATTGAAAGAGAAGAACCCAAAGCTGTTGAAAGTGAAAAATCACAGATTGAGGAAATCCCTGTCATGTCCGTTGATTTTACGGAAGAGCAGGGCTTACTCACCTGCGCATGGCGAACAGATGTGGGAAGACTGCGGAAGAACAATCAGGACGCAGTCATCCTTGGCAACGGTCTGGCCGGCGTTGCGGACGGCATGGGAGGACATAAAGGCGGAGAGATCGCTTCTGCAGGGCTCAGAGACGGATTGCTGCGTGAAACAAAAGACAGCAAACCAAGCAGGGAAAAACTTGAAGAAGCTGTACAGAAAGTCAACCGTGAATTATGGGAGCAGCAGGAAGGAAACTCTTCACTGTCCGGCATGGGGACTACGCTGACAGTGATCTGGCCTGCTGAAAAGGAAATGCTGATCGGACAGGTCGGAGACAGCCGCGCCTATCTGCTTCGCGACGGCAAGCTTTCCCAGATCACAAACGACCACTCCATGGTGGCAGATATGGTTAGGAAAGGCGTGCTTACTGAAGAACAGGCAGCCTGTCACCCTATGCGCAATTATATAACCCGGGCAGTGGGTACTGAGGCAAATATAGAGATCGATCTGTTTACCCATAACCGCAGAAAAGGGGATCGCTGGCTGGTCTGCTCCGATGGACTTCATGGAATGATCAGCACTGAGGAGCTGATCCGGCTTATGTCAGAAGAAGATCTGGAGAAAGCAGCGGACAACCTTCTGCAGGCTGCATTAATCAGCGGCGGAAAGGATAATATTTCCCTTGTTCTGATACAGGATGAAACAGAAACCATTTCTTCTGCTGAAGAAACAGAAGAAACGAATGAAGAAAAAGCAACGGAACAGGTTACTGACGGAGAAACCTCTGAGGAGGTGAAACCTCAGTGAAAGAGAAGATTCTGGCTAACAGATACCGGCTCACAGAACAGATCGGCATGGGCGGTATGGCTATTGTATACCGGGCTGTGGACCTGAGGACAGGTCATAATGTCGCAGTAAAAGTCCTTCGTCCGGAATATAATGAGGACAGCGAATTTATCGGTCGTTTTCAGCGAGAGGCGGAAGCCGCAAGCAAAATGACTCATCACAATATTGTAAATCTGCTGGATGTCGGTATGGACGGAGACAACCGGTATCTGGTGATGGAATATGTTCAGGGAAAAACGCTTAAAAGTGTTATTCAGGAAAGGGGCAAACTGAATCCCGCACTGGCCGGGCAGATTGCGATCCGTATTCTGAGCGCTCTGGAGCATGCACATCGTAACGGTATTGTTCACCGGGATATTAAACCCCAGAATATCCTTGTACACGCGGACGGGCACATTAAAGTGGCGGATTTCGGAATAGCCCGTATTGCAAACAGCTCCACACTGACCAGGGGCGACAATGTCATGGGATCTGTGCATTATTTCTCGCCGGAACAGGCGCGCGGTGAAGGTGCGAACGCTACCAGTGATATATATTCCACCGGAATTGTACTGTATGAGATGCTGACAGGACGTGTGCCATATGACGGTGACAATCCTGTAGCGGTAGCTATGCAGCATCTTCATGCAACACCTGTACCGATACAGAACCTGGCACCCGATGTTCCCCCGGCGCTTGTACGTGTTTGTATGAAGGCTATAGAGAAAAATCCCGCACTGAGATATCAGACTGCACGGGATATGGCAGCGGATATCAGACTGGCGCTGGAGAACAGGCCCGAACGGCAGCCGGCTCCGGTCAGAGAATTTGAAGTACAGCAGCCCAAGCCGCAAATCAAGGAAGAAAATATCAAACCGAATAATGATACAGGAAAAAACCGGATCAGCAATCAGAAGAACAGAAAAATCAGGACGGCATTTACTACCGCTTTACTTGGACTGCTCCTTGTTGCAGGATTGTATTTCGGTATTTCCGCTGTTTTTCGCCGTGTTGTGACAACCGTAACGGTTCCCGATGTTTCCGGTATGGATGTTAAAGAAGCGGAAGATGTGATTACAAGAGAAGGGCTTACTTTTACCAAGATTTATTTCACCCGAAACGATTATCAGTCAAATATTGTTTTTTATCAGAACCCCGAAGCAAATGTGACAAAACAGAAGGGAGACAATGTGATTCTTTCTGTGTCCAGCGGGCCTTCAGAGGTAGAAATGCCGGATGTACGGGGGATGAATCAGGAGGATGCCAAGAATTATTTCGTCAACATGGGTATAGTTCCCACATTTGAGGTTCAGCCAAACGGTGATTTTCCTGTGGGCACAGTGGCTTTACAGGAACCGGCGGTAAATGAAAAAATCAGTAAGGATACTCCGGTTAAGCTGATTATCAGCGGCGGGAGAGCTATTGTTCCTAAGCTGACAGATCTGACACTTGCGGAAGCGGAAGAAGTGCTGAAGCAGACAGGACTGAAAATAAGTCCTGTGCTGAACATTGTTGATACACGCAATGCGAAGGAACATGGGAGAATTTCCTCACAGAATCCTGTTGAAAACGCGGAACTGAAGCTGAATGATGAGGTATCTGTGAGCGTGTACAGGCATCTGACGGACGCATCAAAAAAAGAAATCACCGTAAACCTGAAGGAATCGGATGAAAATGTAAAAGTGCGTGTGACGCTTCGTCCTGACGGATCCGATACCGAGTATGAAGTTTATGCGCATTCTTATCCAGCTGAACTGGAAAGACAGCAGACAATTATTGTCAATCTGCCTGACGGAAGAACATACACCTGTACGGTTTATCAGAACGGTGAGCCGGAAGAGCCTTTTGTGATCGGACAGGAATAATCATGAACAGCGAAGGTATAAAATCATCAGACCAGGAAGGAACACAGCTCCTTCAGGGAACCCTGATCAGGGGAATCGGCAGTTTTTATACAGTGCGGGATAAGGATCATCGGGAATATATCCTGCGCTGCAAGAAGAAGTTCCGGCGGGACGGAATTTCACCGCTGGTTGGTGACGAAGTGCTTTTTATGCCAGGGAAGGGAGAAGAACATGGATGGCTGGAGGATATTCTTCCTAGGAAAACGGAATGCCTCAGGCCGCCTGTTGCCAATGTGACAAAACTGGTGATTGTGATCGCACCGGTTCCGGAACCTGATCTGCTGCTTGTTGACAGGCAGATATCACGGGCTTTTGCGCAGGGAATGGAAGTTCTTCTGGTGGTGAACAAATGTGATCTGAGCATGGAAACAGCTGAAAAAGTAAAAAAAGAATACCGATCCGCAGGAATACAGGTTATCCCTATAAGCGCGAAAAGCGGGAAAGGAATAGAGCAGCTGCGCAGCGTCCTTACAGGACCGCATCTGTGCTGCTTTTCCGGACAGAGCGGCGCGGGAAAGAGTACAACACTGAACGCATTGCTTGATCTGAAACTGGAAACAGGAAGCATATCAGAAAAAATAGCGAGAGGAAAAAACACAACAAGACATACTGAACTGATTGAGAAAAACGGTATTCGTGTGATGGATACAGCAGGATTCAATCTGCTTGAAGCTGAAAATGCAATGGAACCGGAAGAACTGAAGGACAGATACCCGGATTTTGAACCTTATGAAGGGAAATGCAGATTCCGGGAATGCCTTCATGACCGGGAACCGGGGTGTGCAGTTGCACAGGCGGCTGAACGGGGAGAAATAAGCCGGGAAAGACTGGAACGTTACAGGGAACTTCTTGCGGAAGCAAGGGAAGTATGGAGGGGCAGATATGATTAAAATTGCACCGAGTATTCTTGCGGCTGATCCGTTGAACCTTGAAAAAGATATCAGAGCAGCTGAAACAGCAGGATGTGACTGGATTCATGTGGATGTAATGGATGCCCATTTTGTCCCCAATCTGGCATATTCAGCGGATACCGTTCGACGCCTTCGGGAGGTGACATCGCTGCCGCTGGATGTCCACCTTATGATGGATCATCCCGAAACCATGCTGGACGCATTTCTGGATGCAGGTGCATCCTGTATAACAATTCATGCGGAAATTGAATCTGATATTCCCGGTATGCTTGAGAAGATCAGGAATCGCGGACGGATGGCGGGGATCGCACTGAAACCGGGATCGGCGCTGGAACTGATCGATCCGATTATCGGAATGACAGACCTGGTACTGATGATGACTGTTGAACCCGGGTTTGGTGGACAGAGGCTGGATGCACGGGTTATCGGGAAGATCCGGAATCTGAAAGATTCGGGATACAGCGGAGAAATCGAAGCGGACGGCGGAATCCGCGAGGATAATATCGAAATGCTGGCTGCTAACGGCCTGACGGTTGCTGTTATGGGGACAGCCTTATTCCGGAACAACGATATGGCAGCGTGTATTGGAAGAATCCATCAGATGACAGCCGGACAAAAAAGAACGGCGGGAAAGAATTAACAATGATGAAAACGGATACCATAGCGGCGATTGCCACAGCACAGGGCATGGGTGGAATCGGAATCATACGGATGAGCGGTCCGGAAGCGGGAGAAATTCTGATGCGGATTTTCAAACCGGCAGGGAGCAGTCCGGCGGCGCCTGAGTCTCACAGAATGGTTTACGGAAAACTGATGGATGGGGAACAGGTACTGGATGAATGCATGGCTGTTATCATGCGGGCACCGAGAAGCTATACCCGTGAAGATGTTGCTGAAATACAGCTTCATGGAGGAAACTATATCCTTCACAAGGCCCTGGAACTGTGCCTGAAGGAGGGCGCACGTCTGGCTGAAGCCGGAGAATTTACCCGCAGGGCCTTTCTTAACGGACGTGTGGATCTCAGCCGCGCTGAAGCTGTTATGGATATGATTTCAGCATGCGGAGAGCGGGAACATAAAGCTGCGATCAGGCAAATGGACGGAGGCGCTGCGTCATTTGTCAGGACTTATTCTGATATGCTGTACGGATTGCAGGCCGGACTGGCTGCCTGTATTGATTATCCTGATGAAATTACGGATGAAGAAGGGGCGGGAACACTCCGGGAAGGTCTTGACAGGCTGATATGCAGACTGGAAGCAGCAGCTGATGAACATGCCTCCAGACTGATCTATCAGGGACTTCAGGTGGCCCTGATCGGACGACCGAATGTTGGAAAAAGCAGTATTCTGAATGCTCTGCTCGGCGAAGAAAGGGCTATTGTTACAAATATACCCGGTACAACAAGAGACACTGTTCGCGGAGAAATGATACTGAACGGTTTTCGGGTGCAGCTGACAGATACTGCCGGAATCCGTGAAACAGACGATCCGGTGGAGAAAATCGGCGTTGAACGAAGTGTGAAAGCCAGACAGGAAGCAGATGCTTCATTGCTGATCATAGACGGATCTGAACTTCTTGGTAAGGATGACAGAGAATTGCTCAGCGGTTTCAGAGGAGAAGGAGCGGTGGTCATCAACAAAACAGATCTTCCGCAGAAGGTGACTGAGGAAACGATACACAGTATCAGACCGGATATGAAATGTATCACGGTATCGGCGCATGAAGCGGAAAGCCTGCAGCCGATTCGGGATTATCTGGCCGGATTCGTTGCTGTTTCAGATCAGCAGACGATTACACAGCCCAGACATCTGGATGCGGTAAAACGTGCTTTGATCCATCTGAAAGAAGCAAGGCATACGATTGAAATATACACGCCTGATGTTGCAGCTACTGATCTTCAGGCCGCCCAGGAGGCGCTGTGTGAGATTACCGGAGAAAGAGCAGACGAAAAACTGCTGGACCGGGTTTTTTCACAATTCTGTGTCGGAAAATAAGCATGCCGGAGGAAAGAACATGAGTGAATATCAGAAAGTTGTCAGAGGCAGAGGCAGTCTCGGAAAACTTCGGGAACTGACGGATAAAACAGGGATAAAGCATCCGCTGGTTGTCGGAATGGAACCGCTGACCGGGATGCTGATGAAGAAGAATCCGTGGTTGCTCACTGCTCCGGTATTCTCTGATTTTCACGCAAATCCGGATCTGACTGATACCGGTGCGGGAGCAGATTTGTATCTTCGGGAAAAATGTGACGGACTGATTTCCATCGGCGGAGGATCAAGCATTGACACTGCAAAGACTATCAAAGCACGCCTGGATACCGCTAATGAAGAAGATCTTATCGGAGGCATACTTACAGGCAGAATTCAATGTCCGCATATTGCGATTCCGGGTACCGCGGGAACAGGATCGGAAGCTACTCAGATTGCGGTGATGTATGCGGAAAGCAAAAAGCTGAGCCTGAACCATTCATCCCTGCGTCCGGAAGGTGTGATACTGGATGCTGCTCTGCTGGACTCTCTGCCGGCATATCATAAGAAATCATGTGCCCTGGATGCGCTCTCACAGGGAATTGAAAGCTACTGGAGCATCAGCTCCAACGATGACAGCAAGGTACATGCTTTTCTGGCCATTATCGGGGTGCTGGACAATCTGAAAGCCTATCTGGCCGGAGATGAACATGCAGCGGAAGAAATGCTTGATGCAAGCTATCAGAGCGGAAAAGCGATTCAGATTACCCGTACAACAGCTGCACATGCTATGTCATATATGCTGACAAAGAAGCTGGGACTGGCTCACGGACATGCCTGTATGCTCACTCTTCCTGTTCTCTGGGAAATGATGCAGGAACGGGAGGATATGCAGGATATACTGAAAGATCTGAGTTCAAAGATGAGACTTGGAGATGTCAGAATGGGTCCAAAGCTTCTGAAGGGGATTCTGTATGATCTTGAAATGGAGATTCCGCCTGTTCCAGGAGAAGGTATTCTGGAAGAACTGACCCGTTCTGTCAATGTTGAAAGGTTGAATAATCATCCGGTAAAATTGTCCCAGGAGGAAATCAAACAGGTATACCGTAAAGCAATGACACCACTCCGGGAGAATGAAAAACTGGCCTGCCTTGATATATGGAGATATTACGGGAGGGAATCATAATGGAAAACAACATTCATGCAGGTCATCGGGAAAGAATGAGAGAAAGATTCATTCATGATAAAGGATTTGAAAACTTTGAAGATCATCAGATTCTTGAACTGCTCCTGTTTTACTCAAAAACCAGAGGTGACACCAATAAGCTGGCACATGAACTGCTGGATCAGTTCGGCAGTTTAAAAGGCGTTCTTGAAGCGAGGCCGGAACAGTTGATGCTGGTTAAAGGTATCGGGGAACAACAGGCAACACTGATCAGCATGGTTGTTCCGCTGACAAGAGTATGGCACAGATGTGCAATGACAGAACCGCAGAAAATCAGCAACAGCAGGGAAGCGGAAAACTACTGTCTTTCCATCCTTGCGGGTGAACGGACAGAACGTTTCTATGTTATCTCTCTGAATGCCAAATGCAATGTGCTTGGACGGAGAAAGATATCAGAGGGTTCACTCAGTGAAGTTTCCGCTTATCCGAGGATGGTGATGGAAACAGCGCTGAATTATAATGCACACAGCGTACTGCTGTGTCACAATCATCCCGGAGGAACCTGCGCACCATCGCCGGAGGATATTTCCTCCACCATACAGCTGCAAAGACTGCTGAACGGAGTGGGAATTCTTGTTCTGGATCATATCATTGTTGCAGGTGACAAAACATACAGTATGATTCAGCATGGAGATATTGACTACAGAATCAAAGGCAGGTAAGACATGAAGAAAAACAGAAAGCATTCTTTACCGCGTTTTTTCCGAATAATGATCCTTTTATGTATACTGACGGTGACTGTTTATGCGGGCATTGTCGGATATGTCTGCTATAATGAAAGGGAGGTGCGGACCGCTGTGCCGGAACAGGACAGCTACGATGCGATTATTGTACTGGGAGCACAGGTCAAAAAGGATGGTACTCCTAATGTACAGCTTAGCTGGCGGCTGGATGCCGCATATAATGCATACAGTCAGAAACCGGTTCCGGTTGTCGTTTGCGGCGCACAGGGAAAGGATGAGCCTGTGGCCGAAGCGAATGCCATGAAACAATATCTGACAGAAAAAGGTATTCCAGAACAGGATATCATGACAGATCCAAAGTCGTTCAACACCAGCCAGAATCTGAGGAACGCAGCAGAACTTCTGAAGAATAAGCCTGATATCAAAAAGGTGCTTATTGTAACAAGCGATTACCATGTTCCTCGGTCGCTTGCACTGGCCAGGGATCTGGGCTTTGAGGCTTCCGGGCTGGGAAGTCCGTGCAAACCTGAATATTGGCTGAGAAACCATGCCAGGGAAGCACTCTCCTGGTGCAAATACTGGGGAGTTAAATATCTGCATCTCCCACTGGAGTGAAAAAAATGAACAATAATGACATTCAAACGCGTCTGCTTCAGAATGGAATACCATTTGATGCGGTTCTTCCTGATAAACTGAGGATCTACCTGGAGCTGCTTCGTGAATGGAACAGCAAGATGGATCTGACCGCTGTAACGGATGATGAAGAAACCGTTGACAAGCATTTTATAGACAGTCTGATCATACTGAAAACCGGATTGATCAACCCGGTCGCAAAGCTGATAGATGTTGGAACAGGAGCAGGTTTTCCCGGCATGGTTCTGGCGATGGCATGTCCGGATATGAATGTAACGCTTCTTGATTCACAGCAGAAGAGATTGTCTTTCCTGCAGGCAGTAGGAGAGAAAACAGAACTGAAAAACATAACGCTGATTCATGCCAGAGCTGAAGACGGCGCCCGAAAGGCAGAACTGAGGGAACAATACGATTATGCAACTGCACGCGCTCTGGCACCGATGAATGTGCTATGTGAGTATCTGCTTCCTTATGTTTCCGTCGGAGGATGCGCGCTGTGCTGGAAAGGCCCGGCAATCAGGAATGAAATGGACAGCGGAAGAAAAGCATCACATCTTCTGGGCGGCAGGATGGAGATGCCGGTTTCATATAATGTGTACGGACGGGATTGGGAACACATGATCCTTCCTGTCCGAAAAATACAGCATACTGCCGGTAATTATCCGAGAAAAGCAGGCTTGCCTAAAAGTAAACCACTGGGAATCTGAAATCAAAGGAACGGCTTGACGCATTTTTCATGTGAATGGTATACTACACACAATGCGGTTGTGGTGGAATGGCAGACACCGGGGACTTAAAATCCCCTGCCCCTAAAGCGTGCGGGTTCGAGTCCCGCCAACCGCACAAAAAACGACGTATTGGCATACGTCGTTTTTTTGTACAGAAAAGCATCGGATGATTTCTCTGAATATCAGGGCTGAACAGAATCTGTACTGCTGCGGTTAAAACTGAATTCGACTGTATTCAGCGTACCTACATTCGGATGAACCCATCCTGTTTTACCATTTTCCAGACGAATCTGATACCAGCCATTGGAGGAAATATCAAGAATTTCATATTCGGCAGAGGCCCTGGCATGACCTATGACTCTTGAAGAAAATGCAGGGTTTTTATGGACATTCGGACTGTCAGTATCCCTGATACGGAAACGTTTGATTACGGTAATCTCTTCATGATCAGACAGCGTAATGGAACTGCCGGATGAAGAGGCAAATGTAGAGATAAAAAGATTCTGCAATTCTTCAATACGGTTTTCGTACTCGTTCAATTGTTCCCTCAGGGTTCTGTTTTCTTCAGAGAGAGAGGCTGCAGCATCAGAGGCTTCCTGTGATACAGCACCGGAAGATGCTGACTGCTGCTCCATATCAGCAATTGAAGACTGAAGAGTCTGAAGTTCATTCTCCTTATCGGACAATTCAGCCTTCAGGCTGTTTATCAGATCATCACGGGCTGTCAGATCAATATTCAGATTTTCAATCTGCAGGGTCAGGGCGTCAAGATCGGATTTCTGAGCATTGAGCTGTGTTTCCTGTTCGGATACGGTGGCACTGAGGAAATCAGAAGATGAATTGCTTTCTGCAAGCATGTCCTGCATTGATTCAATCAGAGCCTTTTTCTCGGCAAGCTCTTCTTCGAGCGACTGGATCCTCGTTTCCTTTTCTTCATTGCCGGATGAAAGGGTAAAGATTAAGAGCGATTTGTTATCGTTTTCCGCTTTCAGGTTTTTAATTTCCTCTGTTTTGTTCCGGATGTCCGCTTCAAGAGCATCGGTATCAACAGCTTTTTCCTGAGCTGCTGAGTGTGCGGAATCAGAACTGCTGTACTGATCAACAGCAGGAAGAGGATCGGTCTCTGCATTCTTTTCAGTCAACAGGGACTGAAGTGCTTCAATCTGTTTGTTTTTTTCAGCAAGCTCGTCATTGAGTGCCTGGATCCGGGACTCTTTTTCATCCAGACTGGCAGTCATGGTAAAAATCTGCAGAGATTTATTGTCATTTTCAGTTTTCAGTTCTTTCAGCTCCGATGTCTTGCTCGCAATTTCTGCATTGAGATCCTCCAAAGCTGTTTGCTTCTCATCCGCGGAAGCAGGAATCAGTGCTGCGGAAGTGGCGTCATCAGATAACGGAGCAGGGGACGGGGTTCCGGATGAATCAGAGGAACCGGCATCACGTGTAAGCTCAGCGATTTGCTGTTCCTTATCGGCGGCTTCTTTTGTCAGTTCCTGAATAAGGGAGTCTTTTTCAGCTGATTCTGTTTCAAGGTCCCGAATCCTGACTTCATTATCCTGTATGGTTGTTTTTAACGAATCAAGACTGGTATTAAGATCAGAAAGTTCAGTATTCAATGCTTCAATCTGCTGATTCTTCTCTGTCATACCATCTGTGAGAGAATCGATCGCAGCGTTTTTCTCCTGTATGGCGGTTTCCTGTGAGGAAACGGCGGATTTCAAACTGTCGTTTTCATCGGTAAGCGCCTGAATACCTGCTGATTTTTCTGAAAGATCATTCTCAAGATCCGTTATCCGGGCAGCGTCTGCGGTAATATCCGCATTGAGGGACTCAATGAGGTTGTCCTTTTCTTTCAAAGAAGCTTCCAACTGGGAGATTCTGGATTCTTTTTCCTCCATGGAAGAGGAGAGCGTCTCTATACCGGAAGCTTTTTCTGTATATGCATTGTCAAGCTCTGTAATTTTCTTCTCTTTCTCAGCGATATCCCGGCTGAGATTTTCAAGCTGCAGGCTTTTTTCATCGAGAGCGGTCTGCAGTTCACTGATTTGTATCTCTTTTTCGTCGGTTTCAGCAGTCAGCGAGAGAATATCAGCTTTTTTCTCCGTTACTTCATCGCTCAGGGAAGTAATTGTAAGCTCCTTTTCAGCAATATCGGCATTCAGCGAATCGATCAGGTTGCTTTTTTCTACTGATTCATTTGTAAGTGTTTCGATCAAAGCTGATTGTTCAGTCTGACGGACAGTAAGGGTTTCAATCTGACTGTTAAGTTCGGAAGCTGAGACCTTGTACTGTTCAATCTGTTTCTGCATGCTGTCAAGATCTGCTTTATACTGTTCGAGCTGCAGATCTTTATCTGTCAGCTGGCTGTTGATCCGGACGGTTTCAGACTCGAGGGATTGAATCTGTTCATCACGGATCAGCAGGTCATCATTCAGGGTTTCTATTTCTGTATCACGAAGAGAAAGACGTGAATTGAGATCTTTAATGTTCTGCGTAAGAACATCTGCGTCGGAAGACAGCATATCTATTTTACGGTTTTTATCCTGGTTGTTTGTGATGTAAAGGATACAGAAAACCAATGCCAGAACAGACAACATGGCAATCAGCGTATATTGAAATCCTCTTTTCATGGAAACACCCTCCCGGACAGGTTCTGATATTCAGAAAGAACGAGGGAAAACCAGTTAATGTATTATCTCATAGGCATCGGAACAAAGTCAAACACAGGAGAAGAGAAAGATATTCTGCATTAGTGTTTGAATACTGAACAAGCTACAATATCCTGTATTGACAAGACAAAAATAAGACGTTATAATACATCTGATTTTTAAGTAATTTGCTTTTTGATACTGACGAAGAATAAGGAGGCAGCAGAAAAATGGGCAGATATTTCGGAACCGACGGCTTTCGCGGAAAAGCCGGTGTTGTACTGACCGCAGAACATGCATTCAAAACAGGACGTTATCTTGGCTGGTATTACGGGAAGAAGCATCTGGATGACAAAGCAAGAATTGTCATCGGAAAGGATACCCGTCGTTCTTCCTATATGTATGAGAGCGCACTGGCGGCAGGAATTACTTCTTCCGGAGCAGATGCATATCTCCTGCATGTTACCACAACGCCCTGCGTGAGCTACATCACAAGAACCGAAGATTTTGACTGCGGCGTGATGATTTCCGCCAGCCATAACGCCTTTTATGACAACGGTATCAAACTGATGAACGGAAAAGGCGAAAAGATGGATGATGAACTGCAGGATGCAATTGAAGACTATATCGACGGAAAAACGGAGGAACTTCCTTTTGCCGCTGAGGACAAGATAGGTTGTACGGTAGACTTTTATACCGGCAGAAACCGTTATATCGGATATCTGACCAACCTTGCCACGCGGCCTTTTGAAGACCATAAAGTTGCGCTGGACTGCTCCAATGGCAGCAGCTGGATGATCGGTCCGGCTGTATTCAATGCGCTCGGCGCAAAGACATATGTTATTCATAACAAGCCGGACGGCCTTAACATTAACCGCAACTGCGGCAGCACCCATATTGAGTCGCTGAAAGAATATGTTAAAGAAAATAAGCTGGATGTTGGCTTCGCTTTTGACGGAGACGCAGACCGGTGTCTGGCGGTGGATGAGAACGGAAATGAGGTAAACGGCGACAAGATCATGTATATCTGCGCCAAGTATCTGAAAAGCAAAGGACAGCTACCGAGCAATACGGTTGTCACCACAATCATGAGTAATTTCGGTCTGTATAAAGCGCTGGACGCGGCTGGAATCAATTATGAAAAAACAGCGGTTGGCGACAGATATGTTTATGAGAACATGAAGGCATACAATCATCTGATCGGCGGCGAACAGAGCGGACATATTATATTCCGTAAACATGCACGCACCGGTGACGGCCTGATCACTGCGATCATGCTGATGGAAGTCATGATTGACACACAGCTGCCACTGTCTGTTCTTGCTGAACCCTGCAAAATGTATCCGCAGGTACTTAAAAACGTGGTGGTTGACGACAAGGACGGCACACTGGCGGAGCAGAAGGTAATGGATGCGGTGAATTACTGCACAGAGCAGCTTGGAGATACAGGCCGTGTACTGCTTCGCAAAAGCGGGACCGAACCGGTGCTCCGTGTTATGAGCGAGGCAACCAGCGTGGAAGAATGTGAAAAGTATGTGGACTATATTATTGAATCAATGAAGGACAGCGGACATCTGATTGAGGTGAAGAAATAATGCTGAAAACAAAAGATTTATACGATCTGACCCATACGCGCGCGGCTGCAATCCTGGAAAACACTGAATATCCCTGGGAAGCGCTCGGTAAAATCAAAGAATTCATCATTGAACTTGGGAAAACTCTTCCCAGAGATGAATTTGATGAGATCAGTGAAAACGTCTGGATTGCAAAGGACGCTAAGATCTATCCCAATAATTATATCGGTGCACCGGCAATCATCGGACATGAAACTGAAGTACGGCCCGGAGCATTCATCCGCGGAAGCGCTCTCGTAGGGGATCACTGTGTAGTCGGCAACAGCACAGAACTGAAGAATGTGATTCTTTTTGACAATGTACAGGTTCCCCACTACAATTACGTGGGTGACAGTATTCTGGGTTATAAGAGCCATATGGGCGCCGGATCCATAACATCCAACGTCAAGAGTGACAAGATGCTTGTTGTTGTAAAATGCGGCGAAGAAAAAATAGAAACCGGTCTGAAAAAAATAGGCGCCATGCTGGGAGACCGGGTGGAAGTTGGATGCAACAGCGTCCTGAATCCGGGAACTGTAATAGGACGTGATTCCAATGTGTATCCCACTTCCTGCGTACGGGGAACAATCCCTGAAAAGAGTATCTGGAAAAACAACGGAACAGTTGTTGCAAAAAAATAAAACTATGAAACAAAACATTTCAAGGGGGAAATGAAAATGAAGGTTATTATTGCCAGGGACTATGAAGACGGCGCCCGCAAAGCTGCAGACATTATTGAGAAAATTGTACGTGAGAATCCCGAATGCACACTTGGACTTGCAACAGGTTCCAGTCCCGTAGGGATGTACAAGGAACTGGCACGGCGCTGCAAGGATGAAGGCCTGGATTTCAGCCGTATTCACAGTGTGAACCTGGATGAATATGTGGGTCTCGAGGGTACGCATGACCAGAGTTATCGCTACTTTATGAATTCCAACCTGTTTGACCATATCAACATAGACAAGGCCAATACCTATGTGGCCAAAGGAACGGGAGATGTGGCCAAGAATCTGAAAGAGTTTAATGATATTCTGGACAGAACCGAAATCGAGATTCAGGTACTCGGCGTTGGCCCGGACGGTCATCTTGGCTTTAACGAACCCGGTGAAACCCTGTATGACGGTGCGCATGAAGAAACGCTGGATGACTCCACAATCGAGGCTAACAAACGCTTCTTTGCCAGCAAGGAGGATGTTCCGACCCATGCAGTAACCATGGGTATGGGAAATATCATGCGGGCAAAACGCCTGATCATGATCATCAGCGGGAATAAAAAAGAAGCTGCAACCAAGCTGCTGATTGAGGACAAAATTGATCCCAGATGCCCCTGCACTTTTATGCGGCTGCACAGGGATGCTACCGTGATTATTGAGCAGAAGCTGGCTGATGAAATCGGCTACAAGGCATAAATATGTTTCATGCTGAGATAATCTTCCCGGAAGTAACGCATATTACCGACGCCATGGGTGTTTCCATGACGCTTATCGAAGGGAAAAAACGCGCCATCCTTTTTGACACCGGATACGGGACCGAAAATGTCAAAGCATTTATACACACACTGACAGAGAAACCTGTCAGTGTGCTGCTTTCCCATGGCCATCACGATCATATCCTTGGACAGAGATGGTTTGCGGAAAGCAGAATGTGTTCTGATGACCTGAAAGAATTCAGACAAAGAACCGGTCTAATCCAGAGGGAAAAAGTGGCGGAACAGGCCGGGCTGAAAGGTATTGAGCTGCCGGCTGATTTTCTGACAGTCCGGTTCCGGGACCCCTGTCCGATTCAGTTTACGGAAACTCTCGGGCGGTTTGAGCAGGAAACTGAGGATCTGGGTGATCTTCAGGTGAAAATCATCCATGTGCCGGGACATACCCCCGGAAGCATAGTCCTGTATCTGGAAAAATACAGGCTCCTGCTGACCGGGGACAACTGGAATCCCTGTACATGGATGTGGTTTCCATCCTCTATTCCGGCGAATCTATGGCGTGACAATATGAAAGAACTGATCAGGGCTCTGGAGACGGAATCGGATCAGGAGATCGAAACGGTTCTGTGCTCCCATCAGTCTTTGGCCAGAAAAGCCAGTGAAATCAAGTCATTTCTCACGTATATGTCAGATGAACGGATCGGGAAGGCTCCGGAGGTGGATATGGGGGATCCTGTTCATACCTGTGAAATCAGGAAAGAACCTGAAGGATGGATATTGCTGTTTGATAAAGATAAAATATAACAGAACAGGCTG
>JAEEGL014474616.1_pt1 | contig 21831 bp, 13 predicted proteins | sample 9134231 | NCBI WGS metagenome assembly JAEEGL01 (sample SAMN16246548, study PRJNA631951) | gut metagenome | biome: gut microbiome; feature: rumen; material: fiber-attached | host: Bos | place: Iran: Karaj | collected 2018-10 | reverse complement strand
TACATCTTCCCGTTCCAGGAGAACGCCGACGCGCAGTTCAACTCCGCCCTCCTGTACGAGCTTCCGCTGCTGAAGTACTACGCGGAGCCCCTCCTGCGTCGCATCCACCCTTCCTCGCCGGCCTATACGGACGCGATCCGGCTGCTCAAGTTCCTCGATTACATCGTCGCCCTGACGCCGGAGGAAATCGCCGCCGTCCCGCCGACTTCCATCTTACGCGAATTTATCGGCGGGCAGACGCTGTAAGGGGCGCAGGGGTCAGATCGACGGCAATCTTATCAAATTTAGCCTTGAAATCGCTCCACCGGTAGAAGCCGGGGACGACCTCGGGCAGCGGAAGCGTTGCGCAGAATCCGTTCAGGAGCGCCTGAATCAGAATGTCATCCGTTGCTTTCTTGCTACGGAAAAACACCAGCTGGAAGTTGCAGGCCATGGGGACGTCATAGCTTCGCCAGACTTTTTCGACTTCGTAAGGATCCTCGATTTTCGCATCCATTCCGTTCACCCCCAGATATGAAATCAGCGGGGCCAGGGCTGTATCGTGTGAGAATCGCATCCGGAGGGCGACCCCGTTCGCCCGGTCTTCTTCGAACCGGTCGATGATATCTTTCGCCGTAACGGACATTTCCAGCATCCGCCGCGGGTCCACCCCGGGAGCCACGCCCGTGTACATGTAGTCGCTGTAGTTCTGGACTCGCCAGATGGCGTAGCGCTCATCTGGGGTAAACACTTCCGTGAGCGTTTCGGAAACCGTAAAATCCAAGTTACTGAAGTCCGAAACCAGCTGCATCATGTCGTACATGAACGACTCCTTGTCCAGTCCCAGGCTGTCAGTGGATGTGAACCAGCGCCCGATCACCGCATCCTCATCGAACACTTCCGCCGCGAAACGCTCATATTTCCCAAGAGCCTCCTCCGTGAAGGGTTCCATCCGTCTGAAATAGGGATTGTCATTGCTTTCCGGAATCAGCATGGAATAATACGGACGTCCATAGTCCACATGAAACGTGAGGTCCCGGTCCAGGTCATTCAGTTCATCCACGCAGCACATCATACTCACAAGGACGCGGGATGATTCTGTCGACAGCAGTTCAGCCTTGGTCTGGCCCTTGAAGATCTCCGGATAGTTCCGGTAGATCTGGTCCGCAATCCGCCGATGCTGATCCTGCCCCTTCCGGGTAAGGATACCCTCGTGATAGAGAAGACGCGGATAGACCTCGGCATAGGCCTGGTAAAACTTCCGGCCCTCCGGGGAAAGCTGCCCTCTCTCATCGGCCGTCTTCCAAATCTCCAGCATCTTCGGGTAGAAACGGCGGCCATCCACGAAGCGGGACCCGTGGCGGCCCATGTGACTGAGATAGAAAGGTTTGTAACCCTTCGGCGGAGGCGGAGGAAGGGGCTGCCCCTCAGGGTATACGCCGAATGTGCCTCCCCAACGGGAGGATTCGGCCAGGACATCGTTTTTCGCCCACTGGTGGTCCTGCGCGGAAAGCATCACGCCACAGACAAAGAAGAGAGAAATGGATACGAATAAACTGCGCATGGTATAAGCCCTTAAATCTAAAACTTCGAGAACCGCAGGAACGAATGATGCGCCGGACCATCGTCATCAGTAACCTTCAGGGTCCAGCCGAGGTCATTGTATCCTTCCTTCGTAAAGGCCACGTCCGCATTGGCCAGACGGATGGAATACTCCGCACGGACATAGAGTTTCTCCATCGGATCCGGCAGGTTCAGATAGACCTTGTACTCACCCGGTTCCATGTCTGCCGGAAGGCCGGGGGCATAGGAGAATTCGTGGGTTTCATCCGCGAACCAGAAACGGGGATCCGGGGGAAGAATCACTTTATACCGCGTTCCCTTCTTGGCGTTTACCAGGACGAGCTCAACCATACGAGGATTGAACGGAGAAGCGAAACCCGTGTTCCGGACAGAAAGGGTAAAGGTGAAGTTGCTCCCCGCTTTCGCCTCGGTCTGATAGCTTCCGTTCACCAGTTCCAGCCGGTATCCCAGCCGGCAGGAAATCTCGTGGTAGTACCCATCGGTCTGCCACTTGTCCAGAATCCTGCGGGAATAGAGGGAGTTCAGGAGGGACCAGTGCATCATCTCCAGCTCCCGAATCGACCGCGAATATAGGACCGGATATCCGACCCGGGGATTGCAGGTTTCGCCTGCCATCGGCGTATATTTCGTTTCCTCGTGCAAAAAGGCCTTTTCCGCTTCCATATCGGCGCCATATGTACCCACGTCGTTCGGGCTTGCCAGGAAACAATCGTTATGATGGGCGATCCGGGACTGGCGGTAACCATCAAAGGCGTGATCCAGCGAAATCGGCGTCTTGCGTCCGTCCATCAGGGTGAATTTCGCCTGGGGCGTGCGTACCTGGACGCAACGTTCCGGCGGAAGGATGTCCAGAAGGGCGAACACGATCTTCTTCATATTTTCCGGCTCCGTGAGCTCGTTCGTGGAGGAGTGCATCTCACCCCAGGCCCCGATGAAACCGCAGTTCATCGCGACGATGATGTCGGCATTCTCCTTCAGGATGGGAGCCAGCTGGTTGATGTGGGTCAGGACCAGGTCGATGGGCGCGTCGTCATCCCCGATGCGGCTGCAATACGACCAGCGGGGCAAAATTTTCATACCGGCAGCCCGGACGGCGTTGAAATCTTCCCGGACGGAAGCCAGATATTCCTGAGAGAAAGGCCTGTCACGGAAGTTCTGGACCTGGTACATCCGCCAGATGACGGACTGGTTCTTCGCCCGGAGGGCGGCAAGCAGGGCGGGCTCGAGCTTTTCACGGGGATGGGAGTACTGGCTCATAAAGCCACGCTCCGGGTTGATGAAATCCTCTTCGCTTGCCCGATAACGGACTTCCTTGATGGGTATTTGCGAAAACGCCGGCAGGCTCAGGATCGCAGCCAGCATGGCCAGGATGATTCTGTTTCTCATAACGCAAACGTTTTTTCACCTATAAACGATTCGATTTCCTTGACGGTCCGATTTCCGGAGGCGTCGTAATAGACCACCTGGTTCCGTTTCTTCCCGTTGCTCTTCAAGGTCACCTTTGCGCCCTTGCCGGACGGCTGGAACTTGACGACGGGGAGTGTCGCAGACTGGATACGGACGGGTGAGCCATTGGACGCGACGGTCACTTTCCCGGAACCCTCCACACGGCATTCCACGGTATTTCCGTCGTGAGCGACCGTGAACGAACTGGCTCCCAGGACGACGGAAGGCTCCGTCAGGCGGAACTTGAGCCGGGCCACGGAATGATCCACGACCTCCGCCTCCAGGCCGGCTTGCGTGAAAACGATGGACTTCAGGATCTTAGAGACATATTCCAGCTTCGGGGTCTCAGCGCCGTCGAACCAGACCTTGACAGTCGCCTTGGGCTGCGAAAGAACGGGCAGGATCACCTTGGTGTCGGAGAAGGCCGCATGTGGCATCCCGTCGATCTCCACCCGGCGGATGGGCTTTCCGGTGTTGTTGACGCCGATGGCCATACCGCCGATGTACTGGGCGTATTTCCCGAAGTTCTCCGCATCGAACGTAATGTCCGTCACGAGCGCCCCATCTTCGAAACGCCAGTCAAAGGAGGCGTTGGACAGGAACTTCATTTTGGCGACAAGTTCCTCGGGTTCAGGACAATAGATATCGTGTGTCGCCCAGAAGTTCCGTGTTGTTTCGTACAGCTCCCAGTTATTGTCATTGATTATCCGGGTTCCTTCCGCGATGACCCGGCTTACGAACCGCGGTCCGGCATAGAGGATATTGCTCATCCCGTAATCATGCCACATCAGGTCCAGGATAACGCCGTTGCCGATGGTGTTGAAATAATGCTCCAGCACCAGGGCTTGGTAGTTGGCAATCTCCGGCGTCGTATGGGACCAGGTCGTATCATAGAACCACTGGTAATCCGGACATGGGGAATCTCCGATGACCGGAAGCTGGATGCCGCCGGTAAACCAGGTCATATTGCCATAGGTGACTTCCAGGAACTGGTCCAGGCCGTGGGTCATAAAGAAGTCGAAGCGCGGAGCTATCTGGTGGTAGTCCTTCATCGCCAGGGTGTTGCCCGGATTGATCAGATAACGGATCTCGCCGGGATCGAAGCCCCGGGATGAGAGGTTTTCGCGGATCTGCTGCTTGCTGCCTTCCAGCTCCCGCTTGAAATTCTCATCCGTCCGGAGTCCGTCCAGCCGATGATTCATCGTATGCGTAGCGATGACACTGCCCTGCTCCTGCATTGTCCGGGCTCGGTCCACATAGAAGTGCCAGCCCGACCGGGTCGCCCAGGCCGACACGAACGAGAACACGGACTGCACACCCGTTTCATCGGTCAGGTCAATTAGGTAATCCATACATTCTACCATCGATGGCGCAGAGATAGAGCCATCTCCGTCCAGGCGGATAATGACCGTCATATTGCCGTCGGATACGAGCAAGGACGGGAACGGAGTCGTCACATCCCCCCACTGGCACCATTGCAGCAGACGGGTGAGGACGGGATAAACTTCAGAAGGGAAGAACCCCTTGGGATCATAGTTCTTGAAGGAAGTGCCTATGCAGGTTTTGGCGGAAAGGCCGTCCAGGATGGCCACTTTTCCCTCCCCTTTCTTCAGGACGGAGGCATAGGGGTAAGTGTGAATGTCGTCCGTCACCTGCAACAGTGTCCGGGCCGGAGCCGATACGGACAGCACCGGCAGGGATTCCGTCAGAAGATTGGACAGAGCCTGATCCATATGATAGGGGCCCGTAATGAAGTGGTCGTTGTCGGCCACCCGGAGGCGGAACCCCGCCACCGATACGTCGTCCATGTACGCCATTCCCAAGTACTGGTCCATCGTACGGTTCCTCCGAAACTCTTCGTCCTGGTCGTACAAGCCCAGGGGGCCGTCAACGACAACGCCTTTCCCCGCTTCCACGAAATGACGTACAGCCCGTTCCACGAGCGTATATTCGTCATTCGTCAGGTATAGGCATTGGGACAGAACCAGCAGGGAATACGCGTCCAGCGCACTTTCTTTGAGGTCTTCGACGAAAAGGGTCTCATAAGGAAGGCCTGCGAGATTGGAGACGGCCGTCCAAGCCTGGCCGGCGGCCCCAGTCTCGCTTGCGGCCACTTTGTATGACGTTTTGCTCATAACGACGGCCACTTTCGCCTCCCGGGCGGAAAGGGCCCCTGTCAGCAAGGTCAACGCAATGATTGTCAAAAGCTTTCTCATATCAGTATGGTTTTGTGTTTCAGATGGATCATCCGCGGATATTCCGCTTTATGGTCAGCGAACCGTCCGAATTGAGTTCCTGGGCGACGGGGAAAGGAACCGGATACCGGACGCCCTTGACCTCCAATTCGGCCTTCAGTTTCAACGTGCAATTCTCCGGCGTGACGCCGGCAGGCAGGGTCAGCATCGCCTGGCGGACACCGGTCGGATGGGGATAGCCCGCATCCAGACAGCCGCTTTCATGGACCTTCCCGTCATCGGTGAAAAGCGTCAGGCGAAGGACGCCGGGAACTCCGGCGATGCCGTCGTTCACCATTCCAAAAATCAGGTTCCGGACGCCGTTCTTCTCGCTTTCCCAGATCCAGGAAGGTCGGACGCGGAAGCCGATGCACGTGGAGATGTCGTCCCATTCTTCCTTCATCCGTTCGTAGCTCCTCTGGAGATTATCCGCGTTAATATTGTGGAAGTTCCACAGGGAGAGATAATTGGCACCCACATCCTTGACCTGGGCGACGTGCCCCTGACCGCCTTCGCAGATGGCGCCGACCCAGTTCGGCCGGTTGCTCAGAGCCTCGATCTGCTCGTTCTCGATGAAAATTGAGTCCGTCCGGATCCAGTTGTGCGTCCGGATGGACTTGTCCAGTACGGAGGAATTGCCCACCACGCTGAAATCCGGCTGGGTGTTCGTTACCAGCGGCACTTTCGTCCAGTATTTGAGCTGGACGTCGAACAGGTTCATCATCGCCTCCTCCGCGACCCGTTGGTTCGGGTAAGGATTCCCGTCGTACGGCCAGGTATGTCCCTCGCCCCAGAATCCATACATACAGGTGTCCATATACTCAATGAGCGGACTTCCGTTGTACTGTTCTGCCAGCAGTGCCTGCATTTCCTCATAGCACTCCTTGAAATACGGATCTGAATAATCCGGCTGCAAGTGCTCGTGCTGGAAGCGGGGCTGGGACGGATTCCCCTTCCAGGCCCCCTTCAGCTTGTGGAGTTTCAACTTTTTGAGCATAAACTCCGGCAAAGCGTTCTCCACGATGTCCGGATTGTTCATCATCACCCGGAAACCCACGCGCTTTCCGTATTGCTCCGCCTTCTCCATCGTAATCTTCCAGTAATCGTCCGGTTCCAGTCTTCCCGGACGTTTCTGAAGATGGCGCCAGTTGGGACGTATGTAAACCTTCGTTCCCAGCGGGAACCTGAACAGTTTGTCGATGGTGGTCTCCAGGGATTCACCTTCCACGCGCGGGGCGCCCAAGTCGCCGGAAATATAGGTCGTGAGGCCCATCCCGAAACAGTTCAGGAGCTGCTTGCCGGGCGTCGTGTACTGGATGACTTCCCCACCATAGAAGTTCTCGGGGGCATACTGGGGGAAAGGCCCCTGGTAGAGCCGGTCAGGGACTTCCGGACCGGAGCCGAAATCATACTTCTCCCAATTGTGGGAAGGAATCCAGCCCTTTAGAGCCGGAGCAAGTCCCAGGGCGGCCGACACCGCCAGGGACGTTTTCAGGAAATCACGCCGTTCCATAAAGCAGGTATTACATATTCATCGTCGCCTTGATGGTCAAAGAACCGTCGGGATTCAGCGGCTGGGCGCAGGCGAAGGGCACCGGGTAACGGACGCCCTTCACTTCAATCTCGGCCTTTAACTTCAGGAGACCGGAATTCCAGTCCACACCCTCCGGTATCGGAAGCATCGCCTGCCGGACGCCCTGGGGCTTCGGATAGCCCGGATCCAAGCAGCCGCTCACATTGACCTTTCCGTCATCGGTGAACAGGGTCAGCCGCAGTACGCCCGGGACACCGGAAATGCCGTCGTTGACCATACCGAATACCAGATGATGCCGCTTTTCCGGTTCCTCAGGCACCCAGATCCAGGAAGGACGCACCCGGAAACCGATGGAGGATACCAGGTCGTCGATTCCACCGGGATACTGCTTGTAGTACTGCATTATGCTGTCCGCATTGATCCGGTGGAAGTTCCAGAGAGAATAGTAGTTCGCGCCGACATCCTTGACGTGGGACATGACGGCTTCGCTGCGGGGGATGCCGCCGCTGTCCGGCCTCATCCGCGACGGCGATCCGACGGACATACCGCATTCCACGATGGCTCCCGTCCAGGCCGGACGGTTGGAAAGGGCCTCGATCTGCTCATTCTCGATGAAGATCGTATCCGTACGGATCCAGTTGTGCGTCCGGATGGACTTGTCCAGCACGGAGGAATTACCCACCCGGCTGAAGTCGGGCTGGGTGTTGGTCGCCAACGGGACCTTGTCCCAGCACTTGTTCTGGATGTCAAAGAATTTCAGGAAGGTCTCTTCACCCTTGAGGTCGCTCTCGAAATTGTTCCCCTCGTACGGCCAGGCATGACCTTCACCCCAGAAGCCGTACATACAGGTATCCATATATTCAATCCGCGAGCTGCCGTTATACTGCTCCGAAAGCATTTGCTGCAGCTCGGTATAGGCTTCGACGAAATAGGGATCGTCATACTGCGGCATCCGGTGGTCCTGCTTGGCGCGGCCCGCATACTGACCGGTCTTCCAGTCGCCCGGAAGCTGAGTCATCTTCACCTTGTTCAGCAGGAATTCCGGCAGGGCATTCTCAAGGATGTCCGGATTGTTCATCATCACCCGGAACCCCACGCGTTTCCCGTACTGGGCCGCCTTCTCCATCGTAATCTTCCAATAGTCATCCGGTTCGAGTTTTCCGGGACGCTTCTGGAGATGCCGCCAGTTCGGGCGGATGTACACCTTCGTAGCCATCGGCAGTTGGAAAAGTTTATCGATGGTGGTTTCCAGCGATTCCCCCTCCACGTGCGGAGCGCCGAGGTCTCCGGAGATGTAAGCGGTCAGGCCCATGCCGAAACAGTTGATCAGCTGTTTCCCCGGGGTGGTATATTGAATCACCATCCCTCCGAAGAAATTCTCCGGGGCGTACTGCGGGAACGGCCCCTGGTAGAGCCGGTCTTTCACTTCGGGACCGGAACCGAAATCATATTTCTCCCAGTTGTGGGAAGGGATCCAACCTTTCAGGGCCGGAGCAAGTCCCAGGGCGGCCGAAGCCGCCAGGGACGTTTTCAGGAAATCTCGTCGCTCCATAGTCGGTAGAAATTGTTAAAACATTCTTCAAATTAACGATACGCTCCCTCCACCCTTCACATTTCAAAGGACAGAGGGAGCGGAAATGACCGGAAATGATCAATTCGCCTTCACCTCTGCTTCATAGCCGATCCGCTGGCCCGGAACGAGATGGTCACACTCGATGGTCAGGGCAGGGGTTGCAGGCGTCGATCCGTTCTCGATCCGGATCCACGCCCTTTCTCCGGGCATCAGCTTCCGGAGATTGTAGGTCCCACGGATTCCGTTCACGGCCACATAGGCGTCCCGATAGATGGGCGCTACGCCCGTGTTTTCCACACAAACGGCGGCACCCTTTCCTTTCTTGACCAGAAAATCCTTGACCGTGAAACGATAGCCCATCGACATCGACGCTTCCCTGATCCGGTCCATCGGCTTGTACCGAGGCTGGTCGTTTCCGATGATGAAGGTCATATGGAACCGGGCGACCTCTCCCTCGAAGGTCCTGCCATGCATCCCTTCCTTGTCCAGGGCATGCTGCTGGTCTTCACGGGTATAGTAGTTGAACTCGCCGCCCAGCGGGGCCCTCCGGTACCGTTCCTCCCCGAAGAAACGCCAAGACGTGAGATTATAGTCATCGTGGTCCTTGCTCATGAAGGAATCGTCAAAATTCCCGAACTTGCCTTCCAACAGGGCAGGCTCTACATCGAAGGGACCGTATTTCGGGTCGGCGGCGTCGATGGAAATGCACCAGGGCGTGTCGTGGAACCAATCGTCCATCGACCGGATGAACTCCGCCTGGAAGGCCTTGGACGGGAACGTCTGCCCAGCGATGAAGGGGCCGTCATAGATATGGTATTCCGCCCAAAGGCCGAATCCCGTCTCCAGGAAAGCGAGCCGGGGATCGCGGTCATACTTCTCCGCGAAAAGCCGGTGGAATTCCATATGGAACCGCTGGAGTTCCTTGTTCCGCCAGTCCGGAAAACAGGTCCGCCGCCTTTCGCTAGGTCCGACCGTCTCCTCGTAATCCGGCAGCGCCTTGATGTAATCCGGCGCGGCACACTCCTGTCCGACATACACGTAGCGGAAACGGATTACGGCCTGATGTCCCCGGGATGCGACGTCCGCAAGGAGGTTTTCTACGGGAGACCAGTCATAAACGCCCTTTTCCTTGCACACATCATTGTAGAGCATGTAAGCATATTCCAACTGAATGGCATCGGTGTCCTTCAGGGCATTCGTCGTCCACAGGACGATACCGGTCATCGGCTGGACACCGGTAATCCGGGAAGAAAGCGCGACCCGTGAATATCCTGTGAACTCGGACGGGACATTCGCCTTCTGCACGGTCGTTCCGCAGCCGTGCAGGAGAATCATTGTCAAAAGAAGAGTAAATATGCGATATTTCATACGCTATCTGCCTAATAGTTATACAATTGCCGGGCTCTCTCCGAACTTGTTCCGGTGGATTGGGCAGCAGATGATCAGATCTCTGTAGCCTCGACCAGCAGGGCACCCTTCACCGGGACGGAAAGGATGGTGGGATTCCCGGCGGTGACGGTGCCCAGGTCAACGTGGTTATAGTAATCAATCAGCTGATAGCGATGACCTTTCTTCAGACCGCGCAATTCCACCGACTCAACGGGAGTATCATTTCTCCTATGGGTATAGAATGCATAGTACATCTTCCCGTCTTTCTGGATGACATGCGTCTCGGGATAGTCAAAACCGATATCATACAGGCCGGGAACATATTCGCCATGGGCGAGGTCTTTGGTGTAGTAGATATCCAAGGCATTCTTCAAGAGTTCTTCCTTTTCGGGGGTCAGGAGATATCCTCTGAAACGGCCACCCGGACGCCTCCTCAGCCGGGGGTTCTCGTTCGGCCAAGTGAACTTGGTGCCGATGACCGCGCCGATACCTAACTGCGTGGGAAAGTCGTTGCCGCCGTCGGACAATTCGATATGGTCACCGTAGTATGCGGTCTTCGGGGCCAGGGCACGAAGGACATAACCCTTCTGGCGAATCTGCCGGCTGCCCAGCGGATCGGAAGAAACCGTCTTGTTCACGTACGGAAGATTGTATACCGAGAAGCAGTCGCCACAGGGGCAGTACTGGATCACGGCGTGCGGATTGATACTCCGGGCAGTGTCATAGATGAGCTTGTAGAATTTCGGGAGTTCCCGCACAGCCTTTTCCGGATCTTCCGGATGATGGGCAGGATTGTAGTCCGGCGGAACAGCGTTCATATGCTGGCCGTCCAGCTTGAAGCCTTCATAGCCGTATACACTCATGAACTTCTCGACAAGTCCCTTGGTCCAGTCCAAGACATTCTGATCGACTGGGGAAAGATACCAACTGTCCCACCAGGTGATGTCCCGGGGCTTCCCTTCCTGGCTCAGGATGAGGGCATCGGGGTGCTCAACGAGGAACTTCGAGCCCGGATCGGCGGCCAACGGCGCCCACCAAAGGTCTGCCTTCAGGCCGTATTCGTGGATCTTGTCCACCATGTATTTCATATCCTCATCCCCATGAGGGAAACGGTCCGGATTGAGGTTCCAGTCGCCTTCCGCGATCTGATATCCATCGTCGAGCGTCGCCCACTTGAAGCCCAGTTCCTTGACCTTGGGAAGGGTGCCCACGATTTCGTCGATGGTGAACTGGCGCTCATAACCCCATGCGCACCAGGCGGGCTCGAAGGCTTCCGGCTCGCTTTCGGGCATCACGACACCCACACATTCCAGCAAACCGGCATAATTGCGCAACGGACTGAAGCAGTCACCCTTGAACACGTGGAAGAAGGTCGTATACGTCTCCAGCGAAGTGCCGTCCTCAAGGACCACGGGAGTGTCGAATTCCTTTTCCAGGGAGACCGTGGCCTTGTTCTCGCCGGCCTTCTTCTCCACCGGCAGGCTCACCAACTGCGGGACAGGCTCCAGGTGGCCGACCATCAGGCCGATATCCCTGCGCCAGATGCAGGTGACCGGGACACCTCCGCCGTAGTCGGAATCATTCATTCCCATATAGTTCTTTTGGAAGAACTCCTCCCGGATAGGAATGAGCCAGTCGGCCCTGGCCTCCGTGGACTGTCCCTGGAAAGTCCAGAAGAAGGGATCCGCCTCTCCGGCCTCCACTTCAAAGCGGTCCATCGTCCATCCGTTCACGGTAACGGGTTTTCCGGTCGCATTCGTGAATTCCGCACGCGCGACGATGGTGGAAGGGAATCGATCATAGGTAGTGAGCGTCAGTTTCTCCAGAATCTTTCCTTCCCCGAAGGAGGCTTCACCCAGGAAAATCCGGGATGTTCCTTTGCCGAAGGCGTCCGTCACGGACTGTTTCTCCGTGCCGGTCAAAGTGAAAGCGGGAACCTGGCCCTCAACCGTAACTCCGCTGAAGGCAGAAGCCTCCGTCATCAACGGCTGGTCGGCCAGCGGAGTCGAGACGAGGAGACGCATCTCCCCGTCCATCGACACCGCCATTTCGCCGCTCTTGACCAGTCTTCCTTGAGAGCATCCGGCCGAGAGCAGCAGTACCAACCAACCAATCAAACCAAAAACCAACCTTTTCATAATAACTTGAATAAGTTAGATCGTTATGAATCTTCAATAGTCATAGATCTTGACACCGCTGACCACTCTGGAAATAGTTCCCCGGGCGGACGGGTGATCAGGATCCAGGTCCTTGGACAGGGAGAAGAAATAACCCAGGATCTGCCCCACGAGCACATAGGGGACACATTGGTAATCCCCTTCCACGGGTCCCGGTGCGTTGATCTCCAGATCAACCCCTTCCGTGATGCCCGAAGGGGTCATAGAGACGACGATCTGGGCGGCCGGATGGTTCTCTTTTCCAACTTGGTCCACCAGATCCAGTTCATAAGTGCGGGTATATGGATCGCCGCTGAGCAAATACACGACCAACGTCTCCTCGTTGATGACCGCCTTGGGTCCGTGTCGGAGGCCCATGAAAGAGTCGAAGGAACATATGATCTGGCCGTCCGTCAGTTCCTGAAGTTTCAAGTGGCATTCACAAGCGACGGCCTTGAGGGGACCGCTCCCCAGAAAAACCGCCCGTGAAATCTTCCTTTCCGTAAAATCGGCCAGCTTTTCTTCAATCTCATCCCTCAAGAAGGCGGAAGCGAATGATACCGCCGTTTCGAGACGTGCTTTCTCCTGGTCCAGGTTGTATATGTTCTTGCAAAGGAGGCTTGCTATCAGCATCGAGGAATAACTGCTGGTCATCGCCAGGCTCCGGTCGTTGGTTCCGTCAGGGAGCACGAGGACCAAGTCCTTTTCGGGATCCGCCTCCAGGGCCAGCCGACCGTTCGGATTACAAGTGATGATCAGGTGGATCGCTTCGTGGCATAGTCTCCGGACAATCTTGTAGGCCGCCACGCTTTCCGGACTGTTTCCGGAACGGGCGAAAGAAACGAAGAACCGGTCCTCCGGGCTGATGAAAAAATCAGGAGCGGATACGATGTCCGTCGTCGCCACCGAGCGGGCACCGCTGAATCCATCCTTCAAGAAAACACAGACCGCAGAATCCGCCACGAATGCCGAAGTCCCTGCCCCTGTAAAGATGATTCTCGCCGACCTGTCAAACCCGTTTCGGGTGCAAAAATCCACAATGTCTTCCTTTCTCTTCTCGATGACCTGGAATGTCTCTTCCCACATTCTCGGCTGATGCTCGATTTCCCGGATAGTATGACAATTGATCTTCTGCATGTTATTTAATTTTTTAGTGTTATTATCGGGAGACTTCTTACGCAATAATACATCTTAATTTTCGTTTTCCAAATTATATTCAAATAAACCCCTAAAAATCACATATTTACGAAAACAAACGACTTCAAAATGAAAGTTTTACCTTACGTTTAGACGATTTCTCTATATCTGCTTATTTTTTGAAAGTGTTTCTCCTGTTTTGAAAGCCTTGCTTTCACTGAAAGCGGTACACTTTTTCAGTAGTACTGTTATTTCACCGAATTACGTTTATTCAGCCGACGCAAACTTCAGCCCCTGGATCTTGTTCCATTCTCCGCGGGTGAAGTCCGGCATGACAACCGGCATGCTGCCGTGATTGATGGACACCTCAGTAAGTTCCACGAGCGAACTCCATTCGGCGGCGTCATACACATCCTGGTCGAGCGGAAGGCCGTGCTTGAGGCAATAGATCAGGCGATAGTCCATGATGAAGTCCATGCCGCCGTGACCGCCGACCTCGCGGGCTTTCTCCTCTATTTCCTTGAGAATGGGATGCTTGTACATCTCCATAATAGCATCCCGTTCGGCATCGGACATGTATTCTTCGGCATCCAGGTTGTCATAGGCGGCATCCTCGATCATTTCCTTACCAAGGGCAAGCCCCTCGTTGGGGTATTTGTTCGCGAAGCCTTTGGTGCCCGTCACTTGGTACATCCGGTTGTAAGGGCGCGGTGTCACCGTGTTGTGCTCCACCAGGATGGTCTTCCCCTTACGCGTGCGGATAAAAGTCATCGTGTTGTCGCCGTTGGCGTATTTCTCCACGACACCCTTGCCATACCGCTCGTCCGCCTTGGCTTGTCCGGCAAAGGCGTCCGTATCCATCGAAACCAGCACATCCATCTTGTCACCTCGGTGGATGTCAAGATCCTGGCAAATCGGGCCGAGGCCATGCGTAGGATATACATCACCATGGTGGTCTTTGTTGTAGGTCATCCGCCAGTCACCCTGATAGTGGTCCCAGAAAGGATCCAGGTTGTGGCAGTAGGAGCCTTCCACGTGCACGACCTCGCCGAAGACACCCTGCTGGATCATGTTCAGGCAGGTAAGCTCGAAGAAGTCGTAGCAGCAGTTCTCGAGCATCATGCAGTGCCTGCGGGTGCGCTCAGAAGTGTTCACCAGGTCCCAGCACTCCTTGATGGAAGTGGCGGCGGGAACCTCGATCGCTACATGCTTGCCGTGCTCCATCGCATAGACGGCGATTGTGGTGTGGAGCTGCCAGGGAACGGCGAGATAGACGAGATCAATATCATCCAGTTCACAAAGTTGTTTATAACCTTCCTCCCCGCTGAATTCATGGATGGCACGGGGGGCACCCACCCGCTCAAGCGTACGCTGGGCACGTTCCACACGCTCGGGCAGCAAATCGCAGATGGCGACAATGGTTGCATCCTCGACGAAGGGAAGGCGGGAAACGGCACCTCTGCCCCGGGAACCCAGGCCGACGATACCGATTCGTACGTGCTCGATGGGCTCGGCGGCGAAACCCAGCATACTCTGTTGGTCCGCGGGCCTTGCCGGTGTGTTATAGACAATCTGGTTGTCCTTGATGGTATAGCCATACTCGTCCTTCTTGGTGCAGGAGAGGGCCAACAGGACCGCCATAGCGGCGAATAAAACCTTTTTCATATGATGCGAATTAGATAAGTTCTCTCCACAATAATAATCCAATCCGGAGAAACGCCTGCTTGAGAATGAAAGGGAAAAGAGGCTACGCTATAAAAGTGTAGCCTCAACGCTGAAGTCATATTACCTCATTCCCGCATTATTCAACGACAAGTTTGAAAATCATGTCCTTGCTGTCTTCGGAATCGATCAGGTAGTCGCAAGTATCCCAATCAGAAGTGATCTGGAAGTTAAGACCGAATGCCGATGAGGTAATCCCAAGGATAGCACGGTCCAGACCCATCTCAAAGCACCACAGTCCATCGACTTCCTTCGCGGTTCCAAATACGACTGACGGCTCAAGCTTTGCCTGCTCGCCGTCGGACACGCTGTCCCAACCGCCAGATGTATCGATGAACCATGCTTCGCCTTCACCTTCCCAGAATCCGAACTCAGCGCCATGCTCGTAGCCTGCGTAACTGCCTCCCTGGGTGGCACCGGTCGTTGACATGTCGCCGTCCGAGTTGATGAACATGATGAACTCATTGCCGTCATCACCGCCATCCATTTTACCCATCGGGACATCCGTATAGCCGGGATTGACCCGGAAGTAGAGATAGACATAATCTCCATCGTAGTCAATCTTGCCGTCAACGAAAGCATTCAGTCCTTCGCGCTCTGACTCAGGCGTGCTGATCCAGCGGCCTCTCAACTGGAAATCCGCCCTGGTGATGCTGTTCCAGTCGTCGAAGGAATCGTCATCCAACTTGATGGTAGACGCCTTGTCTATGAGTTTTGACGTGTAGATCGTCTCCTCACGGCCTTCCCTGGTGGCCGACATCTGGATCCAGTATGTTCCGATCGTAGGGAAAGTGAAAGTAAAGTTGTCGCCGCTTCCTTCCAGAACTACTGTTTTCTGACCGCCCTTGAATGAAAGGATGGCCCACTTGACATTGGTGGCATCCTTGGAGAGATTCGTAAGCGTATAGGTGTATCCCTCTACTTTGGTGAGAGAGAAGTCAATCTTGGGAACAGGCTCTAAATTCAAGTCTCCCTTATGGATGCAGGAGGCACAGATAAGAGACAGGGTCAAAGCCAATAAACTATATAAAATACTCTTTTTCATATTCATAATCATTAGTATCCCGGGTTCTGCTTACAATCAGGATTATTGACCACCTCGGTATTGGGGATAGGATAGATGAAATGATTGTCGGAATACTTGACGACGACACCCGGTCTGTCAAGCCCCGGAACTCCAGGCTGCGTTACACCAAGATAATCGGGGGTGTGGAATCCCCAGTAGTTACGCACGACATCCTTCTTGTGTCTGCCCAGGTCGAACCAACGCTGGAACTCGAACGGATACTCGATACGTTTCTCCTTCAGGACCAGTTCCACCATGCCACCGACGCTCACTGCATCTGACGCCTTCCAAAGATGAGCGTCGGCATTCGCCTTCATACGGCTGTTGCGTACGGTATTGATGTCTTTGAGAGCCAGGTCATCCTGTCCCTTCTGAGCATACGCTTCAGCACGGTTGAAGTACGCCTCTGCCATACGGAAGAGGGGCGGCGAGATCAGTTTGACATTCTCTTCCGGACCGTCGTATTTCGTACATTCGATCAGGAAGAGACCGTTCTTGAGATGGCCGGGGCCGACAAAGTCCCAACGGGCATCGTCCTGCTCGAGGGAAGTACCCTTACCCATATCCTCAAGAAGAGGAGCCGAGTAGCCTTCCTCAGCCCAACAACCGGGAACCGGAAGGGTAATCATCGAAGTCAGGCCAGGGTTGCTTCCCTCATCTGCCGTATAGGCGATGCACCAGATGGTCTCACGCTCTGTCGGGCAATTGCGGAAATACTCTTTGTAATTTTCAGCCGTCGTGAGCCTGTATCTCCTGTCACTGATTACTTTGGTAGAATACTCGATGCATTTGTCCCAATCTTCCATATAGAGATATACTCTTGAGAAGAGAGCGTTCACGGCACCGATGGAAACAAGGGAACGGTCGCCGCTGCGATCCGAGGCAGACCTGTCCTCAAGGAGAGGTGTAGCCTCGGTGAGGAGCCTGATGATCTCTTCATAGGTTTCAGCGACAGTAGCCCTTCCCTTGACAGCAACGTCCGTCGAGTTGTCACGCAAGACTATGCCCATACCGTTCGGATCGTCAGAATAAGGTCTTGCAAAAACGCGCACGAGTTCATGATAGGCCATGGCCTTCATGAAGAGCGCCTCACCTTTCAGATACTGGACTTCTGGCGTTTGCTCCTTGCTGTCCGCAAGTTCAATGGCGACATTAGCGGCATAGATGATGTTGTAGCAACGGGACCAATGGTTCCGGACGTTGCTCAGTCCGGAGTTCCTCTGTTCGTAGCGAAAAGCCATATGGATGGCGGCATCCTCCGTCTCATGTCCGTAAACGACATCATCCGAACCGAAGTCGGTCATACGGTGAAGCTGCTGGATGTAGGCAGAGGACTTGAAATGCGTGTAGCAGCCATTGACCAGGTCCTCAAGACCTGTAGGGGCTTCCTTCATCTGCTCTTCAGTCAGGATGTTCGAAGGGTAGATATCCAGGTCGCAGCTGGTATAGACACCGACGCTGAGAGCAATGATTGCACTATATACTATAATCTTTTTCATATCCGAGGCCGTTTAGAAAGTGAAATTAACCTGGAAAACAAATCCTTTCTGGTTAGGATATCTGAGATCATCACTCTCGATAATACCTCTGGAGCCCGTCTCAGGGTCACCACCCCACAAACGAGCCAAAGTGAGCACGTTGTTGCAGGCGATGGAGAAGGTAAGTTGGTTCTTCTTCATAATAGACTTGGGAAGCGTGTATGAGAGCGTAATGTTACGGATCTTCAGATAATCGCCTTTCTTGAGGAAACCACTGTGAACGATGTTCGCCGTGGCATAGGCAGGAATACCGATCGTGGCCTGGTCGCCAGGCTGGCGCCAGATTGAATCCTCGTTGGAAGGATAATAGGAAGGCTGGGTAAGCACCTGGAGGTTACTGGCACGTGCAACGTTGCAATAGATCTTGTTGCCCCACAAGAAACTTCCGGTAGTACTCAGACGGAAATTCTTGTACTGGAAAGACGTGGAGAAACCACCCTGCCAGGGAGCGATGGAACTTCCGAGGTCCATGGAATAGCGCGCCGCGGAGTAATCGGTCGTAACGTTGCCGTTCTCGTCGTAGTAAGACTCCTTACCGGTCTGGGGATCAATGCCCGCATACTCCTTAAGGTACCAGGTATTGAGGGGGTAGTTGTCCTTGTAGACCTGACCGCGGTCATAACTGTCCGTGGAATAGATGACCGTATCACCGAAACCGGTAACGGTGTTCTTGTTGTAGGCGATGGAGAAATCAACATCCCAGATGAAGTCCTTTGTCTGGACAGGAATCATGTTGATGGCAAGTTCGGCGCCGGTGTTGACCAGAGCGCCATAGTTCTGCCACTGCTTGGTGAAACCACCTGACGGAGCGAGGTCCCTGTTGACCAGTAGATCCTTCGTATAGTTGCGATACAGGTTGATGTCGAAGTTCAGCCTGTTCCAGAAACCGAGTTCGAGACCCAGGTTCGTCTGCGTCGTCTGCTCCCATTTCAGGTCCGGATTGGCCATCTGCGCAGGGACTGCGGCAACACGGCCGTAGTATGAGCCGCTGTAGGAGTAGGAAGCAAGATATCTGGAAGCACCGATATCCTTCATTCCCGTCTTACCCCAACTGACTTTGAGTTTCAAGTTGCTGACGGAGGGAGCTGCGCTCTTGAACCACTTCTCGTTGCTCACCAGCCAGGAAGCGGATGCGCTCGGGAAGAATGCCGTACGGTTGTTCTTGCTGAACGTGGACGACTGGTCAACACGGAATGCCGCAGTGAGGAAGAAACGCTGGTCATAGTTATAATTGAACTGGCTGATGACAGACTGCATTCCTGAACGAGAGTTGGATCCGCCAACCATCTTGTTCTGGGTGGCGACGTCGAGCACATACAGACCGTAAGGAAGGCCCTGTGCGGAACCGCTGAGGTCTTCATTCCAGTCCATCTGCGCTTCAAAGCCGGCTAATCCACTGAAGTTGTGCTTGCCCCAGTCCTTGGCAACTCTCAACAGATTGGTGGTGATGCCACCCCAGCCGAGCGACTGACTCTCTTCGATGCTGTCATCAGACTCCCAGGGGGACTCAGCCTCAGCCGTTCTGTGACGATGCCATTTCCAGGTACTGCCGCCCAAGCGGTTCTGCGTAGTGAAAGACAGCCAAGGAGTGATCTTGACATCCAGGACGATATCCCAGTTCACACTGAAACCCTTGCTTCCCGCCTGCGCATAGCGCGAGTCATACATGAACATCGGGTTGTAGGGATAACGGGTATAGACGTCGGAACGGCCCACGAAGGAAACAAGATTGCCATCCTCGTCATACGGGTTATCGAACGGAACGTGCTCGACGACAAGGAAACCGGCAGCGCTCTCCGGCTCTGCGGAAGTACTGCCCTTGACGTTGAGGTTGCTGGTCAAGGTGAGCCACTTAGTGAGATTGAAGGTGTTGTTGGAACGAACATTCAGATGCTTGTAGTTGGATGAAAGCTGCGTACCGTCTTCATCGTAGTAAGAAATGGCCGTATAGTAGTTGTGGCGGTCCGTACGACCTGTCATCGAGACATAGTAGTTCTGCTCGAGTGCAGGTCTGAAAACCATTCCGCGCCAGTCAGTATCCGTCTCCTCGATGGACTCAGGGAAGTAAGCCCGGAACTGCATTTCATCGATGAGATAAGTCTCAGGATTACGATAATACTCACGATAGTATGAGCGCAGATCCCGGGAGTTCATGTACTGCTGACGGGAGAAATCAGGAACGTTGAAACCGATGTTGGCCTTGAAGTTATATGACGGAGTCGTAGACTTTGCCTTCTTGGTCGTAACGATGATCACACCGCCGTTTGCCTGAGCACCGTAGAGACCGGTCGCGCCGGCATCCTTCAGAATGGTCAGGGACTCAACGTCATTCGGATCGAAATCACCACCGATAATGCCGTCGACAACGTACAGAGGAGACTGGGGAGCACTCATCGAGGATATGCCGCGGATACGGACGGAAGGCTCTGCACCAGGAGCACCTGACGACTTGGTGACAGATACACCGGCAACCTTGCCCTGGAGCATATCACCAATGGTCGGAGATGTGACATCCATAAGTTTTTCAGAAGAAACGACGGTGACGGCGCTCGAAATCTCATTCTTGGATTTGTTGCTGTAACCCAAAACGATCACTTCGTCGAGCAACTCATTGTCGACATCGAGTACCACATCGATCACGGCCCGATTTCCGACAGCAATCTGTTCTTCCTGGAAACCAATGGAGCTGAAGACCAGCACAGAGCTTTCATTCTGCACCCTAATGGAATAATTACCGCCAGAGTCCGTAATCACTCCGTTGCTGGTACCTCTCTCAAAGACGCTGACGCCGGTCATCGGCAAGCCATCGTCACTTGACCTTACGACACCCTTGACAGTGACCTGTGCATTGACTGTCCAGGCCGACAGCAGAAGGGCGAAAAGAATAAGATACTTTTTCATAAGTGATTTTGTGTTTGTGAATTCTATTTGGAAGTACAACGACTCCCGAAGTTTATGATGAATGAATGATTATCGGTGGGTAAGGCAAACGCCCGGATGATTATCTGACCTGCAAAACCATACAGCAGGTCGTCGGTTCTGCCAATAGAATGCTTGCATGTTATTGTAGTTTTGGTGTGGTTATCAGGTGGTTTCTTACGCAATAATACATTTTAATTTTCGTTTTGCAAATATTATTTTGCAATAACCCCTTAAAATCATATATTTGCATAAACAGAAGGCTTCAAAACGAAATTATTGCCTTACGGGGCGAAAATTTCTTTCAACGCACTTATTTTTTGAAAGCGTTTTTCATTTTTTGAAAGCTCGGCTTTCGCTATTGACGGTTCTCTTTTAAGGAATGCAGGTAACGTTATTCATGATAGCTGATTTGTTGTAGCATGAAAAGAAAATATACCATAGAGGAGAGGCGAAGCGCCATTCTCAACATGCTGTACACGGAAGGACGCGTATATGTCGAAGGTCTTTCCGAAACCTTCGGTGTGTCCGAAGTGTCTATCCGGAAGGATCTCGCCGTCCTGGAAGAAAGGAAACTTTTGGTACGAACGAAAGGCGGGGCAATCGCCCTGCATCAGCACGACATCTATGATGATCTGTCCATCAGCCACAAGCAGCGTCTCCACGCCCGCGAAAAGCAACTGATCGGCAAATATGCCGCCTCCCTCATTCAAGACGGAGAAAGCATCATCATCGACTCCGGAACCACCACTATGGAAGTGGCCAAGCATCTGGACGGCCTGAAAAACCTGACCGTCATCACCAATGCCATGGACATCGCCATCACCCTCAACAACTATAACCGGTTCAACATCATCATCCTGGGGGGCACCATGCGTTCGGTGTCCCATTCCACGGTCGGCGTTTCCGGAGAATCAGCCTTGAAAAGCATCTACTGCGACAAACTGTTCCTGGGCGTGGACAGCATCAGCATCAAGGACGGCTTATCCACGCCCAGCCTAGAGGAAGCCTCCCTCAATCAAGCCATGATCGGGGCGGCGAAAGAAGTCATCGCCATCTTTGATTCCAGCAAATACGGGCGGAGGACATTCGCCCATATCGCCTCCCTTGACCGGATCAACACCATCATCACGGACAATAACATTCCCTTCGAATTGAGGGACTACATCAAAACGACCACGATCAAGCTGCATATCTTGGACGTATAGAGAAACAGTCTCCCGCCTAAAACGAACGCAGCGAAGTATAGGAGCCCCCTAAGGGGTACCCCTAAGGGGTACATTCAGTTTAGCGTTTGAATTCCACGATCAGCGCGGAACGGGGTTCTATCACGAGGCCGTCCCGGAGGGTGACTGGCTCGCCGGAGATGACGTCGCGTCCGGTCACGGGACCCGCGACGAATTCGTCATAGTGCGCCCAGTCGAGCGCGCGGTTCTCGTCCGTGTTGTTGATATAGACGAACACGGCATCCTTGTCGTCATAGCGGAAGAAGGAATACGTGTTGTCCGTATAGTTCACGGCGTCCACGTTCTTGCGGGACAGGAAGTGGAGCGT
>JAEEGL016484269.1_pt1 | contig 21832 bp, 17 predicted proteins | sample 9134231 | NCBI WGS metagenome assembly JAEEGL01 (sample SAMN16246548, study PRJNA631951) | gut metagenome | biome: gut microbiome; feature: rumen; material: fiber-attached | host: Bos | place: Iran: Karaj | collected 2018-10 | reverse complement strand
CACGTTCTTTCCGGCCAGTTTGTCCACCTGGTTGTCGAAGCACCAGTCTTTGGCGTTCGCCTCCAGCTCATCCAGCAGCACGGTGGGGCTCACCAGGTCGAGCTCCGGCAGGGGCTGACCCATCACATCGCGATAGGAGCTGGCGCTGGCAGGGTCGCGCTGCGCATACAGATAGGCCTTGGCAAAGTCGTAGGGGGCGATGCCGGCCACGCCGCGCAGATCATCGCGGGCGGCTCCGGTCAGCAGCGCGGCAAAGCCGCCCATGCTGTGGCCGATCACGAAGATGTTGTTCACATCGATCCGATACTGTTCGGCGATCTCGGGCTGCTTGAAATACTCGATCACGTTGTGGGGATCCTCCAGCACATGGGTGAAGGAAAAGCCGCCCGGGCTGCCCCAAGCTCCGCGATAGTGGAAGAAGGCGACGTTGCAGCCTGCCATGCGCAGGGCCTGCGCCACATCGAGGTTGCGCTCAGTTCCGGGGAAGCCGTGCAGCACCACCACCAAGGGGCTTTTTTCGCGGCCGCCCGCGGTCATGAGCAGACCGTTGACCCGAACGCCGCCGGAGGGATAGGGAATGGAATACATGCTCGGCTCATAGCCGGGTTCCACATCGATGGGGTCGGTGAAGATTTTTTTCGGATCTACCATGTGAAGTCATCCTTTCTTTTCAGAGGATTCCGTGGGAGAACGTGGGGCTTGGTGAGGTCGAGATCACAGCGGGAGCAGAAGCGGTGGGAGGTGTCGGTCACAAACCCGCAGTTGGGGCAGACGCAGCGCTGGATGTCCCGAAAATTGTAGCTGCCGGTGCGGGGATCGTAGGCACTCTTTTCAGAGTGAGAGTGCGGCTGGACAGACTCGGTCGTCACAGGACTCAAGGGGCGGTTGTCGCGGCTGACCGGCTGCGACTGGGGAGTGGGGTTTGGGATCCTGTTTGGCCGCTGATTCTGCGCATTCCCTGCCTGAGATTTGCTTTTTTCGAAGCCCTTCCGGAGAAAAAAGAGGATCACGAACAGCGGAAGGAGGGAGAAGAGGAGGTCGCGGACATAATACGGAGACCGCATCGCGGCGGCAGAAATGATAAGAAGCAGCAGCCCGAGCGCCAGAAACCGAAGCCAGGACGGATTCTTCTGCAAACGAGATTTCATGAGGCTCTCCTTTCGGCGGGTAGAGAGAAATTTCATATATTATAGCATATTCCATCGGCAGAAAAAAGAGGGGCGCGCAGATTTGCCTTTGGATCTGCCGAGCGCTGCGCAGGCGGCCCTGTCAGCCGGAGAGGCGCGCCCCCTCTCCGGGCAAACGCTTTCCCTCCAGAGGAAGCCCTGCCTGCGCGGACTGCGCCGAGGCTGCCTTCTCCCGCCGCGCGGCGGGAGAGAGGCGGGAGCCCCGTAAAAGACCGGCCCTGCGAAAAGGCGTTTCTCTGTGGTTTCGGCTTTGCAAGATTCCGCTTTGGGCCCGGCAGAGCGCCTAGCTTTTTCCCGTGTTTCTGATATACTGAGAAAAACCCTGCAGCCATCGCCTGCAGGGAAACGCTCTATGGGGGGCTTGCCATGCCGCTGCTGTATTTGGGACTTGTTTTTGCCGTGATCGTCTTGCTGCTGACGCTGCATCGGCCGCTGTATCAGGCGATTTTGGGCGGGCTTTTGGTCACGGCGCTGCTCTTCCGCATGCCCTTGGAAGCCATTTTGGGACAGACGGCCAGGGTGTTTCGCAACTGGAGCTCACTCTCGGTGCTGATCTCGCTCTATCTCATCACCTATCTGCAGCGGATGCTGGAGGCAAGACAGCAGATCAAGCTTGCGCAGCAGGATCTGAACGGGCTGTTTCACAATCGCAGGGTCAACGCCACGGTTGCGCCACTCTTCATCGGGCTGCTCCCCTCGGCTGCGGCGATGATCCTCTGCACGGACATTGTCAAGGAGGCGACCGACGGTTATTTGAACCCCAAAGAGCAGGCTCTGGTCACCAGCTGGTTCCGGCACATTCCGGAGAGCACGCTGCCCACCTACTCCGGCGTGCTGCTGATGGTCACCCTCTCAGGGGTTTCTCTGGGAAAATTCATGCCGGCCATGTTGGTGCCCATTCTGACCTTGGCAATGCTCGGCTACTGGCCCTACCTGCGCCGTCTGCCGCGGGATCCCGGAACGCCCCGCAGCGACAATCGGGCACGCGACGCCCTCAATCTCGTGAAGCATCTCTGGTCGCTGTTTGCGATCTTGTTTTTGATTCTGGCCCTGGGATTCGGCGTGGTGCAGGCGGTTGCCACGGTGATTTTGGCCTCGGCTCTGGTATACCGCTTTTCCGGACGGGAGCTGGTCTCCATGGTCCGGTCGGCCTTTGAAGTCAAGCTGATTCTCAATACCTTTCTGGTTTTGACCCTTAAGGAGTTCCTCGCCTGGACCGGGATGTTGGAGGAGCTGCCCGCCGCGATGTCGGTGCTGCCGATCCCGACTTATCTGATTTTTGCGCTGCTCTTTTTTGTCGGAGGAATTGTCAGCGGGGCCAGCGGGATCATCGCGCTCGGCACGCCGCTGGCCTTTGCGGCGATGGACGGCGGCGTCGCCCTGATGGTGCTGCTCATGTGCATGTGCCATGCGGCAAGCCAGATCTCGCCCACCCACGTCTGCCTGGTGGTGGCCTCGGACTATTATCAAATCACGATGGGGGAGCTCATTCGAAAGACCCTTCCCCTCTCGCTGCTCTTCTGTGTTCTCATGATCGGCTACTACAATCTGCTGCTGTTGTTCTAAAAGCAGCAGAACATCCCCGTGAAACGGCGCAAAAGCGCCCCGATGTATCGCATCGGAGCGCTTTTTGTCTTTGCATGGGGAAAAAGGCGGCTTTCGGCGGCCGGTCGCCGCGAAAGGCGGAACGCCCGGAGAAGTCTCTTACTTATAGATGGGGAATCTTGCACAGAGCGCCGAGACCTCGTCGCGGATCTCCTGAGCATAGCGGTCGAAATCACGGGCGGCGCGGCCCAGCATGGAGGCGATCGCCTTCATCTCGGGCTCCTTGAAGCCGCGGGTGGTCACGGCCGGCGTGCCCACGCGGATGCCGCTGGTAACGGTGGGCTTTTCGGGGTCGTTGGGGATGGCGTTCTTGTTGGCGGTGATGTAGACCTCGTCGAGCTTCTTCTCCATGGTCTTTCCGGTCACGCCAAAGGGGCGCAGGTCGACCAGCATGAGATGGTTGTCGGTGCCGCCGGACACCAGGCGGAAGCCCTCCTCCAGCAGAGCCTCGGCCAGGGCGTGGGCGTTGGCGACGATCTGCTGCTGATAAACCTTGAACTCGGGCTTGAGGGCCTCGCCGAAGCAGACGGCCTTGGCGGCGATGATGTGCATCAGCGGGCCGCCCTGGGTGCCGGGGAAGATGGCCTTGTCGATCTGCTTGGCCAGAGACTCTTTGCACAGGATGAGGCCGCCGCGCGGGCCGCGCAGGGTCTTGTGGGTGGTGGAAGTGACCACGTCGGCATAGGGCACGGGATTCTCGTGCAGACCGGCCGCGACCAGGCCCGCGATATGGGCCATATCGACCATCAGGTAAGCGCCGCAGGCGTCTGCGATCTCGCGGAAGCGCTTGAAGTCGATGGCGCGGGGATAGGCCGACGCGCCGGCGACGATCAGCTTGGGACGGTGCTGCATGGCGAGAGCTTCCACCTCGTCGTAGTCGATACGCTCGGTTTCACCGTTCAGACCGTAGGAAACGATGTTGAAATAACTGCCCGAGATGTTCACAGGGCTGCCGTGCGAGAGATGGCCTCCGTGGTTGAGATTCATGCCGAGCACGGTGTCGCCGGGCTTGAGCAGTGCGAAAAAGACGGCAAGGTTGGCGCTCGCTCCGCTGTGGGGCTGCACGTTGGCATGATCCGCGCCAAACAGACGGCAGGCACGCTCGCGGGCGATCCGCTCGGTGACGTCGATCTCCTCGCAGCCGCCGTAGTAACGGTGGCCGGGATAGCCTTCGGCATATTTGTTGGTCAGGCAGCTTGCCATGGCGGCCATGACCGCCTCGCTGACGATGTTTTCCGAGGCAATGAGTTCGATATTTCTCTGCTGGCGGGCAAGCTCCGCTTCGATGGTTGCGCCGACCTCACTGTCGCATCGATTGATGTAGTCCATGATGTCACGAATCATTTGCAGTCCCTCCTGAATGGATCGTTATTTGAAGGCCGCCAGCTCAGCGGCTTCGATGGTGTTTTCCATCAGCATGATGATGGTCATGGGGCCCACGCCGCCCGGAACCGGCGTGATGAGAGAGGCCTTTTGCGCGGCGCTCTCGAAGTGCACGTCGCCAAGCAGTCCCCGCTCGGTGCGGTTGATGCCCACGTCGATCACCACGGCGCCCTCTTTGATATAGCTCCTGTCGATCAGCTCGGGCCGGCCGACAGCCGAAACCAGAAGATCGGCCTGCAGGGTGTGCTCGCGCAGGTTTTCGGTGCGGCTGTGGCAGACGGTGACGGTGGCGTTTTCCCGCATCAGCAGCAGCGCCGTCGGCTTGCCGACGATGAGGCTGCGGCCCACCACCACGGCACGCTTGCCCGAAAGGGGCACTTCGGCGTGCTGCAGCAGGCGAAGGATCCCCTTCGGGGTGCAGGGCAGGATGCCGGATTGGCCCTTGAGCAGCATACCGAGATTGCGGCTGCCGAAGCCGTCCACATCCTTGTGGGGAGCGATGCGCTCGGCCACGGCCGACTCGTCGAGGTGGGGCGGCAGCGGAAGCTGCACCAGGATCCCGTGGATTCGCTCGTCCTGATTGAGGCGGTCGATCTCCTCAAACAGGCGCTCCTCGGAGGTCTCGGCCGGCAGATGGAGCTCGATCGAGAAGAGCCCCAGCCGCTGACACATGCGGGCCTTGTTTCTCACATAGATTTCGCTTGCGGGGTCGTCGCCCACGCGGATCACGGCAAGTCCCGGCCGGCATCCGCGGGCGGTCAGCGCCGCCGCGCGCTGCGCGAGCGGTTCGCGCAGCGAGGCGGCGAATTGTTTTCCATCCAGAATTTCAGCCATTTATTTTCCTCCGAAGTAGCGGACGGCCGAGCGGAAGAGTCCCATATCGTAGTTGCCGGGGACATTGGTCAGAAGACCGTTGCCGGTGCGTTCCACATGCGCCATCTTGCCCAGCACGCGCCCGTCGGGCGAGGTGATGCTCTCGATGGCGGCCGTGCTGCCGTTGGGATTGTGCGCGATATCCATGGTGGGGTTGCCGTCGTAATCGACATACTGCAGGGCGATCTGTCCGTTCTTGGCCAGGCGGTCCAGTGTGGCGGCGTCTGCGAGGAAGCGGCCTTCACCGTGGGCGATGGGGGTGTAGTAGATCTCGCCCACCTTGGTCTCGCTCATCCAGGGAGACATGTTGGAGGCCACCCGCGTACGCACCACCCGGGATTGCAGCCGTCCGATGGTGTTGAGGAAGAGAGTGGGACAGCTTTCGTCCATATCCATGATCTTGCCGAAGGGCACGAGCCCCATCTTGACCAGGGCCTGGAAGCCGTTGCAGATGCCGCACATCAGGCCGTCGCGCTGCTCCAGCAGCTCGGTCACGGCATCCTTCACGCGGGCATTGCGGAAGAAGGCGGTGATGAATTTTCCGGAGCCGTCGGGCTCGTCGCCGCCAGAGAAGCCGCCCGGGATGATGATGGCGTTGCTGCGTCGGATGGCGGCGGCAAAGGCGCCGATGCTCTCGGTGATATCGGCAGCCGTCAGGTTGCGGATGACAAAGATCTCGCTCTCTCCGCCCGCCTTTTCCACGGCGCGGGCCGTGTCATATTCGCAGTTGGTGCCCGGGAATACGGGGATGAGGAAGTGCGGCGAGCGGGTCAGCACGGCGGGAGCGCGGCGCTCCTTGGCCTCAAAGGAGAAGGTCGGCACGGGGGTCTTGTCCTCCTTGGGGCGGCGCGGGAAGATGGGGGCCAGTTTGGCCTCGGATACGGACAGCAGCTCGTCGAGCGAGATGCGCTCTTTGCCGCGGGAGATGGCTCCGTCAGCCGTCGTCACGCCGAGCGAAAGGCCAACGGCCTCGTCGCCGGCCAGCTCCAGGATAAAGGAGCCGTAGGCATAGGAGAAAAGGGTTTCATTTGTGACTGTCTCCTCCAGGGCCACGCCGATGCCGTTGCCGAAGCCCATCTTCATGAGGCCCTCGGCCACGCCGCCGAAGCCGGGCGTCCAGGCCGCAAGTGCGCGGCCGGAATGCAGCAGATCGGTCACCAGACCGAAGGTTTTCTTGAGCGACTCCCCGGTCGGTAGGCCCTCGGCGTCGGTTTCGGGGGCCAGCAGCACGACCTTGTGTCCCGCCGCCTTGAATTCGGGGGAGGAGACCTCCTTGACCGGCTGCACCGAAACGGCAAACGAGATCAGGGTGGGCGGCACATGGATCTCTTCAAAGCTGCCGCTCATGGAGTCCTTGCCGCCGATGGAGGCGAGAGAGAGGGCCTTCTGTGCGCGATAGGCGCCCAGCAGCGCGGCCAGCGGCTTGCCCCAGCGGACGGGATCGCTGCCGAGCTTTTCGAAATACTCCTGGAAGGAGAGATAGGTGTCGTTCAGATCCGCACCGGTGGCGGCCAGCTTGGCAGCCGACTCCACCACGGCCAGATAGGCCCCGTGGTAGGGACTCTTGTCGGAGATATGGGGGTTGAAGCCCCAGGACATGAGCGAAGCGGTCTTTACCTCGCCCTTCTCGCGGGAGATCTTGTGGGCCATAGCCTGAATCGGGGTGCGCTGGAAGCACCCGCCGTAGGGCATGAGCACGGTGCCGGCGCCGATGTTGCAGTCGAAGCGCTCGGCCATCCCCTGCTTGGAGCAGACATTGAGATCATCGGCCAGGGCGCGCAGCCCCTCGGTGAGGCTTGCCGGAACCGGCTTGGCAAAGGGCTTGGGCGCGGCGGGAGCGGCCGTGATGTGCTTGGGCGCGCCGTTGCAGGAGAGGAATTCGCGTGACAGGTCGACGATCACGTCGCCGTTCCAGGTCATGGTGACCCGCTTTTCCTCCTTGACGTGGGCCACCACGGTGGCCTCGAGGTTCTCGGCAGCCGCCAGCTCCAGGAAGAGGGGCACGTCGTTCTCTGCGACTACTACGGCCATACGCTCCTGGGACTCGCTGATAGCGAGCTCGGTGCCGTCGAGACCGGCGTATTTTCTCGGAACCAGGGAGAGATCGATATCCAAACCGTCGGCCAGCTCACCGATGGCCACCGAAACGCCGCCCGCTCCGAAATCGTTGCAGCGTTTGATGAGGCGGGAGGCTTTCGGGTTGCGGAAGAGACGCTGGAGCTTGCGCTCCTCGGGGGCGTTGCCCTTCTGCACCTCGGCGCCGCAGGTGGCCAGTGACTCGGTGGTGTGCGATTTGGAGGAGCCGGTTGCGCCGCCGCAGCCGTCCCGTCCCGTTCTGCCGCCCAGCAGGATCACGGCGTCGCCCGGGATGGGGGTTTCCCGCCGCACGTTTTCAGCGGGGGCCGCGCCGATCACGGCGCCGACCTCCATGCGCTTGGCCTCATAGCCGGGATGATAGACCTCGTCGACGATGCCGGTGGTCAGTCCGATCTGGTTGCCGTAGGAGCTGTAGCCCGCCGTGGCGTCGGCCACGATCTTGCGCTGCGGCAGCTTGCCGGGCAGGGTCTCCGAGATGGGGCGGGTGGGGTCCGCCGCGCCGGTCAGGCGCATGGCGGCATAGACATAGGCGCGGCCGCTCAGAGGATCGCGGATGGCGCCGCCCACGCAGGTGGCTGCGCCGCCGAAGGGCTCGATCTCGGTGGGATGGTTGTGGGTTTCGTTTTTGAAGAGCAGCAGCCAGGGCTCGCTGCCGGACTCGGTCTCCACCGTGATCTTCACGGTGCAGGCGTTGACCTCCTCGGACTGGTCGAGCTTGTCGAGCAGGCCCTGCGCCTTGAGGCTGCGCACCGAGATGGTGGCAAGGTCCATGAGACAGACCGGCTTTTTCACGCCCAGGCGCTCCCGCTCGGCGAGATAGTCGTTGAAGGCCGACTGCAGCAGCTCGTCTTCAAAGGTCACCTCGTCGATCACGGTGCCGAAGGTGGTGTGACGGCAGTGGTCGGACCAGTAGGTATCGATCATGCGCAGTTCGGTAAGAGTGGGGTCGCGGCCCTCTTTTTCAAAGTAGTCGATGCACACGGCAAGGTCGGCCTCGTCCATGGCAAGTCCGTATTCCGCGATGAAGGCGGCCTTGTCGGAAATCTCGCGAAAGCCCGCGAGCACCGCCACCTTCTCGGGGGTGGGATAGTTCTCTGCCAGGGTTTCATAGGGCTCGAGCTGGGCTTCGCGCGACTCAACGGGATTGATAAGATAGCTCTTGATGCGGGAGACTTCCTCCTCCGTGAGACTTCCGGTCAGCAGATAGACCTTTGCGCAGCGCACGGCGGGGCGGTCGCATTGGGCCAGAAGCTGAATGCACTGGGCAGCCGAATCGGCCCGCTGGTCGAACTGGCCGGGCTGGTATTCGATGGCGAAGGCCACGTCGGACTGCGGTAGCTCGTCCCAGGTCAGATCGACCTGGGGCTCAGAAAAAATCGCATTGCGGCAGGCGGCAAAGAGCGCATCGTCCAGCCCCTCCACATCGTAGCGGTTCAGCAGGCGAAGACCGGTCAGGCCCTCGAGGTTCAGCAGGGTGCGCAGATCGGCCAGCAGACCGGTCGCCTCAACGTCCAGCCCGGGACGTTTTTCCACATAGACTCGCGTTACCATTAGACTTCTCCTCCCTCTGTTACAGCCGCAAGGGCACGGGCTCCGATATCTCTGCGGCAATACTTGTTTGTAAAAGCGGCGTCGTCAGCCGCCCGATAGGCAGTGGCAATGGCCTGCGGCAGCGTGTCTTCCACGGCGGTGACGCCGAGCACGCGGCCGCCTGCGGTGAGAAGCTGCCCGTTTTCCAGCTTTGCGCCGGCCACGAAGCACTCCACATGGTCGCGCGCCTTGGGCAGGGTCAGAGCAAAACCGGTCTCATACCGTGCGGGATAGCCTTCCGAGGCCAGCACTACGCAGCAGGCGCTCTTGTCTGAGAAGACCACGGGGGTCTGATCAAGGGTGCCCTTCACGGTGGCCTCCATAATGTCGAGGAGGTCGCTTTCCAGCAGCGGCAGCACGGCCTGGGTTTCGGGGTCGCCGAAACGGCAGTTGTATTCGATCACGCGGGGGCCCTGCGCCGTCAGCATCAGGCCGAAATAGAGGCAGCCGGTGAAGGGGCTTCCCTCGGCCGCCATGGCGGCGATGGTGGGGGCAAAGATGGTCTTCATGCAAAGCTCCGCAATCTCCTTTGTGTAGTAGGGATTGGGGGCGATGGCTCCCATGCCGCCGGTGTTGGGGCCTTTATCGCCGTCCTGTGCCCGCTTGTGATCCATGGCGCTGACCATGGGCACCACCGTCTTACCGTCGGTGAAGGAGAGCACCGAGACCTCCGGCCCCTCGAGCATCTCTTCGATCAGGATGCGCGCACCGCTTTCGCCGAAGATGCGTTCTCCCATCAGGGCGTGCACGGCGGCCTTTGCCTCTTCCAGGGTATAGGCCAGGGTCACGCCCTTGCCCAGGGCAAGACCGTCGGCCTTGATCACGGTGGGGATGGGCGCGGTTTCCAGATACCGCAGCGCGTCCTCCTCTTTGTCGAAGACCTCGAAGGCGGCGGTGGGAATGCCGTACTGTTTCATGAGACGCTTGGCAAAAACCTTGCTGCTCTCGATTTCGGCCGCCTTTTTGTCGGGGCCGAAGGCGGGGATGCCGGCCGCCCGCAGGGCGTCGACCGCGCCGAGGGCCAGCGGATCGTCGGGGGCGACGACCGCGAAGTCGATGCCCTCTTCCTTTGCGAAATCGACCATTTTGCCGATCTCCTTCGCACCGATCGGAACCAGCTGCGCATCGGCCGCGATTCCGCCGTTGCCGGGAAGGGCATAGAGCTTTTCCACGCGCTTACTCTGCTTGAGCTTTTTGACGATGGCGTGCTCCCGTCCGCCGCCGCCGATCACCAGTATCTTCATGAAGCACCTCGTTTTATGTCGTTGTCGCAGGGATCCGAAAAGAGGATTACAAGGGGAAACGCATCAATGGTGGAAGAGCCGCATGCCGGTGAAGGCCATGGCGATTCCGTATTTGTCGCAGCATTCGATCACGGCGTCGTCGCGCACCGAGCCGCCGGGCTCCGCGATGTAGGACACGCCCGAGAGGTGGGCGCGCTCGATATTGTCCGAGAAGGGGAAGAAGGCGTCGCTTCCAAGGGCCACGCCGGTGACGGCGTCGAGGCAGGCGCGCTTGTCCTCTTCGGTGAGCGGCGCGGGACGGGTGGTGAAATACTGCTGCCACACGCCTTCGGCGCAGACGTCCTCTTCGGTCTTGTTGATGTAGCGGTCGATCACGTTGTCGCGCTCGGCGCGGCCCAGCGTGTCGAGGAAGGGAAGGGAGAGCACCTTGTCGCTCTGGCGCAGGAACCAGGCGTCGGCCTTGGTTCCGGCGAGGCGGGTGCAGTGGATGCGGGACTGCTGCCCCGCGCCGACGCCGATGGCCTGTCCGTCATAGGCGAAGCAGACCGAGTTGGACTGGGTGTATTTCAGCGTGATGAGGGAGACGATCAGGTCGCGCTTTGCCTCCTCGGGAAGGGTCTTGACCTTGGTGGGCATGTTGGCGAAGAGCGACTCGTTGATTTCAAAGTTGTTGTGCCCCTGCTCGAAGGTGATGCCGAAGACCTGCTTGCGCTCGAGCTCGGCAGGACGGTAAGAGGGGTCGATGCGCACCACGTTGTAGGCTCCGTTCTTTTTGGTTTTGAGCAGGGCCAAAGCCTCGTCGGTATAGCCGGGGGCGATCACGCCGTCGGAAACCTCACGCTTGATGAGCTTTGCCGTGGTGAGATCGCAGACCTCGGAAAGGGCCACCCAGTCGCCGAAGGAGCTCATGCGGTCGGTGCCGCGGGCACGCGCGTAGGCGCAGGCCAGGGGCGAATCGTCGAGGCCCTTCACGGTGTCGACAAAGAAGGCCTTTTTCTGACGGTCCGAGAGGGGCAGGCCGAGGGCGGCCGAGGTGGGGCTGACATGCTTGAAGGAGGCGGCGGCGGGCAGGCCGAGGGCAGCCTTGAGCTCGCTGACCAGCTGCCAGCTGTTGAAGGCGTCGAGGAAGTTGATAAAGCCGGGTCGGCCGCACAGCACCTCAATGGGGAGATCGCTCCCGTCCTCCATGAAGATGCGGGCGGGCTTCTGGTTGGGGTTGCAGCCGTATTTCAAGGCAAATTCTTTCATAACCTGTTTGCTCCCTTATTGATTTTTGTTGAGGATGCGCTGGGCGGTCTTCCCTGTGGCAAGTTCGGTGAAGCGCACGAAGAGCGAGATCTTGTTGTCGGGGTTGAGGTTGTCCCAAACGAGGGAGGTGAAGGCGTCGAGATCGTCCAGCAGAGTAACCCGCTCGGGCTCTCCGACAAAGGAAGGGATGGGGGCGCCGTCGCATACATAGGTGTGCAGGAAGTGGCCCACACCGGCAATGGGGGCGTATTCAAAGGTCTGCCGCAGGCAGGCCGAGCCCTCGGGGTCGGCGCTCTTGAGGATGTTCAGACGATAGCTGCCGTCGGACGAGAGCAGGCCCGAGATCCTGGGGGTCCAGTTGGGGCCGTCGGGCTCGAAGCAGCGGGTGCGCAGCGCCTCTTCAAAGGTGCGGCCCTGCTCGAGATAATCGCGGATGGTGTCGGTCTGGTCTCCGTTGGTGACGATCAGGCTGCGGCCCAGCTCCCGCACCGGATGGTAAATGATAAGGCTGGGGTCGGCCATCTTGGAGGGGTCGAAGGCTTCGGTGCGGATGCCGTCGCTCTCCTCGAGGAAAACGCGGTTGCGGCTGTTGACGCTGCGGCCCATGATGAAGTAGGCGGCGACCGAGCAGGCGCCGTTGGGCGTCAGCCCCAGGATGATGCCGCGGCCGGGATAGGTGTTGGAGCGCAGCAGCTCCGAAAGCGCAAGGGTTTCATAGACGTTCATAGCGATGCCCTCTCCTTTTCTCTCATGATTTTTTCGCTCATCAGCTCGGCGGCACGGGGCAGCAGGATCCATTCGGCCTGCTCCATCACGCGGCGCTGCAAGAGCTCGGGGGTGTCCCCCTCTTCCACCGCAACGGCGCGCTGCAGCAGGATCTCGCCGCCGTCGGGGATTTCGTTGACCAGGTGCACCGTGGCCCCCGTGACCTTCACGCCGCGGGCCAGCGCCGCTTCGTGAACCGCAAGGCCGTAGAAGCCCTTTCCGCCGAAGGCCGGCAGCAGCGAGGGGTGCACGTTGAGAATGCGGCCCTCATAGTCCGCAATAAACTCTGCGCTCAGGATGCAAAGGAAGCCCGCCAGCACGACGAGGTCGATCCTGTGCCGGAGGAGCTCCTCCTTCAAAAGCCTCTCAAAGGTTTCGGCCTTGCGGCCCTTGCGGGCCACCACAACGGCCTCCACACCGGCGCGGCGCGCCCGCTCCAGGGCAAAGGCGTCGTCCCTGCTTGCGATCACCACCGTGATCTCGCCGTGAGGCAGCTCGCCGCGCGCCTGTGCGTCGAGCAGGGCCTGCAGATTGGTGCCGCCGCCCGAGACCAAAACGGCGATCCGGGTCTTTTCCGAAGAGGATGCGGCGCGGCTCACAGCACCACGCTCCCCTCTCCCGCGCGGATCTCTCCGAGCACATAGGCGCAAACGCCCTGCTCCTTCAGGACGGAAAGAGCACGGTCGGCCTCCTCCTTCGACACGACAACCGTCATGCCGACCCCCATGTTGAAGGTGTTGAACATGTCCCGCTCAGGGATGCCGCCCGCTTCTCGAATCAAATCGAAGATGGGCGGGGTGGCCACCGCAGCGCGGTCGACATAGGCCGAAACGGTCTTTGGCAGTCCCCGCGGGATATTTTCATAGAAGCCGCCGCCCGTGATGTGGCACACGCTCTTGACGGCGACCGCCTCAAAGAGGGCGAGGATCGGCTTGACATAGATTTTGGTGGGAGTGAGCAGCGCCTCTCCCAGCGAACGACCGGCGAGCCGCTCCTGCGGAGCCGTCAGGTCGCAGTGTTCCACGTCGAGAGCCCTGCGCACCAGCGAAAAGCCGTTGGAGTGCAGGCCGCTCGAGGGCAGCGCAAGCAGGACATCGCCCGGACGGATGCTCTCCTTGTCGGGCAGACGGGTCTCGTCGGCAAGGCCCACGGCAAAGCCGGCAAGGTCGTATTCCTCTTCCGGGTAAAAGCCGGGCATTTCGGCCGTTTCACCGCCGATCAGGGCGGCGCCGGCCTGTACGCAGCCCTCTGCAACGCCCTTGACGATCTCGGCGATGCGCTCGGGACGGTTTTTGCCGCAGGCGATATAGTCGAGGAAGAAAAGGGGCTTGGCGCCGCAGCAGACGATGTCGTTGACACACATGGCCACGCAGTCGATGCCGACCGTATCGTGCCGGTCGGTCAGAAAGGCGAGCTTGAGCTTGGTGCCGACCCCGTCGGTCCCGCTGACCAGCACCGGCTTTTGGACGCCGGAGAGATCGGGGCGGAACAGGCCGCCGAAGCCCCCGACGTCTGAGGCGACGCCGTCGGTGACGGTGCGGGCAACGTGCTGCTTCATGAGCTCCACCGCACGGTAGCCGGCGGTGATATCCACGCCGGCGGCGGCGTAGCTGTCAGACCTCGAATTGTTCATGAGAGATTAGTCCTTTCCGCTCCAGCAATAGGTGCAAAGGCTGGTCTCCGGCAGGCCGATGGCCTCGACCAGACGGGGGAGAGACTGGAATTCCAGGGTGGCGAAACGCAGCTTTGCGCAGATGCTGGAGCACATGGCGCGGCCGCGCTCGGAAGAGCCGTCGGCATATTCGTCGAGATGAGAGAGCCCCTCCTTGCCCTCGAGCTCCTCGATGGTGCGCCGTGTGATGAGCTCCAGATCCGAGGTGTTGCGGGTGAAATTTAAGTATTTGCAGGCATACATCACGGGAGGGCAGGCCGAGCGCATGTGCAGCTCCTTGGCGCCGTTTTCATAAAGGAAATTGACCGTTTCACGCAGCTGGGTGCCGCGCACGATGCTGTCGTCCACAAAGAGCAGGCGGCGGTCTTCAATCAGCTGGTGCACCGGCACCAGCTTCATCTTGGCCACGCGGTTGCGCACAGAGGGAGAGCCAGGCATGAAGCTGCGCGGCCAGGTGGGGGTGTATTTCACAAAGGGGCGGGCGTAGGGAATGCCGCTTTCGTTGGCAAAGCCGATGGCGTGCGCCACGCCGGAATCCGGCACGCCGCACACCGAGTCGAGATCCGGCAGGGCGCCCCGCTGCCGCTCGTCTCTGGCCAGCAGCGCGCCGTTTCTGTTGCGCATGACCTCCACGCTTTTCCCCTCATAGCAGGAGCCGGGGTAGCCATAATAACTCCAGAGGAAAGAGCAGATACGCATTTGCTCGAGCGGCGGCGCAAGCTGCTCCACGCCCTCAGCGGTGATGCGCACCACCTCGCCGGGGCCGAGCTCGCGCAGGTCGCTGTAGCCCAGCTTCTGATAGGCGAAGGACTCGAAGGAAACGCAGATGCCGTCGTTGTCGCTTCCCAGCAGCACGGGCAGACGGCCCAGCCGGTCACGGGCGGCGATCAGCCCGTCGCGCTCGGTGAGGATCAGGATGGAGCAGGTTCCCTCGATCACGCTCTGCGCATGACGGATGCCGCTTTCAAAGGAGTCCTCACAGTCGATGAGGGCGGCCACCAGCTCGGTGGCATTGATGCGTCCGCCGGTCATGGCGTCGAAATGCGCCCCCCGCGTCAGAAGACGCTTTGCCAGCTCCTCGAGATTGTTGATGATGCCGACGGTGGTGATGGCATACACGCCGAGATGCGAGTGGATGAGCATGGGCTGCGGGTCGGTGTCGCTGATGCAGCCGATGCAGGCGTTGCCCTTCATCTCGGAGAGGATCCCCTCGAATTTGGTGCGAAACGGGGTGTTTTCAATGTTGTGAATCGAGCGCTGAAACCCGATCTCGGGCGAAATGCAGGCCATGCCGCCCCGCCGGATCCCGAGATGGGTGTGATAGTCGGTTCCGAAGAACACGTCGAGAACGATGTCGCGCCGCGAGATGGCGCCGAAAAATCCGCCCATGGTCAAGGCCTCCGAAATCCGGCCGGAAAAAGGAGGGCGCAGCGGCGCGCCGAGGGAGAGACCGGCCTGTGTTCAAGGGAAAAAGCGTCCCACGCTCCCGCCTTAAGCGAAGAAGAGCTCCGAAAGAGCCATGGGCTCGATGTAAACGCCATCCTTGTAAACGCGCATATTGCCGGAGGCGATTTCGTCGATCAGAATGACCTCGTCGCCGCTGTAGCCGAACTCGAACTTGATGTCGTAGAGCTCAAGCCCTTTCTTGGCCAACTCGTCGGCCACGATGGCGGTAATCTTCTGGGTCATCTCCCGAATGGTGTCGTACTGTGCGCCGGTCATGATGCCGAGGGCCTCGAGTCCGTCGCGGGTGACCAGCGGATCGCCGCGGTCATCGTCCTTGAAGGTGGTTTCCACATAGGCAGGCAGCGGCGCGCCCTCTTCGATATAGTCTCCGTAGCGGCGGAAGAAGCTGCCGACGGCACGGTGACGGCAGATGACCTCAAGGCCCTTGCCGAACACGCGCGCAGGGAGCACCTCCATGGTGGCGTCTTCCGTGTTCGCGCTCACATAGTGGGTCTTGATGCCGGCCTCTTTCAGCTTTTCGAAAAAGAAAACGGACATGCGCAGGTTGATCGCTCCCACACCGGCGATGCTCAGGCCGACTGTGTTGGCGCCGGGGTCGAACACGCCATCGGTTCCGGTGACGTCGTCCTTGAATTTGAGCAGGTAGTTTCCGTTGTCCAGTGCGTAAACATTTTTGGTCTTTCCGGTGTAAACGAGTTTCATGCGCTTTATCCTCCTGAATGTAATAGATTTCAAAGGATTGCAGAGAAAAGCCAGACCGCCGAAGGGCGGAAAAGCAGGCGGAGAAAGAGAAAAGACGCGCAAACGGCAGAGCAGCTTAGGAGAGACGCTCCTGCAGGGCGCGGTCTTTTTCCAGAACCCGCTCGGTCTCGGCGCGGCGGCGCTCCGCCAGGCGGCGGGCCAGTCCCTCGTCCGAGAGGGCCAAAATCTGAGCAGAAAGCAAAGCGGCATTGACGGCTCCATCGATCGCCACAGTGGCCACGGGGATTCCCGCGGGCATTTGCACCGTGGAGAGGAGCGCATCCATGCCGTCCAGCACAGAGGATTTGATTGGAACGCCGATCACAGGCAAGATGGTTTGTGCGGCAAGTGAGCCGGCGAGGTGCGCGGCCTTGCCGGCGGCCGCAATGATCACGCCGAATCCGCGTGAAGCGGCCTGCTGCGCAAAAGCGCGCGCCTGGTCAGGCGTGCGGTGAGCGGAATAGATGTGGGATTCAAAGGGGATCTCCAGCTCCTTTAAGGTGTCGAGCGCCTTCTGCACCACGGCAAGATCGCTGTCGCTCCCCAGGATCACGGCAACCTTTTGCATCTTCGAGCTTCCTCCTTTCCGGCGGACAGACAAACGGTCCGACGCATCATCGGCAAAAACGGGCGCCGCGCCGTAGCCGGTTGGCCGCAGGCGCGGGAAGAGAAAAACAGGCGGGACGCTGCCAAACCCGACAAAAGGAAAAGGCAGTTCTGCCTTGTATTAAACAATCAGAACTGCCCAGACGGTCGGCAAACATCCAGTTTCTTGCTCCCATGTGGGTCATTCCACTTGTTTCATCCGTCAGTCACAAAAAACCCTGATTCACATTCTTTCTAAAAATAGTATATCGGGTAAACTTCTTGCAGTCAAGGGGTTGGAAGGGCGCTTGCGGATTTTCTGCAAAGTGCCTAATTTCAAGAGGAGTTGCCGGAGGTGAAATGGTGGATTTATCGGGCGGAAAGGGGCTTTTCCTGCCACGCGGAAGGGAGCTTCGCTGTAATAGCCCGCCCCCGCGCGAAGAGGACGGCGAAGGGAGAGTCGTCAGGGCTTCAGCCAGCCCTGCTCGATGGAGCGGTCCATACCGGCCTCCATCCAGCGGTAGACCTCAGGAAGGAATTCCTTGAGAACGGCCATGCGTTTTTCCACCGCGGCGCGGTTTGTGCCGCCCTCCACCCAGGTGTGGCCGTCGGTCAGCAGATTGTGGAGGAAGGGCTGCAGACGGTCCATGCAGGCTGCATATTTGGCGTCGGCGGTCTCCATGGCGTCGAACTCCTCCCAGAGAGCGCGCAGCAGAGCGCCCTGATCCTCCGGAAGCTGGGAAAAGAGCCGGTCGGCCGCCGATTTTTCCCGCTCGGCCTTTCCCGCATTTCCCGCCGCGTCGTATGCGAAGGTGTCGCCGGCATAGATTTCAACGAGATCGTGCATCACGCACATCTGCACCACCCGTCCGAGATCCACCGGCTCGGGGGCATGTTCGGAAAACAGCATCGCCATCACCGCGATATGCCAGGAGTGCTCGGCGTCGTTTTCCCTGCGGCTCCTGTCGATCAAGAGGGTCCTGCGCGCCACGGCGGTCAGCTTATCGATCTCCGCCGTGAAGAGGAGCTGCCGGTCCAGACGCTCGTTGCCGCTGGGGCAAAAGGATTGCTTGTTCATGGGGTTCTCCTTTTCAGGCCGCATAGGGCCGCTTTTTTAACATTATATAATAAAGAAGGAGAAAATCTCAAGAACGCCCGCCCTGCGGAAGGCGCTTCAAACAAAGCCCGCGCAGATCGTATGGGAGAACCGTTCAAGGATCTGTCATAGTTTTCCGCCTGTACTTGCAAACTTCCACACAGTGTGCTACACTCAATTCGGTTTTCGGAATGCGGTGCGAGGGGGAGCTCCCTGGCGCCGCGCTCAAACGAAAAAGATGACGGAACCAGATTGCGAGGGAGCCCGTGTTCCGGGTTGAGAGGATCCCAGAAAGGATCGACCGCCCCACATTGCCTCGGCATGCGCCGGGGCATCGTCAGCAGCTGCCCGAACGTCTTGGTAAGGTGCGCGCTGCGGTGCGCGCCTTTCTTGCGCTTCGGGCAAATAAAAATCTGGAGGCATGCTACGATGAAAAAACAAGTATCCCTTCTCCTTGCGCTTCTCCTCTGCATTCTGATGCTGGCAGGCTGCGGAAAAACCGAGTCGGCCGGATCGGACTCTGAAACCGGCGATGCGGCGCAGCAGATCGAGACCCTGCGCATCGCCTTCTCCCCCTATGCGGACGCCGACACCATCGTCACCGCCACAGAGCCCCTGGAGGCCCTCCTGCAGGAAAAGCTGCTGGAAAAGGGCTATGACGTTCAGAAGATCGACATGACGGTGGGCACCAGCTACACGGCCGTGGGCGAGGCGCTCAGCGCTGGCAGCGCCGATATCGGCTTTATCTCGGGCGGCAACTACGTGCTCTTTTCCGACGACTGCGACGTGCTGCTCACCGCGCTGCGCTATGCCATCAACAAGGATTCCGAGGACCCCGCCGACTGGAACGACGGGACCATTGAAGAAAACACGAAGGACATGAGCACCTACTACCGCTGCATCGTGCTGGCCGGTCCCACCGAAAAGGGCAGAGCCCTTGCGGCCAAGGTCAACAACGGAGAGACCCTCACCTGGGAGGATCTGAACGCCGCCACTTGGTCGGTGCTCAATCCCACCTCCGCCTCCGGCTATATCTACCCCTGCCTGTGGCTGCTGGACAACTACGGAAAGTCCATCAGCGATCTGGAGAATGTGGTGCAGTCGGATTCCCACACCACCTCGGTGGCGCGCCTGGCCAGCGGACAGGTCGACGTGATGGTGTCGTACGGCCACATCCGCATCAAGAACGCTCCCCTCTGGGAGAGCGAGTACGGCGGCACCGGCCCGATGGCCGAGCAGACCGACGTGATCGGCGTGACTGAGGGCATCTACAACGATATGATCGCCTACAGCAAGACCTCGGAGCTCATGCAGGACGAGGCCTTCCGCAAGGCGCTGGGAGAGTCCTTTATTGAGGCGGCCCAGACCGAGGAGGGAAAAGAGATTTTCGGCGTGTTCAGCCAGATCGGCTACGATTGGGGTTCCGACTCCGACTACGACGGCGAACGCGCCGCTCAGGAGCTTCTCCGCTCCATGGAGGGATAACCCTTCCAACATCATATATCATAACGAGGGACAGAAATTGCCGGGAGGATCAACATGAAGCTGCAGGTTCTGCATGTCAGCAAACAATTTGATGAACGTGTGGCGGCTCTCTCCGACGTGAGTTTTTCCGTGGGAGAGGGAGAGTTCGTCTCGGTCATCGGCCCTTCCGGAGCGGGGAAAACCACCCTGATCCGGATCCTCAACGGGTCGGAGCCCTGCGACGGCGGCGAGGTGTTGCTTTCTGGCCAGCACCTGGAGTCGGCCAGGGGGCGGAAAAAAGCAGAGATTCAAAAGGGCGTCGGCACCATCTATCAGGATTTTGCCCTGGTGGAGAACGTGAGCGTGCTGCAAAACGTGCTCAACGCCGCGCTGCCGGACATGGCCTTTCTGCCCGCCGTGCTGGGACTTTTCGGCAGGGCGCGCAGAGAAACGGCGGCCGCGCTGCTTGCGCGGGTTGGCCTTGCGGACAAGCTGGAGGAGCCGGTGAAAAATCTCTCCGGCGGACAAAAGCAACGCGTGGCCATCGCGCGGGCGCTGATGCGGCGGCCGGAGATTCTTCTGGCCGACGAACCGGTGGCTTCGCTCGACCCTGTCACAGGGCGGCAGATCCTTACATTGCTGCGGGACCTGCAGCAAAAAGACGGGCTGACCATTGTGATGAACAGCCACAATCTCGCCCTCTCCAAGGAGTTTTCCGACCGCCTGATCGGGCTGAACCGGGGAAGGCTGGTCTATGACGGACCGGTCGGCGAGGCCTCGGCCGAGGTGATCGATACGATCTATGCCGCGGCGGAGGAGGCGCAGGTATGACCCGCGCGAAAACAGGGCTCCGCCTGCTTCCCTGGCTTCTGCTGTTTGTGCTGTTCCTTGCGGCGGCCCGCTTCACCGGCTGCTCCCCTGCCCTGTTCTGGGCGCGGCGCAGCCATCTGAGCGACGTGTTTGTGCGGATGATCCCGCCGGACTGGGCCTATTTTCCCCGGATTTTCCCCTTGCTCTGGGCAACGGTGCAGATGTCTGTGGCGGGCACGGTGCTGGGCGCCTTTTTCGCCCTGCTGGCGGCCCCCTTCTGCTCGGCCAACCTCAAAAACCCGCCTCCGCTGCGGGTGGGGATGCGGGTTCTGATTCAGGTGCTCCGCTCCTTCCCCACCCTGATTCTGGCTCTGGCGGCCACCTTTCTCTTCGGGATCGGCTGCTTTGCCGGCGCCGTTGCCATTACCCTCTATACCTTTGCCATTATGACCCGGCTCTGCTATGAGGATATTGAAACGGCAGACACCCGCCCCTATTTGGCTCTCTGCGCCATGGGTGCATCACCCGGCAGGGCCTATTTTCGCGCGGTGCTGCCGGAAATCGCCTCCTCCTACCTGGCCAACGCCCTCTACCTGCTGGAAACCAATGTCCGCCACAGCGCCATCCTCGGTTATGTGGGCGCTGGCGGCATCGGCCTGCTGCTCAATGAGAAGATCTCCTGGAAGGAATATGACCGGGTGGGCGCCATCCTACTGGCTTTGTTTGCGGCCGTGTGCCTGATCGAATGGATCAGTGAAAGGCTCGCGCTGCTCGTGCGGGGCGAGAAGACGGCGCATCCCGCCGCGGTCAGAGCCATTCTGGCCGCGCTGTCCCTGCTGTTTGTGCTCAGCCTTGTCACGGTGGGCCGGCCGGACTTTTCCCGCACCAGCATCCAAGCGGTGGGAAGCATGTTCTCCGGGCTGGTGTGGCCGGAGTGGGGATTTCTGGTCGAAGGGGGAAGCGGCGGCCTGCCGTGGCTTCTGCTGGAAACGGTCTGCATCGCCTTTGTGGGCACGGTGATCGGCGCGCTGCTCAGCCTTCCCCTTGCCGTTTTGGGCACCTCACGGCTGGTGCCGGGTCCTGTCGCCCTCTTCTTCCGCCTGTTTGTGATGGCGCTGCGCAGCATTCCCTTTCTGATTTACGGCATCATCTTTATCCGTGTGGCGGGCCCCGGCGCATTCACGGGGGTGCTGACCATGGCGGTCTGCAGTATCGGTCTGATCACCAAGCGCTTCACCGAGGCCATCGACAGCCTGGATTTCCGGCCCTACCGCGCGTTGGGCGCGATGGGGATTTCTCCCCTGCTTCGCGTTCGGTATGCCGTGCTGCCGCAACTGATCCCCGCCTTTGCCTCGGCGGTGCTCTACCGGTTCGACGTGAACACCCGCGAGGCCTCTGTGCTGGGCGTGGTGGGTGCGGGCGGCATCGGCGCGCCCCTCATCTTTGCCATGAACCACTATGCCTGGCGGCGGGCCGGAGCCATCACACTGGGGCTGATCCTGCTGGTCTGGCTGGTGGATCTCATCTCGGCAAGACTGCGCGGCGGCTGTCGTCGCTGAAGGCCTTGTGAAACAAGCAAAAGAACAAGAAACCGCCCGGGAAAGGGCTGATGCTCATAAGAAAGTTTTGATGAAAATGGGCGTCTGTCTGAAGGGTTGACTAACTGAGAATACCAGATTGCTGTACTATACAGCAATCCGGTAATATTTTATGGGGTTGATATAGACGAAAAAAGCCCTTCTCTCATAGCGCATATGCGATTATGCCGTAAGAAAATGCCAGGTACGGATATATGTTTCAGCCTCCGGCTATGTAATGGTCAGTATTCAATTTGATGATCCCGACAAACGGGAATTTTCTCATTTCTTGAACTTCCGGGATAACCCGGTCCACTTCTGCTGCATATCCTTCAGGTAAGCGGCCACATAAACCTCATCTGAGAATTCCTGCAGCTGGTAGTCCCGGGCTCTTGTCAGCATACCGGTATCAGACCGTTTCAAAACAT
>JAEEGL013016128.1_pt1 | contig 21833 bp, 17 predicted proteins | sample 9134231 | NCBI WGS metagenome assembly JAEEGL01 (sample SAMN16246548, study PRJNA631951) | gut metagenome | biome: gut microbiome; feature: rumen; material: fiber-attached | host: Bos | place: Iran: Karaj | collected 2018-10 | reverse complement strand
CTGCTGCTGGGCTTCTTGGCTGCTGCCATAGCCTCTTCAAGCTTTTCTTCCAGTTCTTCGAGTTTTTTCTTCAACTCTTCTTCGTCAAGGCCTTCCTTGAACTTCTCAACGGTGGCGGAGTCGGTGACTTCCACCCACTTGTTATCGAAGCAGGCGAAATAGGTGTCGCCAGCCTTGGCCACCTCCATCTCGCAGGTGTCCGGAAGGGCAGTTTCTGCCTTGTACGAGGCGATGGCGTTAGAGGTGCCGCCGGTGCTGTCGTCACAGGCGGTGAGGCATGCCACGGCCGTCAGGGCCATAGCCGATGTCCACAGTAGCTTTTTCATGGTTTTTCTCCTTTTGGATTATTATCAATCCCTATGTCCTTATTTGGCCTGAAATATAAAAAAATAGGCCGCCCTGGGCGACCTATACTGTACCATATGTGATTTAGAACACAAAGTCAACCGCACGGCGCTCCGTGACCACCTTTTTTACAAAAGCTACAATAGCCTGGTGTTCCGGATGTCCCTGGTAAAAGTCAAGGGCTTCTTTGGTGCGGAAGGTGGTGTCTAGGGCAATGTCGTATTCCACGTCGCCGTTGCCGAGCTCGGCCTTGCCAAAATTCAGGCCAGATTCGATGCTTACCAGCCCCGGAATTTTACCCTCCAGGGCGTGGAAGGCGTCTACCATCTTTTGGCCGTTCTCCTTGGCGGTGGCACCCTCGGCCTCGGCTTTCAGTTTCCAGAATACGATATGTCTGATCATGGTTTCCTCTTTTTTTGATAAAGTTTGCGGTAAAGGGAAAGCTGCCTTTCGAAGCAGTCGTTCCAGCTGAATTTTTCGGCGTAGGTCCGGGCGCTTTGCTTCATGGCCTGCATGTCGGAGTGGTAGAGCTCTACGATGGCGTCGGCCAGGGCGTGGGGCGTGCGCTCTTTAAGGATGGTGCCTGCCTTTGATTCCGTTACATGCTCAAAGGCGGCTCCTGTCTTGGCCCCTATTTGGGCGTTCCCGCTGGCCATGCTCTCTAGAATAGAAAGCCCGAAGGTCTCCCAGCCCGAAAGGGCGAGCCCCATGTCTACGCTGGCGTAATGCCTGGCCATTTCGTCGATGGACTTGATAAAGCCCACGTAGCGGATATGCGGGTATTTTTGAACAGCCTCTTTAACCTGGGGCAGGTAGGGCCCAGTGCCCGCCAGTATAATTTCGGGTTCAATGCCCAACCGTTCCGTCAGTTCGTCGTAGGCCCCAAGCAAAAGCTCTATACCCTTCTCCTCGCAGAACCGGTGGGGGAAAAAGATGGTCAGCCGTTCCGGGTTTCCGCCCTTGAAGTCGGCCACCAGGGCCTCGTCACGCTTGGTAGGTGCAAACATCTGGATGTCGCAGCCCAGCGGAATCCAGTGGCTGTGGGGGAGGTGACGCTTTTCAAGACGTCCCATGACTTCTTTGCAAGAAACCTGGATGCCGTCGAACTTTTTGAATTCTTGCCGGGCGTACCAGAAGGCAACCCGTTCGGCAACGCTCCCGAAAAAGTGGCCAAGCTTGTTTGCAACGGGGCGGCCTACGTAGGTGACGGGGAAATCCGCATGCCAAAAGCTTAAAAGAATCGCTTCGGGACAAATCCTCTTGGCAGCCTTGCGGACTACAGTTGGTAAAATGTAGGGAGAACCCACCTCGATGACCTGGGGCATGTACTTTTTCAGTATGGGCCGTATCTGCCTCTGTTTCCAGATAAAGCGGTATTCCCAGTTGCCGGGAAAGCGGTAGGCCTCTACATGTTCAATAATCAGGCCTGAGCCTCGCTTTTCCGTGAAGGTTTTGCTGTCGGGCATCACAAAGACGCTCTGAACGTCTGTGCGCTGTTCGTAAAAGGCCATCTTCTGCAGGTGGTAACGCCGGACACCACCTCCAGAGGGGCTCCAGAAGTTGTTAAAGTCAACGATGGTAAATGGCGCTTGAGGCATAATGGCCTAGTCTATTCGGCTTCCTGCATTTTGTTAGACAGGGGATCGATATAGATGGGGCAATTGTACTTGTGGCTTACGCCCAGCCGGTTAGAATTAACAGAAAGGTTGAGGGTCTTGTTCTGGGAATCCAGCCAGTAGATGGCGTCTGAATCACGCAGGTAGGGCCTCGGGCCTTCAAAGCCATTTTCGGTGGGAATCAGTTCTCCGCCAAGGAACAGCGGAATGTCCAGGCTCTTGTACAGGTCCAGCATCACAAAAGACCTACGCTCGTGAATATCGTCTAGTTCAAGCCGGCCAGAAATCTTCAGGTGGTCTAGGCCGTCAATCATCACGATCAGGTCTGAATTCTGTTTCCGCTCTTCTTTCAAGATGCTCATCATCTCGTTGTTGTCGAAGGTGGGGTAGTCTTCCCAAATTTCAAGGCGGTTGGTACGGACCAGGTTCATGAGCTTTTTGGTGGCTTCGAGAATCTTACCGTTAATGGCGTCGTCTTCGTTTTGCTTTCTGACGGTCAAGATAGACTCGCCGGTTTCCATGGCCACCATGCGGTCGAAAATCTGTCGTCGGGGTGTTTCCAGGGCGATGTAGATGATCTTCAAGATTGGGTTGCTGTCTATAAGGTCTAGGGCCAGGCTAGAAAGCAGCGACGTCTTGAGTCCGAAAGGCTTAGAAGAAACAAAGAAACACCCGGGTTGAATGCCGTCAATCTCTTTGGTGAGTTTCGGGAAGTTGTTCAGGGTGTAGCCTACGCTGGTGTCCGGAGGGCAGCCCATGGCGGCATCGTAGTTTTCTTTGATGTCTTGGAGCAGCATGGAGCGGCGGTGGGTGTGCACCGTATCTTCTTCGGTCTTGTCGATAAGGTCGATAAGGTAATCGGCACCCTTGTCGCGAACCAGTACGTCTACCGTTTCGTCTTTAGATAGCACGATAGACTTGAATTTCATGTCCAGCTCTTCGGCCATCTTCAGGTAACCCTGAATACGGTATTCTTGCTCGCGGCGGTTGTCTTCACGCCGGAGAATCACCGTTGCCGAGTCTGCACCGCAGGCCTTGAGCTTGTACAGGTGGCTCAGGGAGAGTTCCTGGTACATGGTGGAGACCACGCCGGGAATGCCTGCCAGGTCTGCCGTCAGGGCGTCAAAGAAACCCTCTACGATAATGGGGCTACTGTTTTCTGGCTGGATATTAAAGGGAATGTCGCTTGGGCCAGAGGCAAAAGACACGTAGGGGTGCGGCTTGCCGTCGTCTTCAATAAGGCGGCCGTACACGGAATGAATCAGCCCCTTAGAGTTTCGGGCAGGAATGGTTATCCTAGGCTCGTGATAGGCTTCCAGATTGTCCAGGTAGAAACTTACGTGATGGCGTTCTAGGCCCGAAAGCATGCAGTAGCTGAAGAAGGGTTCCGGGTCGCCGCTGTAATAGCCAAGGCCGTAGAGCTGGGCCTGGCCAATGCTCCACCCTTTGGATTGTAGAAATTCTTCAGAAGAAGGGCTTTTGCAGGCCGCCCAGTGGCAATACCGGACAAAACATTCCAGAACCTTGGACTTTTCACCACCAACTTCTTTGAGCCAAAGACGGTCTTCTTGCTTGGAATCTTGTTCCTGCTCCAGTCCGCCCAAAAATTCTAAAGCTTCTGCCCTGGCGGCAGGTTCGTCCATGCCGTTGAAGCGACTCCGCATCACGAATTCGACCAGGTCTCCTTCGCTTCCGCACTGGAGGCAGCGGTAACGCCAGTAGCCCAGGGCGTCGTAGAAGAACAGGGAGGTTTCTTCGGGAGCGTGGAACGGACAGCTTGCAATTAGGTTACGGCCCCAACGACTTAAAGGAATACCCAATTGACGAGGGTGAGTTTTTACACGAGCAAAACCTGTATTTTCCTGGTCGATAAGCATAGGGAACCTCCATATAGGAATCTAATAAAAAATACCCCTACAGGAACACATTTTTGGACATTTTATCTACTTTTTGGCTATGGTTATTCTCGGTATAGACCCGGGCTCGATTACGACTGGTTATGCCTTTTTGGAAAAGAATCCGAAGGGCTTTTCGGTGTTGGAATACGGAGCTATCCATTCGCCTTCGTCTAAGTCGTTGGAAGACCGTCTGTTGCAGATTATCACTAAGCTGGAAACCCTGTTGGACCAGTACCGGCCAGATGCTCTTGCCATGGAAGGCGTGTTCTTTGCAAAGAACGCCAAGAGCGCCTTGGTGCTTGGGCATATCCGTGGGGCGGTTCTTGTGGCCTGCCGCAAGCGTGGCATGACTTTTAATGAATACCCGCCTAAGGTGGTCAAGCAGTCTGTTACAGGAGACGGGGCTGCCTCTAAGGAACAGGTGGCCAACATGGTTTTTGCCCAGCTTGGCATTGAGGGTAGTGATCTTCCTCTAGATGCGTCGGACGCCTTGGCTATCGCCTGGACCCATGGAAATCCGCCTCCCTTGACGGCTGCTCTCAAGAAGCGTATGCCTTCCCGTAAAAAGAAAGCCTCTGTTCAGCAATGGAAAGACTTGATAAAGAAGATGGGGGTAGAAATTTAATGGAACGTGTTGCCGAAGACTTGCTGCCTTATGGCCTAGGAACGCCGAACCTTGTAGAGGCGGCGCCGGGTTATTTTGTTGATTCTGAAATTTTGCCTTTTTTGAACAAACTAAAAAATGAAGCCGCAAAAGAAGGTTTTGAACTTCGCATAGAATCGGCTTACCGACCCTTTGAACGCCAGCTTTCTATTTGGAACCGCAAGGCTCGCGGAGAACTGCCCCTGCTTTCGGCAGAAGGTATACCGATGGAACGCCCTCAAGATGAAGAAGAGCTGATGTATGCCATTCTGACTTGGTCTGCTCTTCCGGGAGCGAGCCGCCATCATTTAGGTACAGACCTAGATGTGGTAGACGGTAAGGCTTGCCCCGAAGGTTACGAGGTGCAGCTCACGCCAGAGGAGTGCTCCGGAATGTTCGCCAGGTTCCACAAATTCTTGGACGAGCGTTTCGCGGCCGGCAATGCCTTTGGTTTTGACCGCGTATTCATTCCCGGCCGCGGAAAGATTAGGCCCGAAGGTTGGCACATCGCGCACTTGCCAACCTCCCGCAAACGTCTGGAACATTTCTCGCTAGACACCTTGCGAAAAATCTACGAAGGCTCGGATATGGCCTGCAAGAAGGTTGTTCTTGCAAGGCTCCCGCAATTGGCGGAGGAATACATCTACCCATACTTTATATAATGTGTGGTGTGGAATGTGGAGTGAGTAATGCTATGCTTTCTGGAACCTTACACCTAAAATACACCTCATATGGCACCAGCGTTCTCGGCGCTCCTCTGCTGTATTTCCCTTGCAGGGGGAAGTGTGAGCTTCTTGTTATGGCTGGGATTCACGGCGAAGAACCGGAAACCACATTCCTGCTGAGTCGTACCCTACGTGCTTTTGACGACAACCTAGAATCTACGGCTTTTGTGCTGTGCGCCAATCCCGATGGAGTGTCTCTTGGAATTCGCGGGAATGCAAACGGCGTAGATCTGAATCGGAATTTCCCGACAGAAAATTGGAGCGCAGATCCGGTACGGTCTCGCTCCATTCTAGAAGCGGAACGGGATATGGAACTTTCTACGGGTTCAGCTCCTGCTAGTGAACCCGAGGTCTGCGCTATAATAAAGTTAATAGAACAACTTCGGCCTCGGGCGGTGGTGTCAATTCACAGCCCTATTGGCTGTATCGATGCTCCTGAAGAAACTGCTTTGGTCAAGGAGCTTCAGGCTGTGTTTAACGTACCGTATGTTAAGGATATTGGATACAAAACACCAGGTAGTTTTGGTACCTGGTGCAAAGAACAAAACCTTGAATGTGTTACGGTGGAACTTCCGCGCCTTGCTCCCGAGCTTCTGTACGAACGCTACGGCAGTGGCCTAACGGATTTTCTAAAACTCAGCCCTCTTTCGAGGCCTTAGCTTCTTCGATAATCTTGCTGCGGTTGATAAGACCCACGCCAAAGCCAATCACCATGTAGCAACCGCCGAGAATCAGCAGGTACTCTAGAACGTAGGGGACCTTTTCTGAAATGAACATGAACCCAGCGATGTAGGTAAGAACAATCAGTACACCCTGGAAAATATTGAAGGCCTTGTTCTTGCGGGGCTGGAGCTTGGGCAAGAACAGCGGGCTCACCATTAGAATACCAGTAGCAAGCATCACGATGACCGGGATAAGAACCAATGTGGAGTTGGGGTCTGCAAAGACACCTTTAGACTTCAGGAACACCACCAGGGTTGCGTTGATGGCACCTGCAAAGGTAGAGGGGAGTCCAGAAAAGTGATGGTGGTAGGTGTCGGAATCACAGGCATTGTATTTGGCCAAGCGCATGGCGGCACAGAGTACGTAGATCGAGAAGGTCACCACTAGCAGGGCTGCGTTCTGCTCAAAGAACTGGGGGGCGCAAGTCTTGTAGGCAAAGAACACGCAGAAGGCCGGTGCAAGTCCAAAAGCAATCAGGTCTGCCAGACTATCGAACTGGGCGCCGAACTCAGAACTGGCATTCACAAGGCGAGCGGCAAATCCGTCCAGCTTGTCCAAAAGCATACTGAGCATCACGAAGTAGGCGCCCATGCGGAGCGTGTCTGTTGAGGTGAAGGAATCAAAGGCTCCCGTAACCCAACAGATGGCAAAAACGCCCAGCAAAAAGTTCATGCTAGTAAATGCATTCGGCAATATAAAGCGAGACTTTCCCACGATCAACTCCTTAAATTTTTCAACCCAAAGTTAATAAAAGGGCTAGGCCTATTTCACTGCCTGAATTTCCCAAAGAGCCTTCACGCCAGCGGCAACAATCAAGTGCTGAGGCGGAGCGTAGGGATTTTCTTCGGTGGGGAAATTGGTCCAGTGCTTGGTGGAGAACTGGTAGTACTGGGTCGGTCTGTACATGATCGGAAGTACCGGTATGGTCTCCATGAAAAGTTTGTTCAGCTCGCGGTAGGCAAGTGTCAGCTCGGCTTCGTCGCGAATGGTGGGGATCTTGTCTAGCAGCTTGTTGGCCGCGTTGTTGTTGAAACGACCCTGGTTAGAGAAGGCATCCTCGCCCACAGGTTTGGCCCCGATAGGTCCCATAATCTGGGAGAATCTGGTCCAGGGGGTGGCTGCGGAGAGTTCTGCGGTCTGGGTCTTCATAGCGAGGTCGAAGGTTCCTAGGCGCAGGTCTTTGTCCCACACGCCGTAGTCCACAAAGTATTCTTCAGCAGGGATACCGATTTCTTGGAACGTCCCGGCGATGACCTTGATGGCGTCTTCCCAGTCGGTCCAGCCCTGGGGGCATTCCAACTTGATGGTGCGGACGGGTTTGCCATTGGGCTCCAGAAGGGCGCCGTTAGCATCCCAGGAGTAACCCGCTTCTTTCAGGATATTGCGGGCTTTGTCCAGGTCAAATTCGTAGCCGTACTTTTCGGCATCTTCTTTGTTAAAGAACTTGCTTTCGATGCCGAAGGGCAGGATAAATCCGGATTGCATGGCCGGAGTATAGTTGGAGATAGCGCGGGCTTTGACCTTTTCGAAGTTGATGCTGTGAGCGAGAGCCCGGCGGAAGGCTACGTCGCTAAAGGGTTTGGACTGGTGGGCGATGAGGAGCGTGGTGATAGACCCCGGCTGGTGGTAGGGTTCGTTTCTGCTCCAGGCGCGAATGCTGTCTTTGGCCTTGTCCCAAATGCGGGGCAAGAAAATGGAGGACACGTCTAGGTTGCCCTTGACCATGGCGCTGTTGAAATGGTTGTTACCGTTGTAGAGAGAGTGAATGATGTATTTGGGGGCGGGTTTATTCCCGTTATGCTTTACGTTGCCCCAGTAGTTGTCGTTTCTTTCCAGGACAATTTTATCCGGGGAGAAAGTCTTTAGGTCGTAGGGGCCAGAAACCAGAGGCTTGGAGTCGTTTTTGAATGCTGTGACCTTAGAAAAATCGTAATCCTTTCCGCTCTTGGCCTCTTCGATAATGGGCTGGAACACGGATTTGGGCAAAATGGACGTTTCGGCGATGGCATTCAAGAGAATAAGCGGGTTGGGGTTGCTTTTCTTGAAGGCAAAGGTAATGTTGTTGTCCTTATCGGCAGAAATGCTCTCGATGTAGTTCCAGTTGCCATGACGGGGTGTCGGCAAGATGGAATCGATAAAGAAGGTGTAGAGGACGTCGTCTGTGGTGACCGGTTGGCCGTTGTTCCATTTGGCGTTTTTATCTAGGTGGACCACAATGGCATTGTCGGTTTGCTTGAAACTGTCGGCCAGCATGGGTTCTAGTTCACCGTTCAGCTGGTTATAGGTCACCAGGGTTTCGTACATGAGGCGGACATTGCCATCAATGGGGAAATTGGGGTCGTAGTCCAGGGGGTTGAACGTGGCGGGAGGTGCCCAGTCAAAACCACCGATATAGAGGGTCTCGGTTCTGGGGTATTCCTGAGAGTCTTGAGCGACGTCTTCTTGGTTTTCGGTCTTACAACCAGAAAAAACAAGCGTAGCGCTGATAAAGGCAATTGTGCTAAAGATGCTAAAACGGGTTAAGATTTTCATCCTTCAAAAGTCCCTCTGTGATATGCAAGAAATGTAATGATTTTTTCGGGGGAAAACCACTGATTTCCCTCCGAAAACATTACAAATTGGACTATTTTCAGGGAAATTTTGCCCTTTACAGGGAAAAACCGTATAACAACCGCTTAGAAGAGGCGCTAAAGAGGGTCTTGTTCAAGATGAAGGGGGTTCCTGCTCCCCCTGGAGTGCTGAAACGCTGGACTATTTTGCCGTCGGAAAGGGAAATAGCAATGACTTCGTTACCCTGGTCTAGCCAGGCCAGGCCATCTTCCACAAAAGGCTTTGAAAAGATGGAGTTCTTTCCTTGGAATTTCCACAAGGGGGTTCCCGCTATAGAATACAAGAGTAAACTCTGGTTGGCAAGACCCACCAGGATACAGTTGTTCCCCTTATATGGAAACGCCTGCAACGAAGCAATAGGGGATTCCATTAGAATTTGTAGGGGTTCTTTGCCTGGGCTTCTTGCGTCGTAGATGAGAAGCCTGTTGTTGTTGGTTGCAAAAACCATGGCAGAATCAGCGTGGGTCATTTGTGAAAAACCAGCTTGGATTCGTCCTGATTCTTGCTTGATTTGCCCAGAGCCTTCCCATAGGTGGGTAATATTGCCTTCTAGGCTCGCTGCTATGATTTGTGAATCGTCTCGGGCGAAAAGGAACGGGAGACCAAAGATCTTTCTGGACCAGGCGAGTCTTCCGTCGGGCCTGGTAACTTTCATTAAGAAGCCGTTCCAGGTGGAAATGTATATGGCTTCGTTTTCTAGGGTGATGTTAAAGGCCTTTCCTGGAAGTTGAATGGTGGTTTTCTTTCCGTCTTTGGTTAGTTCGTATACGTTCAGGCTGAAACCTGAGGCTAGGGCGAGAGACTTTTCGTCGCTGGAGATAACAGGGCTGTTGTCCATTTTAGACAACGTTCGAGTCCACCTCTGCTCACCTGTTTCGGCATTGATGCATAGAAGTCGGCTGGCAGCAGGGTCTACTGTGTAGAGGTTCTTTTTACTTCCGAAAAACTGGGGATACCGAGTCTTGGGGGATACGTTCAGCAAGCTTACAAATTTTGCCCCGATGGCCTTGCTGTACCGGTTAAGGATAAGTGGTGTCACCTGAGGATTGCTGACTGAAAGTCGAACCGCTTCGGACCATGCCTTTTGGCGGTCCTGCTCTTTTCCTTGGGTATTTTCTAGCTGTAGAGCCTTAAAGAGCCAGGCTTCGGCATTGCCGGGTTCCAGTTTTAGCAGTGAATCTAATACAGATGTAAGCTTGTCCCATTGAGATGTTTCAGCAAGAATCGCCGCTTGCTGTGATAGTAGGTTAGAGGCTAACGGTGTTTTTCCATAGTAGTTGGGGATTATGCCTTGCAGATTCTGCCCATCGAAACTAAGGTAGGTGTTTCCGTTGGTGAGAATAGGGGAGATGGTAATAGGCTTTGCGAAATTAAAATTCCAAAGAGGTCGGAGCAGAGTGTCTACCACGATAAGAGCACCCTCACTTGTGAATAATCCGAGAGTACCTTTGGCCAAAGGGTGAATACGGTCGGCATCACTCCGAACGACAGCGATAGGATTGCCGTTTTTTATATCTACGAGAGATATGCGGCCAGATGCTTCTAGTATGGCTATGTTTTTTTCAAACGGAATAATGCTTTCGATATTGTTAAAAGGCTGTTTCCATCGGGGGGTGTTGTTTTGGGGAGAACCGAAGCAGAATAGATTACCACCCGAATAGAAAAAGATGTCTTGCTTGATAGAAATAACTTTTTGTATAGCGTCGTATTGACTTAAAGTGAATGTTTCGGAAAGGTTCTCGTCAGATAGAAAGTGAAGCGCGTTGTCTGGGCAGTTTAAAACGAAATGTCCGGTTGGGGAATAGTACATCTCCAGCTGACATTCATTGTACTTGTCGCTTGTTTGTTCCTGTTCCCCTTTCTTGTTGACCAGCGTAATGGCGTAGTCTCCTTGAGCAAGTGCCTTGTTCTCGCTGGTAATGATATCTTTTGGGTTTCTTAAAGCAAAGGATTTTGCTTTGTGTACATTATTAAGCGGCTTAAAACGGACGCTATCTTTTTCGGGAAAATAATACCAAATGCCTGATTTCTCGATTTTAAGAATTTCTGAATTGCTGGCGAGGCTTACTGGGACTTTGATAAGGGAATCGTTAGAGATCTTGTAAAGGGTTCCGTTTTGTAGGTATATGAAAGACGGAGAACCTTCGAAAAATTTGTGGATGGGGGATTGTAAATGTAAAGTATTTTTCTGGATAAATTCTGGATTGCTTGCTGTTGCAGAGATTCTTTCGGCAAGCCAATAGGCCTTGTTTGTTTCGGTTGTTTTTTGAAGGCTTTGCTTATAATAAAGGTTTGCAGTTTGTCTGTTTCCTGCCAGTTCCTGAATTTTTCCGAGGAAGAAACTGGCTTGTTCCTTGTCTTCGGCATCACCTTCGCTGACAACCTTTTCCAGAATGCCTATAGCCTTTTGAAATTCACCCTTCATTTCGAATCGATAAAGGGCTTCTTGGATAGAAGATTCCATTTTTTCGGCAAACGTAAAAGACAAAAGCCCGCATAACCACACAAGCATCATTGCTGTGCGCATTACCGTTGGTCTTATGTCTACTCTACGTTGCTTCATTTGTAACATTCCACACCACACATCACCCATCACACATTACACATCGAACTTATACCCTGCTCCTCTGATAGAAAGGATGATTTTTGGGTTGGCTTGGTCGTCTTCGAGTTTTTTGCGAAGGTTTACGATATGGTTGTCAATGGTTCGGGTAGAGGGCATGTTTTCTGTGGTATAACCCCAAATGTCTTGCAATAGATCTTCGCGAAGAACCACTTCGTTTTTGTGCTGCCAGAAATACTTGAGAATCTGGAATTCTCTGGCAGACATTTCCAGGGGGACTCCACCTTTGGTGGCTTCGTATTTTTTGAAATCTAGATGAATGTCGGCAAAATCAACAACATCGGAAGAGGCTTGGACTTGGGCAGGAGCCGCTTCGGTATCCACTCTGCGCAAGAATGCTTTGACGCGTGCTAAAAGTTCAAGGATAGAGAATGGCTTGGTTACGTAATCATCGGCCCCCATTTCAAGACCTGCCACCTTGCTGGTTTCTTCGGTCTTGGCGGTAAGCATGATGATGAATGTTTGAGGGTGTTTTTTTCGAATGACGCGGCAGACTTCGAATCCGCTCTTCTTAGGAATCATCAGGTCGAGGATTACCAGGTGCGGCATAAAGGAGTCTGCTTTGGCAATAGCTTCTTCGCCATCGGCGGCGGTTTCTACGATGTAGTTTTCTAGTTCAAAATTATCCTGGAGTCCAAGCCGGATAATTTCTTCGTCTTCTACAATGAGGATCTTGTGTTGCATGTTAATCCACCTTTCTAAATCGAACCGTAAAGTTGGAGCCTTTGCCGGGCTTGCTTACTAGAGATATTGTCGCCTTATGGGTTTCTGCGACCCGTTTCACAATGGCAAGCCCGAGTCCTGAACCCTTTGTGCTGCGGGTCATTTCGTCGCCCACTCTATAAAAATCATTAAATATATTTTTTTGTTCCGAAGACGGAATACCCACACCGGTGTCTATCACTGAAAATACAGCGCGGTCGTCTTCGTTGTACACCTTGATTTCGATATCGCCTGGGGCATTGGTGTATTTAATGGCATTTTCGATAAGGTTTTGTGCTAGGCTATAGAGAGCGGTATAATCGCCCATTACATATACATTGGGGTCGAAGTGGGTCTTGAAAGAAAGACCTTTTTCAACGCCTATATCTTCTACGGCTTCAAAAACCTTCTTGGCACAGACAGAAAAATCCAGTTTCTCCCATTTAAAAGCCCCGGTTCCATGTTCCATGCGGGTGTAGTTCAGAATGGCTCCAATTAGGTTTTCGAGGCGAGACGCTTCTTTGTTGATAAGCCCCGAGTATTCCTGGACTTTTTCGACTTTCATGACTCGGCCCCGAGCCATCATTTCGGCAAACATCTTGATAGAGGTTAGGGGGGTCTTTAGTTCGTGAGAAACGCTGGAAAGGAAGTTTGCCTTCATGGCCAAGAGTTTGTGCTCTTGGATAAAGAATCGTAGCATGAAGAATGAACCGAATACGACCGTAATGAGAGAGAAGAAAAGAAGCCCATACATAAGGAACATGCGGTGCCTAGATTCTTTGCGGATTTCTCCGATGTCTTTCTCGTAAAGGTTTAGCTGCCAGAATGGTGCGGCATTAAAGGCCGTTTGTGTGATGATGATGGCGCTATCAGGAATGCCGCCTAGTAGTATGGAGTCTTTTTCGTCAGTAATAGAGAAAGGAACGTTATTCCAACGCTGAGCAACATTCCTTAATTTGTCTAGAATTCGACTGCGGTAAGCGGTTTCATCTATTTTGGCAATGACAATTTGGTTTCCTGACAACATAGGGTACGACATCTTGAAAAGGGTCATGTCGCCTTCGGACTTAAACAAGATTCCTGACTTAGACGTGTTCTCGCTTTGCAAAATGTTCTGGAACAGTTCCTGGTTGTGCATCAGAATTTCTGTATAGCCTAGCTGTCGATTGAAATTGCTTCTTAGGTTCCAGAAGGCTTCGCGTTTTTCTTGTTTGAGATTTTCGAAAGAAAGAATTTGGGTAAAGGCGGTTTCAAAGAAAAATCTTGTAGAAGGTATATCCTCGATGGTGTTTTCTTGCAAAAACTGGTTCAGCACAGACAAACAGTAATCTTCGGCCTCCTGGTGTTTTTTCATTTTTACCAGAATGTCGAAATGCAGCAGGCTTATAGAACGGGTTAGGTCAGAGTGCAGGTAGCCCTGTAGCTTGGGCCTTGATTCGAGGATTTTTAATAGGCGTAGCGCTTCGTTATAACTTTTTTTCTTGTAAGCTATGCGGATAAGGCCGAGAATGTTTTGCACCTGTTCTTTTGGCAAAAGCAATGGGTTTCGGGCGAGCATCTCGCGTGAGAAAAGAACTTCTTGCAGCTTGTCTTCGTCTTGCTCGCTTTGGTATAAGGCACTTTCTGCCAGGCTGGGTTTGGTATCGGAAAAGTGGTTTGAATAAGAAAGTAATTTCGATGAAATGTCAGGGTAGACAAGAGTTCCGTTATTGAAGAGGAATATGGCTTCTATTCCGTTGACGTCTTTGAAACTGGCGGCATTGCCGAATTCCAATAGGCTTTTAGGCAATTCGTATAAGAATAACGATGCGGCCTTGGTTTCCTGGAATATTTTGCTTTGTTCTTTTTCCAGAGAAGCTTCTAATTCTTTCTGTAACGAGATCCTGTTTTCGTCGAAATTTTTTTGGATAAGATAATTTTCGTTCTGAATGTTGCGAAAACTTAAATACGAAAGAATGGCCATCGGTAGTACGATGGCTCCAGCGAAAAAGCCGAAGAACAGGAGGTTGTTGCGAGAGATTCTCAGCCGTCACCTCCTAAATCTAGAAGGGAAGGTGCGACGAAATACTGGGGAACAGCAATATGAGGACGCTGGTCCCCATGAGTAACGTGACCAGAGAAAAGGCCAAGGCCGATATAGCTATAAGAGTCTTTGTCACTTGGCTAATTGTGCTCTGTGGGTAACAGAAACCTTGTGACCCATCTCTACGCGGCGGTTGTTAGAATAGATTTCACGAATCAACACAGCTGCTTCGTTGTCGGTAGCACGGGCGATAATGCCACGGCCAAGCAGACGGGGCGGAATGCTCTCGTCGGACTTGTCTTCTTCCCAAATGGCAATAGCATCGCCGGTGTTGAACTTGTCCGCTTTGCCTTTGTCAATCAGCACATAGGAGTAGGCTCCGATAATCAGCATGGGATCCATGGAATAGCGGATGGTGGCCATTTCGGCTATGTCGGTTTTCTGCTCCTTGCCGTAGCCACTGACGTTCAGAAGCTTCGGGGCCTTTTTGACACGGGCTTTAGACTGGTTAATCTTGATTTCTCTGAAACTCTGCATAATCTGGGCGCGAGACAGGGTGTCGCCAACGGCGGTAATCTTTGCAATGCCTGAAAGGCGGAGCATGGCGTAGGTGTCGAAGCTCTTGCCGTGGGTGCCGGGAACTTCGATGGCACGAGCGTCCAAGATTTCAATTAGGTCGCCCTTCTTTGCCTTGATGTCGGTCTTTTTGCCGATGCCCACTACAACTTCCATTTCGGGGATGTGGAGGATCGGTTCCTTACGTTCGCCGGAGCGGATAGAGAAGAAGTTAGAGTCTTTTTTCAGCTCTTCGACATCGTAAATTTCTGGGGCAAGAATCTGGTAGTAACCGTTAAAGATCTTTGGAGCCGGGCGCTGCTTATAGTAGTAGACGTCATTACTCTTTTTCTTTTGGGGACGCTTGTCGCGATTGCGTAAGTCGCCGAGCATATTCTCGAAATCGCCGTTCCGGGCGTCTTTTTCGTCGCACCCCACGGCAGAGACGCCTTTGGGGAGGTTGGTATCGGCAATGGCGCCACCACAGGGGTAGCGGTTCTGGGAGGTGGGGATCGCCATCGGCTCTACGCGGGAGCTGTCGCCGAAATAGATGGAGTCACCTGGATAAATCCAATGCGGGTCCTGGATATGCCTGTTGTTTTCCCACAGGTCGGGCCAGGCAAACGGGTCGTTCAGGAATTCGTCACTCAGGTCCCAAAGGGTGTCGCCTTCCTTAACAATATAGGCAGACGCAACCAGCACTCCCAGACCGAGGCACAAAGTCGCAGTTTTCAAAAATCCCATAGTAATCCTTGTAACTCTTTGAACGTGAACAAGTTATGTAATAATTTAATCTTTTCTTTGCCTAAAGGTAGGGGATTTTTGCACAAAAAGTGTCTTATGGGCGGGTTTAATGGGTTTTTGGGCTGTTTTTTGGCGTTTTTGGCCTAAAAGACCGGCGCGATCTGGCACAAAAATGGACAGAATCTCAAAATTTCCACGACCAGGTTCCAGGTAGAGGGGGATTGTCTTGCGGAGTACGTACTCCTGGTTTCGGAACTGCTTAATGAGCTTTTGGGCTTGTTCTAAGTCGGCAGTCTGGATCAAAATACGTTCAGGCCTTACTCCAGCAATGGTTTCTACAGACCCTGCAGGCAGAGCTTCTCCCTGGGGCAGATCGAAGTAAAATGTCCAGCGTCCGTCGTTTTCGGACTTAGAGAAGAACTTTGCCAGAAATCCGGGATCGAAGAACCCACGATGGAACCGCATGTTGTCTTGTGCAGCGTAGCGAATGTTCTGGCGGCTAGATTCCATGGATGTTTCTCTGCAGTCCAAGCTTTCTACTTGATCAAAAAGGGTTGAAAGAGATGCTGCTACGAAACTCGAACCGGAGTAGAATTCAAAAAACTTGTCGCCCTTGTTTGGGTGAATGGCGCTTGCAATCTTTTCGGGCAGGTTCAACCAAGCATCTTTGATGCGGGGTGACCAATCCAATACGTGCATGCAGAAGCCGGAATTGCCTAATGGCATAAAGTCTTTTCCGAAATTGCACCTAGATTCGATTCGAGTGTTCTGATGTATAGTGGGGTCGAACATCACAAAGGGCTGGCACTGAATTTGGTGGCAGCTGATGATTTCGGGGCAAGACCGTTCCAGAAAATCTACGAAGGTTTTGCATTCATGAGCGGAATTTTTACCGCGGAGGTTTGCCTGCACCACTAGAGCAAAAGTCCCGTCACCACAGGCCCTGAACCAAATGGTCCGGATAGCCTTACGGAAATTGTGCAGGTGTTCTTTTTTGATCTGCTCAAAAACAAGAGCGACGACGCTTGGAATTTCCATTCCTTTTACGGGGGCGTCTAGAAGCAGGCTTTCGTGACCGTTTATAAGCTTGCTGTAAATTTTCCAGTCGGAATTTTCGGGCTTTGCCTCCGCGGTATACCAGGCTTGAATTTTACCTGGAATACGCATGTCTGTTGCCCAGGCCTTGAACTGTTTTTGAATGTCTTCAAAGCTTGTTGCCTTGCGGACAATAGGCTTTTCAACTTTAGGCGGTTCTTGCTTGCTTTGAAACTTCCCGCTTTTGACGCCGGTCTTTCTAGAAATAGGTTTCATACCTTTCATACTGTTTACTAATCACTAACAACTAGCCACTAAACCAAAAATCTCGGATAAATCCAGGAACAGTCTCGGGCCAACAGCTTCGGAAATTCCCTGAAGGAACCATTGATCTGGAACTGGTTCAGGCCACCTTCTACAGGCATGAGCTTTAGCACGCTGTCGGCTCGAGATTCCAAGTACGGGTATTCGTCGTTGTTGCAGGCAGCGACCACGGCACAACCTGTAAGGGCAATAATCGTATCTACCATTTGCATGAGAATCTGGTGAGGAACGCCTGTGATTCGCATGGCTTTGGGGTTGTGAAGGACTGCAGAAATGGGGTCGATAACGATGGTACGGTAATTGTGGTTTTCCAGCTTCTTTGCGCCCTCTACGCGCTTGGCAATAAGCTGAGCCGTCTCCAGTGGGGACAGTGCCACGCCACGCAGATTCAAAAAACCGAAGTTGGCAGTACTTGCGGGCAAGCCACGCTTGTTTGCTAGTAAGTACAGACGGTTCAGGAATACAGATTTGGTCAGTTCGAAATTGATGAACAACACATCGCTCATGGTGGTGGAATTTCCAAACCATTCTTCTCCATAGCAAAGAGAAAGACCCAGGTCCATGAGGGCCATAGATTTTCCACATTTGGGAGGGGCTGTGAATAAGAAAAATTCGCCAGCCTGGAGCATGTTCTGAATCAGGACTTCGTCTTTCTTGGGGGCTTCTTCGCTATCACTGGCAAGTTCGATAAGGGGCTTGCCATCTAGGGAGTATTCAACCCATTGCTGCCATTCGGTGAAGTTCTTTGCACCCTGTTCCAGGCTAATCAGGTACTGTTGTTTGCCGCCGCGGAGCACGCCTGGCATACGGACCATCATACCTGGATTTCGGTTGCTGGAATCTACTTGGAAACCCTGCGCGGCGAGGGTCTTGAATAAGAAGTCTACGCGCTCATCGTACTGTTCTTGACTGTCGGCGCCAATTTTGACCCATGCCTGCACAGAATTTGCACCTGTGTTGATTAGGGCTGCGCAGGGGAGGTTCAATGCCTTGAAATAAGCAAGCTGCTTTGCCAAGGTCATCTTGGGATTGTCAACCATTACGTAGCGGTATTTCCAGCTTTCGTCAGAAGCGTCTTCGCCGCCCTTGGTGGCGTTGATGCAAATAAGGGCGCCTTCGGGGCTATCCAGACTCTTCATGATTTTCTTGATAGAGTCATCTTGCCCCACAATGTTAGAGACTATCTCTGATGTGGCGGTAGGAGTATCCGAAATCTTAAAGTCAATGGTTTCGTCTTCTTCGAATGTGGCCTCTAAAAGTTTCGCTAAGTCTTTACGCCAGTCGGCGGCGGGCCAGGGAATCGAAAGGGCTTCCGGGTCGATTTTAAAATTCTGCAACAGCTCTAGGGATTGTGTGTCCAGACCCATGGCGAGCATTTGCTCCATAGAAATCATGCTGGTGGCAAGTGCCGGCATGATTGTGGTCTGGGGAGGCATTGCCGCTTGGGTAGGAGCGGCTGCTTGAACGGCTTCTCTAGAAGGCTCGGGTTTAGGTTCTTCGCGTTCGGTCTTTCTTTTTTCGCTAGAAAAGGCTCTGCGCAAAATCTGTTCTACTTCGTCGTCGGCAAGGCCTCGTTCACGAGCAAGCCCGCCAATTTGGAAAGAGGTGTCCATGAAGGTCCAGCCGTCTTCCATGGCGGCCTCGGCGGCTTTGTACAGCTCGCTTTTTAGGTCTTTGTCCTCGAATTTTCCTTTCAGGAACTGGTTGACGATTTTTCTTGCGCTTTCCATATAGAGTCCTTCTTAGTTACAATCCCTTTCCAAAATAAATAATTAATTCTTGATGCGGAGTCGGGCGTATTCGTACAGGCCCAAAGATAGGGCTACGGAGGCGTTATAAGAGTGTGCTTCGGGCATCATGGGAATTCGGAGTACGGCGTCGCACTGTTTTTTTACGAAGGGCGGAAGCCCTACATCTTCGCCACCTACGGCAATGACGGCGTGGTCTGCAAAATCAAAGCCTGCCAGGTTCGTTTCGGTATCGGCATCCAGGCCGAGAATCTGGTAGCCAGCCAGTTTCAGTTCCCCGATGGCCCCTTCTAGGTTGTCGGGTCTGCAAATTCGCATTTTCTGGAGTGCCCCTGCAGAAGTCCGTTCTACGCTGGGGGTGATACCACACATACCCTTGGCGGGAATCATAAACAGGTCTACACCCAGGGCGAGGCAGCTACGAATACAGGCTCCTAGGTTTCGTGGGTCCTCGATGTTGGTGGCTACGGCAATGAGCTTTCTTTCGTCGGTGTCCCTTGCGTTGAAAAATTCTTCGCGAACATCTTCCCAGGCTAACAGTTCCTTTTCGTTCATTAGGGCCACTACGCCCTGGTTGGGTCTAGCGTAGGAATCTAGAACGCGGCTGTCTACCTGCTGGATATGCACATGGGCCTTCTTGGCCAGCTTTTGCAGACTGTAGAGCTTGGGGTTTCCGGACTGGTGCATAAAGAGCACTCGGTGGACTTTCAGAGGCTCATTGGTAAGTAAGGCTTCCACTTCTTTGAGTCCACCTACAGCCACTTGGGGGGCTGCGTCTTTGTCGCCAATGGCCCGAACCACGTTCTCGGGGCGTGGGCGGCGACGTTCAAATTTTCTGTCTCTGTCGTTGCTAAAACTCATATCAATACCTCTCTCTGCAGGCGATAACGGAATTCATCTGGATATCCGTCGGTTTCTGCTCTAGGGGAGTGTCTGAAATTTGGGCTGGGGTGGCGATGCCTGCCTTATAGGCGCTTGGGAACTTGGCTAGGTAACGGTCGTAGTAACCTTTGCCGTGGCCTTGTCTGCAGCCGTCCCAGTTGAACTTTGTTCCCGGGACTAGGAATACGGTGATAGGGCCTTCCCAGGGGGCAATTCCTTCACGGGGTTCCATAATGCCGAAATGCCCCTGGACTAGGTCCTTCTTCAGGTTCTCGATGGGGTAGAATTCCATGGTGGTTTCGCTAGTCACCTTGGGCAGCAGAAGCCTGCCTTCCATGGCCAGTTCCTGCACGATGGGCAAAATGTTGGGTTCTCCCTTAAGAGGGTAGAAGGCAGCCACCTTTCGGGCGTCTCTGTAGCCTGGAATCTGGTGAATCTCCACCCAGGGTTCCTTGATGATGGAGTCCCCGGCTTTGTCGTGGCGTTTGCGCTGGATTAGTTCCACGATGGCGCTGGAACTGAAAACGAGTATCACGAGAATTGCAATAGCGATAGATGCGGCCATAAGTTATTCACCAATCCTTTCGGCCTTGTCCAGGTGCTCTTGCAGAATCTGGTTCCAGACGGTTTTTTGCCAGCCCAGTAAGTGGGCGTTTCCATAACGGGTTTCCCAGGGGGTATTTCCTGGAACGGCAAGCCAGACTAGTTGGTTCTTGTTTGCCACCAGAGAATTGTCTAGGTTCAGCTCCACAGCCTTTTCGTCCCGCCAAAGTTTGAGCGCTGCCAGTAGTTCGGAATGGGGAATGACTGCAGGCGGTGCCGAACGGGGTAGCTTGGCCGGCCATTCGCTTTCGGGAGTGTCGATTGCGTTCTGGAGCATGGTCATGAAGGAATCCAGCCGTGTCTCCCTGAAATTACGGGGAAGCTTGGGAAGCCTTTCTTGCTTCAGTTCGGGGAAGTCTCGCATCACATGTCGGACAATAGAAAGCAGGAGCTCAGCGGGCATGACCTTGTATGGCGGACGGTCCAGAGCTTCTGCCTCCTTTTCCCTCCATTCCCATACGTGCTTAAGTATGTTGAGCCCCTGGGGAGGAAAAGCGTTGGAACCCGGGATTCTCCAAGGGTCCTTCTTTACGTGCCCTTGTTCCTTGGAATGCTCGATCAGTGCGTCGCATTGTTCCATGAGCCATTGCAGTCGGCCTGCGCTTTGAAGCTTCTCGGCCAAGATGGCGCACAGCTCGTGCAGGTAGAAGGTGTCGTGGATGGCGTATTCGCACATTTCCAGGGGGAGTGGACGCAGGGACCAGTCGGCCCGCTGGTTTTCCTTTTTCAGTTCGTCACCGAAATACTTGCGGACAAGGTCTGCAAGGCCCAGGTGTTCCTCACCCAAGAACTTGGAGGCCAACATGGTATCGAAAATCTTCTTGGGTGAAAATCCGAAGGTCTGCCACAAAAGACGTAAATCGTAGTCTGCCCCGTGGAAAATCAGGGTTTGCATGGCTTTTGCCTTAAAAAGGGGAGAAATGTCCAGCCCGCAGAGGGGGTCTACTATGTAATGATGTTCGCCGATGGTAATCTGTATCAGGCAAAGTTTTGATGCGTAGTGGTGCATGGAGTCGGCTTCGGTGTCTACGGCCGCCATGTCGTAAAGTTCTAGGTCCTGGAGCAGCCCTGCAAGGGATTCTTCGTTATCTACCAGGATATATTTTTCGTCTTTGAGCATTATGGGGAAAAATGTAACAAATAAAAAAATGGGATAAATGAAAAAATGCTACTTTTGCGCCTATGAAGAAAATTTCTCTTACGGGCATTAAGCCCACCGGCACGCCGCATTTAGGCAACTACCTGGGCGCTATCCGCCCCGCTCTTGAACTTTCCAAGACCTACGACACGGTCTACTTCATTGCTGACTACCATGCGCTTACCACCGTGCAGAACGGTGCCGACATGCGTGCGAACATCTACAAGATTGCCGCTACCTGGCTTGCCCTTGGCCTGAACCCTGAAGAGGGCTTGTTCTACAAGCAGAGTGACATTCCTGAAATTTTCGAACTCAGCTGGGCTCTCAGCTGCTTTACGCCCAAGGGCTTCATGAACCGCGCCCACGCCTACAAAGACAAGGTGGCAAAGAACGAAGCCGCTGGTGAAGACCCGGATGCAAACGTGAACATGGGCCTCTACTGCTACCCCTGCCTCATGGATGCCGACATTCTTATGTTTAGCGCAGATATCGTGCCGGTCGGTAAAGACCAAAAGCAGCACGTAGAATTTGCTCGCGACATTGCCATCAAGTTCAACAAGCATTTTGGCGAAGACGTGTTCACCATTCCGGAACCTGTGTTCCAGGAAACCACGGGCATTATCCCGGGTCTCGATGGCCGCAAGATGAGCAAGTCTTACGACAACGTTATTGATATCTTCCTCGAAAGCAAGGCTCTCAAGAAGAAAATTGGCAAGATTGTCACGAACTCCCAGGGCATTGAAGAACCCAAGGATCCGGACACTTGCAACGTGTTCAAGCTGTACAAGCTGTTTGCAACGCCGGAACAGACCGAAGCTCTGGCAGCCCGCTACCGCGCAGGCGGCATGGGCTGGGGCCATGCCAAGCAGGAACTTCAGAACGTCCTCGAAGAACAT
>JAEEGL012991673.1_pt1 | contig 21834 bp, 21 predicted proteins | sample 9134231 | NCBI WGS metagenome assembly JAEEGL01 (sample SAMN16246548, study PRJNA631951) | gut metagenome | biome: gut microbiome; feature: rumen; material: fiber-attached | host: Bos | place: Iran: Karaj | collected 2018-10 | reverse complement strand
TGTATGGGCAGAGGGCACCAGCCTTGGCGGCGATGACGGTATCGCAGTAGCATATTGCCTGGCACTTCTTGATTCCAAGGATATTCCTCATCCACCACTTGAGGTTGTCATCACTACCAATGAAGAGACAGGAATGTATGGCGCAGCTGCTATCGACCTTTCAGGCCTCAAAGGCAAGAAGATGATCAACATTGATAACGAAGAGGAAGGTGTATTCATCACAAGCTGTGCTGGTGGAGCAAGAGTTTACTCTAAGGTCACAATGGCAAAAGAGTCAGTGACTGGTGCTTTATGCAAGGCCAGCATTTCAGGGCTTCTTGGCGGCCATTCAGGCGAGATGATAAAGTGCGGCAGAGGAAATGCCAATATTATCGCTGGAAGGCTTCTTAAGAACCTTTCCAAGGCTATAAAAGTTAATCTTGTCAGCATTGGAGGCGGAGTAGCAGATAACGCAATCCCAGGAACAGCAAGCCTTGAGTTTGTTGTAGCTAATGACAAAGTGGATGAAGCCAAAAATATAGTAAATAATACTCTTGCAGAGCTTAAGGGCGAGCTTGAGGGCAAGGATGATAACATCGATATTTCTTTTGACAAGATTTCAGAAAACGAGGCTGTAGATGCATTTTCAGCTACATCAACAGAATCTCTTGCCAAGATGATCAGTATCATGCCAGATGGAGTGCAGGCTATGAGCGCTATGGTAGAGGGACTTGTGGAGACATCCCTTAACCTTGGCATCATCAAGACAGAGGGAAATCTCGTAACACTTGAACAGTCTGTTCGTAGCAGTGTTGAGAGTTCCAAGAATGTACTTATTGGTAAACTCCTTACAATTGGAGAACTCTTTGGAGCTGAAGTTACCGTTAGCGGCCAGTATCCAGGCTGGAAGTACAGACAGCATTCAGAACTTCGTGACCATATGGTTTTAGTATATGAGAAGATGTATGGCAAGAAGCCACTTCTTCAGGCAATTCACGCAGGACTTGAGTGCGGAATCTTAAGTGAGAAGATAGACGATCTTGATTGCATCTCAATTGGACCTGATATGCAGGATATTCATTCAGCATCTGAGAAGCTATCAGTTAAGTCTGCTTCTAATGTTTGGGAATATTTGAAGGCTGTACTTGCGTAAGATTTATGAAGTATACAGATATAGCAATAGCTACAGGAGGGCTTACATGGAAGAGACAAGACAGATCATAATGGACGCGGTTATTGACCAGTTCAACCAGAAGGGAATGAAGTTTACGATGGATGATATATCCAAGGAGCTTCATATCAGCAAGAAAACCATTTACAGAGAATTTGATGACAAGGATGAACTTTTCTTTGCAACTGTTGATTATGGATTCTCTGCTATCAAAAAGAAAGAGGCTGAGATTCTGGCAGATGAGTCTTTGGGACTTATAGAAAAAATTTCCAGGCTCATTGTCTGCCTTCCTGATAACTACAAGAACATTGACTTTAGAAGAGTTTATCAGTTAAAAGAAAAGTATCCTAAGGTATACATGAAGATAGCTGAGAAGGTTGAAAGTGACTGGGGAGAAACTGTAAAACTAATTAATCAGGCCATGGATCAGGGACTTATAAAAAGAGTTCCTGTAGAGCTTATAAAGCTTATGGTAGAGGGAGCTATTGAGAAATTCCTAAGTTCAGAAGAATTGGCAAACTCTCAGTATAGCTACGAAGAGTCACTTAACATGATGATAAATGTACTTATCAATGGGATTAAGGCGTGATACAAGAGTTTAAAGTTATTGGAGGATTTTGTAAATGATCTATGCAGATGGAAATCTCTTTTTGCTGCAGACAAGGCATACATCATATCTTTTTAGAAAAACAGGTTCAGGACATCTTGAACATATTCATTTTGGAAAATCTATAATTTCAGAAAAGGCTTATGAAAGAGCTCTTGAAAGTGGCAACCTTGAGGAGGCATTTAAGCTTGGCAAGGATGGGCTTCTTAGCATCACAAACGCTATAGGGCCAAGTCATAAATTTGGCGGCGGTAATATGAATAATTACTCTGCTGAGCATCCTGAAGTTTTTCTTGAAATGCTGGGCCTTGAGATGTCTTCTTTTGGAAAAGGAGATATCAGAGAACCGCTTATAGAGCTTACCTATGCAGATGGAAATACAACCTCTGATTTTTTATATGATAGCTTTAGGGTTATTGATGGCAGACAGGCACTTGAGACACTTCCGTCATCCTATGATGATTCGGGGGCTATGGCTGTTTCAGGCTCAGAAAGTAGCGCTAGTACTGATAAGACTCAGGAGCTTATTGTAACTCTCAAGGATTCTGGATATGGTACAAGGCTTGAACTTATCTATACTGTCTTTGCTGACAGTGATGTCATAACAAGAAGTGCTACTCTTTATAATGATAGCGACGCAGATGTCAGGGTTGAGAGACTTCTTAGTACACAGATTGATTTTGATACTCCAGCCCTTAAACTTACATCTTTCCATGGTAGATGGGCAGATGAAATGGGCATGCACACTTCAGTTTGTACGGGCGGCAAGGTTGTGTGTGAGGAGCTTGCTGCCGGAGAGTCCGGTTCAAGATCTAATCCTTTTGTTATTGTTAGTGATGTTGATGCCGGTGAAGACCATGGCGAATGTATTGGTTTTAACCTGGTATATAGTGGCAACCACTACGAAGCTCTTTCTTCTAACAGCAAGAATATGAGCAGATTTGTGGCTGGAATTCAGCCAGTAGGTTTTAACTGGCTTCTTACTCCTGGCAGTAAATTTGAGGCTCCAGAGGCTGTTATGGCTTTCTCTGATGAAGGCTATCGCGGCATGAGCATCAGAATGCAGGACTTTGTGAGAAAGCACATTGTAAGAGGCGCCTGGAGAGATAAGGAGAGACCAATCCTTATAAATAGCTGGGAGGCAGCATATTTTAACTTTACACAGAACTCTCTTTTATCTTTGGCCAAAGAGGCTAAGAAATGCGGAATTGAGCTCTTTGTAATGGATGATGGCTGGTTTGGTCAGCGTGATGACGACAAGAGATCCCTTGGAGACTGGTACGAGAACAAGAAAAAGCTTCCTGGTGGTATCAAGGAGCTTGCTGATAAGATAAATAAACTTGGTATGATGTTTGGTATCTGGGTTGAGCCTGAGATGGTCAATGAGGATAGTGACCTTTATAGAGCGCATCCTGACTGGGCTGTGACAGTGCCTGGCAAACCACATTCTACTGGACGTAATCAGATGAATCTTGATCTTTCAAGGACTGAGGTTCAGGACTATGTAATAGATGCTATGAAGAAGGTCTTTTCCGCAGGAAACGTGGCTTATGTAAAGTGGGACATGAACAGAATCTTTTCAGACAGGTTCTCTAAGGGCATTTCTGCAGACAGACAGGGAGAATTCCAGCATAGATACTATCTTGGACTTTATCGCATCATGAAGGAGCTTACAGAGAGCTTCCCTGAAATACTCTTTGAGGGATGTTCTGCTGGTGGCAACAGGTTTGACCTTGGTATTTTGTCTTACTTCCCACAGATTTGGGGCAGCGATGATACAGATGCTTTCTGCAGACTTGATATTCAGAGAGGATACAGCTATGGCTATCCTGCAAGCACAGTAGGAGCACATGTTTCTGCAACTCCTAACCATCAGACACTTAACAGCCTTCCTCTTGAGACAAGGTTTGAAGTTGCCTGTCCAGGCTGCTTTGGCTACGAGCTGAATCTCTGCGAGATGTCAGATTCAGATAAAAAAGTTATATCTGACCAGGTAGAATTCTATAAGAAGTGGAGAAAGGTCTTCCAGTTTGGAGATTATTACAGACTTCCAGATTATGGCTATATGATCGTTAGCAAGGATAAGTCACAGGCGGTGGCTTTTGCTGTAGAAAAGGGCAGTAGGCCCAATAACGATTATAGGAAGATCAAGTGTGTTGGCCTGGACGCAGATGAGATCTACAATATTACAAACCGCGTGGTTCCACTTAGACTCAAGGACTTTGGAAGCCTTGTTAATGCAGTTGCTCCAGTTCATGTCAAACAGGATGGAATTATCCACAATGTGATGGACAAGATGGTTCCTATGAATGGCGAAGAGCAGAAGGCATGCGCAACAGGTGCCTCACTTATTAGCCACGGTTTTGCCCTTAATCCTAGTTTTGCAGGAACTGGCTATGATCAGGATATCAGGATCATGAGAACTGGAGATTCAAGACTTTATACTTTCGAAGGCAGTACTCTTAAGGCCTGAGAGATTTCTTGATAAAGCCTCTTGATTTATCGAATACATGATAGTAAAATAGATTTTGCACAATCTAATATTGAATTGCTTGAAAGAGTAGTTCATACTCATATAGTTGAATAGGGAAAGAGAATGGGAACATTAAAAGATTTGTTCTTTGGAAGTGAAGAGGAAAGAGAGGATAGTAATATGAGCGAAGAAGTTAAGGATCAGGCTGCTTCAGGAGAGCTTGTTACTTCAGATATGCTTGTTGGCGATATTATTGTTAAGCATCCACTTGCAGCACAGTTCCTTATGGAGTGCGGAATGGGATGTATCCATTGCCCAGCATCTCAGATGGAGTCACTTGCTGAGGCATGTGCTGTTCACGGTATCGACAGCGAAGAGATCATTGATGCCCTGAACGAGTATCTTGCTGAACACAACGCATAATAACAAAGCTGTTACCCCTTTTTGCGTTATTAGGGGTAACAGCTTTTTGCTAATTGTCTAATGCTAGAATTAGTATCCGCCGTACTGAGCAAGAAGCGCAGCACCAAATACAACATAGATAATGATTGTAAATACTACACCAATAAGTACCCAGATGAGCTGAGCTTTAGCCCAGTTGGATTTAGATTTGGGAGCGCTGCTTCCAAATGCCCATACAAAGAGCATGATGATGTTTACACATGGAATACACATAAGTAAAATTGTGAGTACCCAATCCCCTACAGATACTGGAGTCTCAACCTCGGGCTGACCTACAGGCTGTGTGTAAACAGGCTGCTGATTCTGGTTCTGATTCATGTTGTTAGTGTCCATTAAATTCCCTCCTCAAAGAAATAATGTGTTAGTAAAAATACCACATAGACTATTATACGAAAACATGATATTCTTGTAAACGTTTAAGTGGTGATTTTTTCAAGGCTTTACAGCTTTATAATAGATAAATATAAACATAAAGATAATACTATACAGAGAGAATACATGTGGATAAATGGGAAGAACTATGCGAAACACAATAAATAGAATATATGAAGATATAAAGAAAAACATAGTGCCACTTTCTCTTATCTTTGGTGTTTGGACAATAATGACCATAGTTTTCCACCGTTTTTGTCCTATTGTCTTATTTTGTGGATTTCCATGCCCTGGCTGTGGAATGACGAGGGCTTTCTTTAGCTTTTTTACCCTCCATCCCATAAGGGCATTTTTCTATAATCCTGTATATCCCCTCTGGCTTATAGCACTTATCAGCATGTTCTATAGACGCTATATCCAGGGAAAGAGCCTTGTTGCCCTTCGCCCACTCTTAATCTTAACGGCTCTTGCCACAATCGCAATCTACATATGGAGATTGATCTACGTGTTCCCAAACCATGAGCCCATGACCTTTTTCCACAAAAACCTCATGTCCACACTTTTTCCATCCTACGATAACTTCATAACCACCCACATCCGCTAACAACATCCCTCGCCCTCCGGAGTATGGAGAAAACGATATTCATGAAAGCTTTTTTCGTCTGTGTAAAGAGGAGCTATTCATGAGGTTCTTGAAAGGACATAAGAATTCTGATTCGGTTCAACATGTCCGAGCACCAGAAGGCAGCTTGTTACTCACGCCAGTTCCCGTAGTGCTCGTCACTGACAAATGCAGATTTTCTTAGATGTTTCCGCAGTTTTTCTTTTAATGCGCATGCTGCAGCGTAAACTTGCAGGACGGGGAAATACATGTATATATGAAAATGCCATTTGACGCATTGCGTCATAAAGAAAAGAGGAATCAATCTTTCAAGCTAGCTTGAAGAATTTGATTCCTCTTTTCTTGTAACGCCCGCATCGCGGGCTATGGCATTTTCTATCGTAAATTATTATTCCCGTCCTGCTTCAGACAACGCTTCGCATGCGCGGGAAAAACTGCCATGGAAACATTAGAAAATCGCATTTGCCAGAAAAGACTCGCATAGGAAACTGGACGCCTCGCAAGCGCTGCCCTGGTGCGAGTTTTGAACCGTAGAATTCTTATGCACCTTTCAAGAACGCATGAATATCCGAACTGAAGCCGACGAAAAAAGCTTTCTGAATGAGTGAATATCCATACTCCGGAGGGCGAGGGGGGGAATTACTGGCTCCGGAGCGTTAGAGATGTTCCCTGATCATGGCGGAGGTGCGCTTTATTTCTTCCCAGAAATCGCGGGCGGAGAGGCGGATGGCTCCACCACTCATGACGATGACCTGCTCGATGGCATCCGATGTGGCTACGGTTACCCGGTACTTTTTGCCGATTTCGTGAGCGGCTTTTTCTATGTACTGATCCGCAGTTTCAGCTTCCTTGGTGTAGATTACGGTCAGCCCAGCATGATCCTCCATGTGCTCTGTACCGCCTCTTACTCTGTAGGCATCAAAAACAAGAATTACATTCTCTTTTCTGTAACCCTGAAAGTTTATAAGTATATCAACAAGAGAGTCTCTTGCAGCCTTCAGATCCTGGGCTGCAAGCGCCTTTAATTCATCTGAGGCATAGATAACATTGTAGCCGTCCACCAGAAGATATTCCTTCTGGCGCTCTACAAGGCGCTGCTCCTTTTTGCTGTTTTGCTTCTTGGCAGAAAGAGAAACTTCTGGCGCACCCTCGTCAGGGTCAAGTAGTCCAGCTGCAATTGCTGCTTCCCGCGCCCTCTGAGCGTCCTGAGCTGCGTAGCGGCGTCTGTCTTCTTCGGTTTCAACATACCTTGGTTTTATTGTCCCGTAAGTCTTTTCAAATATATCCTTGAGCTCATTTTCCGTAAAGCGAAGATCACGTTCGATCTCCTCAAAACTACGCTCATCAGTAGTCTTTTTGGTGCTCTTTGCCTGCAATTTCCTAAGGGCTTCCATATCAATGTTATCCACAAGGTCAGTCCTTGCACCAACTCCGCCTTCCGCGGTCCAACCAGTATCAAGATGCATATGGGAGCGCACTTGGTCCCAGGGCACAATTGTTCCAGCTCCGTGGGAGCAGAATACAGAAGATGCAGGATTGGCAGTATCAAGCTCGGGGTAGTAGTTCTTTTCTTCAAGAACCTCCTGAGTATTGTGGCAAGGCATATATCCACTAAGACTTGTGGATAACACCCCCTCGCCCTTTGTAAAACTTTTAAGTTCCTGGGCATAATCATAAATGCAGGCTGCAGGAACTGTTCCAGTCACAATTGATTTGCCATTTTCAAGCTCCGGAAGTCCTACAGTGCCATTCATTTTCTGAATGTCGGACAACACTCTTCCAACGTTTTCCTGTGGAACCTCAATCCTAAAGTCAAAAATAGGCTCAAGTAGCACGGACTGAGCCTCCATGAGTCCCTGTCTAACAGCTCTGTAGGTGGCCTGTCTGAAGTCGCCGCCTTCAGTATGCTTTTCATGGGCACGTCCAGTTAAAAGAGTAATCCTCATATCTGTGATCTCAGACCCAGTCAGGACTCCCACATGCTTCTTTTCCTGGAGATGAGTCAGGATAAGCCTTTGCCAATTGAGATTAAGCTCATCAGTGCTACATTTGTTGTCAAAAGAAATACCACTTCCAGGTTCTGTTGGTTCTAACAGAAGATGAACCTCTGCGTAGTGCCTTAAAGGTTCAAAGTGGCCTACACCCTCTACGGGGCCTGCAATAGTTTCTTTATATACAATCTGGCCGGGGCCAAAGCCTACTTCGATTCCAAAGCGGGTAAGGATAAGGTGATGCAGGATTTCTTTTTGCACATCCCCCATGACCTGAACCATGATCTCACCTGTAGTTTCGTGGATGGACAGAAGGAGCATGGGCTCTTCCTCCTCCAGAACCTTGATTTTCTTATAAAAGGAGATTGCGTCTACATCTTCTGGAAGAATCAGCGAGCAGGAGAGGATTGGCTGTATGACCTCTGCCTGGGCCTGGCCTTCCAGGCTTCCAAGGCCTTCACCTGCTCTTGTGGTGGAAAGGCCGCTTATTGCAACAACCATGCCTGCAGTTGCTTCAGGAAGCGCTTCAAACTTATCTCCTGAGTAAAGCCTTATCTGGTCTATCTTTTCCCCTCGAATCACATCTCGGACTTTTAGAGAACCATAGAGAATTTTGATATGTGTCAGGCGGTTTCCTGCTGCATCGCGGCTTATTTTATAAACTCTGGCAGCAAAGGGCATAGAAGCAGAGCTTGCTGCAAGATTACTGTTAGCGTTTGGTGCAAGCTTTGCGCTTGATATGTCAGCATGGACCATGGCGTACTCATCAAGGATATCCAGTAGCTCTTTTACTCCATCAAGTTTGAGAGCTGAGCCAAAAAGAACAGGAAAGCACTTGCGACTATTTATAAGGTTTTTGATATCGGCAGATGTTATCTCTTTGCCCTCAAGAAAGGCCGCAAGAAGGTCATCGTCGCAGACAGCAAGCTCTTCCTGAAGCTCAGGAGACATGAAAGAGACACAGCTATTTCCAAGTTTTTCTTTTACCTCGTCCAAAACTGTGTTTCTGTCAGCGCCTGGCTGATCCATCTTATTTACAAAAAGTATTGTTGGAACCTTGTAGTGATCAAGAAGCTTCCAAAGAAGCCTTAACTGGCTGGTCACACCGTCAGCAGCGCTGACGATAAGTACCGCCATATCAAGGATCTGGAGCGTTCTCTCCATTTCAGGAGAAAAATCTGCGTGACCAGGAGTGTCCAAAAGGGTGAAGGTTGTGTCACCATGTTGGAACATTGCCTGCTTGGAGAATATAGTGATGCCGCGGGATCTCTCCAGCTCGTAGCTATCGAGGAATGCATCCTTGTGATCCACACGGCCAAGTTTTCTGATTGCTCCGGAGGTATACAGAAGTGCCTCCGAAAGGGTAGTCTTTCCGGCATCAACGTGGGCCAGAATTCCGATTGTGATATTTCTTTTCATGAATATGCTTACTCTATTGGGCTGTAGGCAATCTTGACATTGATGTCCTGATTGTAATTGCCAAATCCTTTTCCGAAAATAGTAAGGCCACCAACATGCTCGGCATTTTCTGGAACTTCCAGCTTTAATTTGATGCTGCTCTTGGAGGTGAGAGATAAGCTATCTATAGTCACATCCGAAATCTTCAGACCATCGATGAAGGTGCCCTTGTGGTTTATAACCAGCATCTTGAGCATACCATATTGGTTCCAGTTAGGAAACCACCAATCAGGAGTAAAGATTCCCTTAACATCCCCGAAATCTCCGGGAGAGATCCAGGTACCGAGCAGTATATCATTCAGGTAAAAATATATATCTGAAGGCCATACGTTATTGACACCAGGGGCTTCAGAGCTAAGCTCTGCACAAATGCTGATCTCATCAATCTTCTGGCCGGCAGGAACAAAGTTTGGAAGAGAATAATCCACAAATCCTCTGGTAAACCACAGAATATCAGCATCAAATCTCTCTTGGTGGGCAAAGTACCTTGTATCGTCAACTTCCCCAATCAGCTTGTCGGATGAAGCAAGACCGCAGGTTGGATAAACTTCAAAATCGCTAAAATGCCCAACCTTGATATCTGCAGTGTAGACATTGGATTCGCGAGGTGGCTCCTGTATATCAATAAGAATCTTGTCCAGATTGACTGAGCAGCGCTTCTGATTGCCATGTCCTGTTCCCTCTGCAGAAACTACCACAATTCCACTTTCCTCAAGCTTGCGGATATGCGCAGTCAGGGCACCATTAGTAATCTTGAGCTTGCTGGCAAGCTCATTCATAGTCATGGCTCCTTCTCTGAGGAGAATGTTGATGATTTCTATTCGGATTTCTGATCCAAGAGCTTTAAAGAGTTCAATACCTTCGTCAAGATTCTTGATATGCAGCATGTCTATACCTCGATGTGATTTTGCCAGATTTGCCTTGCTATGTCAGGCAAGTAGTGGTTGTTTATGAGAATATAAAATATTTCACACTTTATTATATATGCCCCAATAGCTAAGTGCAATTAAATATATGGAATTTGGATATAAGTACAACATGCAAGTATGTATGAATTACAAATTTGCGTGCTCGTTTGAACTTGAGTATAACACGCAGTATCTGTTATTTTTCTTGTCTGCATGCTAATGAATGATAATTATCTAACAATATCTAGTGCACTTTTTACTGCTTATTTTTGAAAATATCAAAAATTTACTTGGGCGATAAAAAGTGTTACTGCTGGATTTTATAAAATAGCTGATTTTATAGTAGCCTTGAGCGGTTTTTAAAGTGATTTGAAAAGTAATTCTGTCTTATTCTTACTAGCAAATTTGAAATACTTGTATTAGAGCCGTAATAAGCAGCGGTTATTCTAGTTTATGATAAGGGAATCGGCTGCGGTGTTACTAAAAAAATCGAAGATTATTCAAATCTAGCAGTAAGGCAAAATTCGGGCTACTATAATTTTTTATTTTCTCTGTCTCTAGCAGTAGTATGTACGCATTATATCGCTAATTTCTTCACGATAAGATTTTGCCTATTGCATTAATGTATCAAATAGATAATTCGCGACAACTTAAAGGCCCATTTGGATAACAGAGATCACCTCCACTACTGTCTGACAGTGACTTTCGGAATTCAGACCTATGAAGCATACCTTAAATGGTACACTGAGGTAAAAAAGATTTTGTGAGAACTCAAATTTACGTCGGTTTGCAATCAAAAATTGGTTGTAAGCCGCTTCTTTCTTGGGTATAATCATAAAAATACTATTTAGGGGCGGCATAATGATTATTATCTTTGCCTACTTTGAAACATTGCTTAACAAAGGAAGTGCTGATTTCAACAAGGGACTGAAGGATTTCTCTTTGTTGGCATGGCCAAAAACAATGTAAAAGCAGCAATTATCGTTTCATCTATCACATTTGGACTGGGACATATTGTTAACCTTCTTAATGGCAAGCCATTCTTTGAAACAATGGTGCAGATCATCGTTGCCGTTTCTGTTGGATTTACTTTGGTAGTTCTTTTCTACAAGGGAAAAAGCCTGGTGCCATGCATAGTTTTCCATGGTGTCAACAATGCTTTATCTGCTATTGAAAAGAGCAATGAGGAAATTGCAGGTGTTTTTGCTATGAGCAAAGAATCCTTTGAAATGGCACTTTTGGCAGCTTTCATACTGATTCTTGCAGTGTATAGTGTTACTATGTTTAAGAAACTATCTGTAGAAGCTTGAGTTTGTGAGCCCTAGGGACGGAGTTAGCGGTTCATTTTGGAAAGGGGAGTGTGGTATGAAAAGAGTAATTTGTTGTTTGACAATAGTGATGCTTATGGAAGCTATGCTTGTAGGATGTAGCAATAATGCTACCTTCAGCGGCAGCAAAACTGGAGATGCTGATCATTTTGATATTGAGTTTGAAGTGCTAAATAGCTCTTTTACTCATGACCTTGAACTTGAAGAGGGCGAGAGTCTTGAGGTGACAGCAACAAAAGAGTCCGGAAAAATCTCACTTCGCATTCAGTGCGGAGAGTCAGAGCCTGTCTATCAAGGCGATAATATGGAATCCGCAAATTTTAAAGTGAATATTAATGAAAGCGGCACTTACACAATTAACGTCTCAGGCCAGAAGGCGAAGGGACATGTGATTGTTGAACGAGTGTCACAGTAATTTTCAGATAATAGTTTTCAAATCACAGGGGGAAATACCATGAAATTTGGCCCAATAACAGTAAAAGACAAACTTGGCCGCGATGTGGCCATAGCTCTTTATCAGGAGTACTGCGGAGCAGGCATTGGCAGAATCATTTAAGGAGGAGAGAGTATGGGCAACTTCAATGTTAGGGATTATCAGAATTTAGACGAGGTAAAAGAGCTATTTAAGGAGTATTCTCAGATTAAAGGAGCGGAGGGCTGCTTTGTTTCTTTTGACAAGGAGCTGGCTGATCTTGAGAATTTCTATAGTGGCGGTGCGATCTTAGTGGGGTATGATGCCGAAAAGCCAGTTGCCTGCATCGCTATCAAAAAGAAAGATGATGAAAACTGCGAAGCCAAGCGTCTTTTCATAAAGCCTGAGAGCCGCGGTAACGGATACGGAAGAGTGATGATGAATGCAATGCTTGGAAAAGCCAAGGAACTGGGCTTTAGAGAAGTTTCTTTTACCACCAAGCCAGCTGTAATGCAGGTGGGATATGGCCTGTACCAGCGAATGGGCTTTGAAGAAACGGCTGAAAATGACGGAGTTGTGAGCATGAGGATGAAAATATGAGCTTAGACGAACTTAGAGTAGACATCGCAAAGAAACAAAAGAAGGGGCTTCCCTTTATCGGGGCATCAGTGGTTATCTGGCTTTTGATACTGATAACCTGTGCCCTTCACCTTCCAATCAGAACCCAGAACATGATAGTTTTTTGCTGTTCATGCCCGCTGATGCCACTGGCCATGCTGATTGGCAAGATCATCCACGTGGATATATTCGATAAGAGCAACGAGCTTGGCAACGTGGGATTTCTTTTTACCTTGAACCAGTTCCTGTACCTGCTGATTGTTATGTGGGTGTTCAGCGCGGTTCCGGCGAAAATGGTAATGGTATACGCCATGGTGTTCGGCGCACATTTGCTGCCCTATTCATGGCTATACAGGTCAGTAGGATACAGAGTTTTCGCAATCATCATCCCAATCGCAGCACTGGTGGTGGGATGCCTTTATCCCGCACAGATTGTGGCTATTATGATGCTGATCTTTGAGGTGGTGTTTGTGATAATTCTAAACCTTGAAAACAAAGCCCTGAGCAGGGAGGGGCAGTGATGGAGGACATGATACAGATTGATGAGAATACCTGGAGATTTGAGGATGGAGTTGTAGGATCAAAGATATAGAGGAGGGATATTATGATTAAAAATGTAGCAATTGTAAGCCTTTCATCAGGCATCATCGGAGAAGACTTTGTTGAATTCGAGAAAAAGATTGGCGAGAAAAGACTTGAGGAGTTTGGCCTTAAGGTGAAGTTCATGCCTCATGCCCTCAAAGGCCTTGATTACATTAAAAATCATCCGGAGCACAGGGCCCAGGACCTTCTTGAAGCGCTCAAGGATCCTGAGATTGATATGATTCTCTGCGCTATTGGCGGCGATGATACATACCGCCTTCTTCCATATCTTTTTGACAATAACGAGCTGGCAGAAGCCGTAAAGGGCACAAACAAGGTGTTCCTTGGCTTCTCAGACACAACAATAAATCATTTTATGTTCCACAAAGTTGGAATGCCTACATTCTACGGACAGGCTTTCCTGTGCGACCTTTGCGAGATTGCCCCAGACATGCTTCCATACACCAAGAAGTATTTTCAGGAGCTCATTGCTACAGGCACGGTAAAAGAGATTACTCCAAGCGACGTTTGGTATGAAGAGCGTACTGAGTTTTCACCTGAAAAGGTTGGAACATCAACACCTTCTCATCCAAACAAAGGCTTTGAGCTTTTGCAGGGACCAGCAGTATTCTCAGGAAAAATCCTGGGTGGCTGCGTTGATTCTATGTTTGATTTCTGGGATAGTGAGCGTTACGAAGATATGCCAGTACTTTGCCAGAAGTATCATCTTTTCCCAGATGCCAAGGATTGGGAAGGCCGCATAATGCTGCTGGAAACAAGTGAAGAAAGGCCTACACCTGAAAAGTATAAACAGGCACTTGAGTATATCAAGAAGACGGGTGCCTTCGAAGCTGTATCCGGCATTCTTGTTGGTAAGCCCCAGGACGAGGTTTATGCTGAGGAGTACAAAAAGCTTTTAGTGGAAGTCATTGATAATCCTGAACTTCCAATTCTTTTCAATGTCAACATTGGTCATGCAACGCCAAGATGCATCATTCCATTTGGTGTGGAAACCACTGTTGATGCGAATGCGCAGGTAATAAAGTTTGCAGATTGATGAGTTTTTTGGACGGATGTTTAGGGGGCAAAAAGTGACCCGCTAACTCCGTATTATGAGAAATTTAAGGGGAAATAAAGATGGAGTCACAAGTTAGGAGAGGTCTCAATTCAAATCAGATTAAGCTGATTGCGATTATTGCAATGACAATCGACCACGTAACATGGCTATTGTTTCCAGGCTTTAATTATACGTGGTGGGTAATGCTTTTACATGTGATAGGAAGACTTACGGCGCCTATAATGTGGTTCTTTATTGCTGAGGGTTATCACTACACTCACAACGTAGGGAAGTACATTTTAAGGCTATTTGTCTTTGCTTTTATTTCTCATTTTGCATATAACTTTGCCGGAGGAATTCCTGTTATTCCAAATACCATGTTCAATGCTACAAGTGTCATGTGGTCTCTAGCATGGGCGGTGGTTTTGATGGTGGTCTTTACAACGGATTGCCTGCCAAAGTGGCTTAAGATTGTCTTAATCATAGCGATCTGCTTTATCTCTTTTCCTTCGGACTGGTCAACAATCGCAGCCATGTGCCCCGTCTATCTGTACATAAACCGAGGGGATTTCAAAAAGCAGTCTTTGACAATGCTGATCTGGGTTTCTATGTACGTGGCTGTTTACTTCATCTTCATGGATAAGATCTACGGACTTTTGCAGTTTGGTACGCTTTTGTCACTGCTTGTCTTAAAGCAGTACAACGGCGAGAGAGGTTCATGGAAGGGCATGAAGTGGCTTTTTTACATTTATTATCCAGCGCATTTGTTTGTGATCGGAGCCATCAGAGTTATGATGGGCGGTGGAAGCATTTTCCCGTAAATGAGTCATGGGGGCAGTGTGATTTCGACAATAAGAGAATTACAAGATAGTAGGTATGTATGAATAATACATTTATAGAAGGACTAGTTGAGAATGACATAAATAAGCTACTGGCGGCTCCCAAGAGTGATCTTCACAATCATTCCACAAAGGGGTGTAGGCTTGAGTGGCTTTCAGAGCGGATTGGCGTGGATTTTCCAAAGCCTCCGCAGCATCTTGGCGGGCTTGACGGGATGCAGGACTATTTTAGGTCAAGAATTAAGCCCTATTGCGATGGATTTGATGGTGCTTTGGTCAGGTGGGAAGGAGCCTTTGCAGAAGCAAGGCGCAACAACATAAAGCGTCTTACCATGAATTTTGGAATTGCTGAAGTGGATATGCTAGGCGGCATTGAGGCTTTTGAGAAGACGATTGAGGGTTTTCATATTCAGTACTGCCCAGATACAGTTTTTGAGGCAGAGCTAACTTATCCTTCCTGCTGTGATGCGGCTCTTGAGGCTGATAGACTTTCTCAGTACGCATCATCAGGCTATTTCAAAGCTATCGACATCTGCGCAGGCGAGAATGTGCAGCCTTTCGAAGCTTTTTTGCCTTTATACAGGCGGGCTGAGGATTTTCATCTTACCAAGAAAATGCATGTGGGCGAGACGGGCTCTGCGAGCGACGTCAAAAGAGCTGTAGAAGTCCTGGGACTTTCGGAAGTCCACCACGGCATTGGAGCAAGTACTTCGTTGGAGGTCATGAAATTCCTTGCGGATAATAAGATTCAGGTTAATGTATGCCCAAGCAGCAACGTCATGCTGGGCTTTGCCAGAGATTACGCCAGCCATCCCATCAGGATACTTGTGGAGAATGGCGTCAAGGTCACAATTAACACGGATGACTTGCTTATATTCGACAGCTCCGTGGAAAATGAATATCTTTTGCTATATCAGGCTGGGGCGTTAAGTGCTCAGCAGCTGGATGATATCAGGCTTGCGGGGCTAGGATGAACCTGTGGACAGGGGTGTAGTGGCTGAAAGAGTAATGGATTCCGGGGACAGAATGATGGGGTGCAAAAGAATTGCTATTAAAGATCCGTGCTAGTGGCGCGGATATATTTCAAGGAGGAAATTATGGAAAACATAAGAATGATTTTGTGCGGAAGCGTTGAGGGAAGCCACGCAAACCCTGACGAAAAGGTAGGCGTAGTCTCAGTAGTCTACGTTTCAAACGATGCAGATAAGATCAAGAGTACGCTCAAAGCCTTGCAGGAAGCCAATCCCGAGAGCTTCTACATGGAGTACGAAGTTCCAGTAGACACAGATCTGACTACTCTTGCGCACTATCCATCAATTGAAATTTCCAAGGAAGATCTGGTGTAAGTGAAATGTACTTGCATAAATGAGTTTACGGGAATTGCAAGTAAGGAATTTGTTGAAGTGTACTTTTATAAGTGAGTATATGAGAATTGCAAGTAAGGAATTTGCAAAAGACTACTTGCAAAAATAAGTATATTGAAACAGCAAGTAATCAAAAGAAATCATTTAGTAGAAACAAACAATAGAAACAAACATAAGCAACAATTAAACTAGGGAAGCTTGTAGTCTACAAGCTGGATCAGAAAAAGAGATCCAGTAAGAACCAGTAAATCTGCGTATCCAGCGCTTTTGAAATGCCGGCAAGACAGGAGGAACAGGCAAAATGAGTTATGTTCATACAGTTCAGTACTATGAAACCGACAAAATGGGAATCACCCATCACTCCAACTACATCAGGTGGATGGAGGAAGCCAGAATTGATTTCCTTTCAAAGATAGGCTGGGACTATGCCAAGCTTGAGGCGTCAGGTGTTATTTCGCCTGTTCTCGGGGTGACCTGCGATTACAAGCAGACAACCACCTTCTCAGATAAGGTTAGCATCACAGTTACCGTCAAGGAATTCAAGGGAGTAAAGCTTCACCTTGCTTATGAAATGACCAATGAAGAGGGTAAGATTGTGAGTGTTGGAACATCATCGCATGCATTCCTCAACACTGAGGGCCGCCCAATCAGGATGAAGCAGGAACTTCCTGAATTATTCGAGGCACTCAGCAGTATGGTACAATGATAGATAATAAAGTGAGGTACGGTAAAATGGAGATTAAGATAAAATGAAGGGCCCAAATCTAAAGAAAAGAAGTAGCATAGCAGCTGTCACTTTGGCACTAATACTTGCAGTCAGTGGTTGTGACCAGGCCTGGAAGGCAGCAGGATTTAGCAGCAACACAGCGGACTACTTCGACATAAAAGATGCAGTATTAGTTGCAAAGAAATGATTTGGATACCCCGAAATTATAGCTATTACAAGAAGTATGAACATTAACTTGAAGATGTAATACTAGGAGGTATTAATTTGAATTATTTTGTAGAAGGTTTGCAGGGAAGCGGCAAGAGCACTCTTGTTAGTAAGCTTTCTGAGAAACATCCTGATTTCAAGGCGGTTCGTGAAGGGGATTACTCTCCAGTAGAGCTTGCCTGGTGTGCATATGTAAGCAAGGACAAGTACGCGGAAATCCTTGAGAAGTACAGCTCTATTGAGGACATGATCAGGGAAAAGAGCTATGAAGAAGATGACCATGTGATTATCTGCTACACTCAGATAATCACTGATGTTCCGGGCTTTCACAAGGATCTTGAGCAGTACGAGATATACAATGGCCGCGTTGACTTTGATGAGTTTAAGACAATACTTACAAGAAGATATTCCAGATGGAATGGGCAGAATGGGATTTTTGAGTGTTCTCTTTTCCAGAACATAGTTGAAGATATGATCCTGTTCAGAGAGGCTTCCGATGATGAGATTCTTGAATTTTACAAGGAAATCAGGAAGGTTCTCGAAGACAAAGAGTATCACATTTACTACCTTAAGGCAGAGGATATTCCAGCTAACATCGGAATCATCCGCAAGGAAAGATCCGATGATCAGGGAAAAGAGCTATGGTTTCCACTAATGATGGGCTACTTTAATGAGTGCCCTTACGCAGTCTCTAAGGGACTTTCTGGAGAGCAGGCTCTATATGATCATTTCAAACACAGGCAGGAACTGGAACTTAGAATTCTTGAGGAAGTGTTTGCGGGCAAGTATACTCTTTTGACATCTAAAGAGTATGGGGATGATCAGCTATGAAGAGATACCGACTTTGCTTCTACGGTCGAGTCCAAGGCGTGGGTTTTCGCTATACCGCATCCCACGCTGCAAATATGTACAGACTCACCGGCTACGTCAAAAATGAATACGATGGCTCCGTTAAAAAGGCCGCCTCCCAACCGGGAAGCGGCCTTAACTTTCGCCTAAATCTATCAAGCCTTCTTGAGCTTACTTTCTCTATAGATGATATCTGTTCTGGCAGGGCCGTTACTAACCATAGTGATAGGATAGCCGATCTGCTCTTCAATGAACTCGATATAGTTGCGGCAGTTCTCTGGAAGATCTTTGTACTTCTTGATGCCGCGGATCTCGCATTTCCAACCTGGAAGTGTCTTATAAACAGGCTTTGCCTTGTCAAGAAGGTGAGTTACAGGGAATTCTGTAGTAACCTCGCCATCAATATCGTATCCTACGCAAACTGGAATCTCATCAAGGTAGCCCAGAACATCAAGAACTGTGAAAGCTACATCTGTTGTGCCCTGGAGTCTGCAGCCGTACTTACTTGCTACGCAGTCATACCAGCCTACACGTCTTGGTCTTCCTGTTGTTGCGCCGTACTCACCGCCGTCGCCGCCGCGTCTTCTAAGTTCCTCAGCCTCGTCTCCAAAGAGCTCAGAAACAAAAGCACCTGCGCCTACAGCAGAAGAGTAAGCCTTGGAAACAGTAACGATCTGCTTGATCTCATAAGGAGGAATACCAGCTCCGATTGCACCATAAGCTGCAAGAGGAGATGAAGAAGTAACCATAGGGTAAATTCCGTGGTCAGGGTCCTTCATGGTTCCAAGCTGTCCCTCAAGGAGAATTGTCTTGCCTTCCTTGATTGCCTTGTCAAGATAAAGAGCTACATTACCAATATAAGGTTTAACCTGCTCTCTCCAAGCTATGATCTGGTTGAAAAGAGCTTCCTGATCGATAGGATCTGCATGATAGAGATTAACAAGGATTACGTCCTTGATCTCAGCAACTCTGGCAATCTTTTCCTTGATAGCCTCATCATCCTGGAAGAACTCGTTGATCTGCCAGCCAATCTTGGAATACTTGTCTGAATAGAAAGGAGCGATACCTGACTTGGTAGAACCAAAGCTCTTACCAGCAAGTCTAGCCTCTTCAAGAGTATCAAAGAGTACGTGATAAGGCATCATAACCTGTACTCTGTCAGAGATCATGATCTGTGGAGCAGGAACTCCCTTGGATGTGATCTCATCAAGCTCCTTCATGAACTTTGTAATATCGAAAGCTACTCCATTGCCGATGATATTCATGATGTTCTGGTGGAACACACCAGATGGCATTGTGTGGAGTGCAAATTTACCATAATCATTTACAATTGTGTGACCTGCATTGGCACCACCCTGAAAGCGGATAACAACGTCTGCCTGATCTGACAGAGTGTCTGTGATCTTACCCTTACCTTCGTCTCCCCAGTTAGCGCCTACTACTGCTTTTACCATTATAATTCCCTCTCTTCATACTCTACTTGTGGATAGTTTTGCAAAAGAAATATCTTTCTCTTGAAACCTATTCCATAATATCAATATTAAAAACATAAGTAAAATCAATATTTTTTATGCTAGCCATAAGTATAACTTATTTCTTGAAAATTTATATAAATTTATATAATTTTTCGACATTATCACAAATAATTGCATAAAATATATAGTATAAACTGACGATATTACATTTGCGATTGAACCATATTTTTGTTTATTGAGAAGTATTAAGTAGGAGGTCGTTATGGCAGAAAAGGCTCAGAAGAAGGATTCTTTTAGTCAGAGTGCTTTCAAAAAACTATCTGTAGGCGATAAGTTTAAGAAAGTTTTCAACAGCTTCAGAAACAACCTTATAGCAATCTTTGTAGTTATCATTTTGATTGACATAGTAGCTCTTTTCAATTTGAATAATATCTACAATGTTTACTATGAGCAGAATACCCAGCAGGGAGAGGTGCGTATCACAATCCAGGCCCTTGCAAAGTATTATCTGTGGGCGCTGTCAGCTCAGGATGCTGATGACAGAAACGAGCAGATTTCAGGCGCTCAGGAGAAAATCCAGGAGCTAAATGACGGTCTGGACACTCTCAAGAAAGTGTATAAGGGAGATCTTTCTACTGCATATCAGCATATCGCAGACATAGATACTGCTGATGACAAGCTTATTGAGATGTTTAATAACGGTGCTTCTGATGCGGAAATTTATGAATACTATGTCGGAACAATTAATGAGGCTATCAAAGTTGTAGTTAAGGACTTTAAGCAGATTGGTATCTCTGCAAAAGAGCAGGCTCAGGCCGCATATATAATGGCCCTTGTAATGGTCATTATAATGACAGCAGTATCGCTTGTAGTTGTTGTTTACGCAATCATGTACCTTACAAAGGCAAGAAGAGCACTTACAAACAGCATCCTTGGACCAATCAACGCAATTTCAGAAGCAGCAGATGAAATGTCAAAAGGTAAGCTGGAACTTAAGATCGAAGCTGATTCTGAGGATGAGCTTGGTAAGCTGGCAAAAGACATTACTTATTCAACAGATGTTATAGAAGATATTGTAAAAGATATCAATGAGACACTTAAGAGAATGTCCGGCGGAGATTTCTCTTCTGGAACCCAGAATCCAAATTTGTATATTGGAGATTATGTAGCAATTCGTGATGCATTAAATGATATTTCCGATAACCTTAGCAGTACGCTTTTGGAAGTCAGAAATTCTTCTCAGCAGGTATCACAGGGCGCAATAAATATGTCACAGGGTGCCAATGACCTGGCAGAAGGCTCAACAGACCAGGCAGCAGCTGTTGAGGAACTTACAGCTTCAGTCAACTCAGTTACTGAACAGACCAGGCAGCTTGCTGATGTTGCTGAAAAGAGTAAGGCAATGGCAACAGAAGTTAGAGATAATGCAGAAACAAGTGCCAGAAAGATGCATCTTGTTACAGATGCCATGACAAGGATCACAGAAGCTTCTGCAGAGATTGAGCAGGTAACAAATACTATAGAAGCAATTGCCAAGCAGACATCACTTCTTGCACTTAATGCTTCTATCGAGGCAGCAAGAGCAGGTGAGACTGGAAAAGGATTCGCAGTTGTTGCTGATCAGATTGGTAAGCTTGCAGATCAGAGTACTGAAGCTGCCAAGAATACACATCAGCTCATTGCAGATACAATGGATGAGATCAACAATGGTAACTCTGTAGTTGCAGAGACCACAGAAGCTCTCGATGCTATGCAGCACAGTGTAGAGGAGATCACTTCGATGATCATCCAGACTGGAGATCTTGCAGAGCAGCAGGCTCAGAGCATGGATGAGATTGACAAGGGAATCGATATGATTTCCAACGTAGTTCAGAACAACTCCGCAACAGCTGAAGAATCCAGTGCTGTATCCCAGGAGCTTTCAGAACAGTCTGAGAGCCTCAACAACCTCATCGGCCAGTTCACAATAAGCGAATAACTGCCATCACTACATAGATGTGAAGCCCCTTTCGTAGGCATGCTCCTGCGGGAGGGGCTTCTGTATGCGCACTTGTTATCATCCCCATCATTGTCACATACGCCCTCCCACCAAAGAGAAAGCCACTAGCGATATTCATGGAAGTTTTTTTCGTCTGTGTATAGGAGGAAGAATTCATGAAGCTCCTGACACTACATAAGAATTCTGCTTCGGTTCAACATGTTCGAGCGCCAATGGGCAGCTTTTTACTCACGCCAGTTCCCGTAGTGCTCGTCACTGACAAATGCAGATTTTCTTAGATGTTTCCGCAGTTTTTCTTTCAATGCGCATGCTGCAGCGTAAACTTGCAGGACGG
>JAEEGL013571283.1_pt1 | contig 21835 bp, 16 predicted proteins | sample 9134231 | NCBI WGS metagenome assembly JAEEGL01 (sample SAMN16246548, study PRJNA631951) | gut metagenome | biome: gut microbiome; feature: rumen; material: fiber-attached | host: Bos | place: Iran: Karaj | collected 2018-10 | reverse complement strand
CGCGATATCGGGCTGCCGGGAATGATCGCGCCCGGAATTATCGTGGTTGACGTCGATTATCACGGCGGGGTTTTTCAGCCCGCGCGCTTCGTAAAGCGCCGCGAGCTTTTCGACCGTTTCCCTGCCGTAGTTGGCGACGCTTTTGCCCGAATGGTCTACAAACCCGCGCAGTATGGCGTGCGCGTAGGCGTTTCCGGTGCTTTCGACCTCCCACCCGCGGTAAAGGAAGGTATGCCCCTGCTGCGCGGTGTTCACCGCGTTGAGCATAACGTTTATATCGCCTCCGGTGGGGTTTTTCATACCCACGGGGATGTTCAGTCCGCTTGCGGTAAGTCGGTGCTGCTGATTTTCCACCGAGCGCGCGCCCACGGCGACGTAGCCGAGCAGGTCGGAAAGATAGCGGTGGTTTTCGGGATAGAGCATCTCGTCCGCGCAGGTGAATCCGTATTCGCGCAGGGCGGTCATATGCAGTTCGCGCAGGGCGATTATACCGCGGTAAAGGTCCGGCCGCGCGAACGGGTCCGGCTGATGCAGCATACCCTTGTACCCCTCTCCGGTGGTGCGGGGCTTGTTTGTATAAACGCGCGGGATGATTATTATTTTATCCGCGACTTCATCCTGCACCCTGCGCAGGCGGGAGATGTATTCGAGCACGGGTTCGCGGCTGTCCGCGGAGCAGGGACCGATTATCAGCAAAAACTTATCCGACGCGCCCGCAAACACCGCCTTCACCGCGGAATCGCGCTTTTGTTTTACTTTTTCCATTTCCGCGCTTACCGGGTATTCCTCTTTTACTTCCTTCGGGATCGGCAGCTTGCGGTGAAAAACCATATTCATACTTTCACGTCCTAATATCTAACGGATATGTCCGCGCCGAGCGAGCGCAGGTCTTCGAAATAGCCGTTGAAGCTCTTGTTGACCGCCTCGGCGCCTTTTATAGTGCCGCCGTATACGCAGCAGAGCGCCGAAAGCGCCATTACCACGCGGTGGTCTCCGTGCCCCCAAAGCGGTTCGCACGGGGCGTGCAGAGAACCGGAGACGACTTCGGTTTCGTCGCCGGAAACGCTTACGCGGGCGCCGAACTTAGCAAGCTCCGCCGCCATGGAGGATACGCGGTCGCTTTCCTTGAACGCGAGCCGCGAAGTGCCGCTGAACACCGCGCCGCCGAAACGCGCAGCCAGCGCGAACATTACCGGCGCGAGATCGGGGCAATCGGCGAGGTCGAAGCGTTTTTCGCCCGAAGCGACGGCTTTGAACAGCTTTTTATAAACCGAATCGCCCTGCCGCGTCGCGTTCTCCGGAGCGAGCCCTTTTACTTTCACGCTGCCGCCGAGAAGATTGAAGCAATCGAGGTACGCGGCGCCTGAATAATCGCCCTCCACGGTGAATCTGCCGTTTTCGGGGCTTTTGTATCCGGCGGCGCGAACGGTCAGTTCGCTTTTTTCGCGGTCGAACGCGGTCTGTACTCCGAATTCGCTCATAACGTCTGCGGTCATATCGACGTAGGGGCGGCTTTCGAATCTCCCCGTGACCGAAATAACGCTTTCTCCGCCCAGAAGCGGGAGCGCCATCATAAGCCCGGAAATGAACTGGCTGGAAACGCCGCCGTCGACTTCGTATCCGCCGCTTTCGAGTTTGCCTTTGACCAGAAGGCGGTCTTCGTTAAGATCGAAAACGATCCCGCGCGATTCGCAGATGTCTTTATAAACACCCAGCGGGCGCGAAAGCAGGCGCTTTCCGCCGGTGAACACCGTTTCCCTTCCCGCAAGCAGACAAAGCGGGATGAGGAACCTTAAAGTGCTTCCGCTTTCGCGGCAGTCGAGCACGGCTCCCTGCGGGATGCCGAACGGATCGAGCCCGCGCACAAGCGCGCGCCCGTTGTTGTATTCGGTCTTCGCGCCGAGCGCGCGCAGGCAATCCAGCGTAGCCAGAACGTCCTGCGAGGGGGCGATGTTTTCGATGACCGCGCCGCGGTCGGAAAGTGCGCCGCAGATAAGCGCGCGGTGCGCTATGCTTTTGGAAGGCGGCGCGGAAACGGCGCCGCGCGGTACGGACGGCATAAATTCTACTGTCATAAAGTTTTTCCTCCGTTAAGTTCGGCGAACAGCATATCCATCGCCTCTGTATATCCCTTTATGCCCCTGCCGTTTACCGAGCCGAGGCAGACTTCGCTTATATAATTCAGTTTTCGGAACCCCTCGCGCGAATTGACGTCCGAAATATGCACCTCCACGGCGGGAATGTCCACGGCGGCGAGCGCGTCGCGGATAGCGACGCTCGTGTGGGTGTACGCCGCGGGGTTGATTATTATCCCGTCCGCTTTGCCGTACGCGGACTGTATTTTATCCACGATATCGCCCTCGTGATTGGACTGGAATATTTCGACTTCCGTCCCGAGCTCCGCGGCGCGGGCGTTTACGCGGCGGCAAAGCTCCGCGTAATCCTCCCTGCCGTATATCTCCGGCTCGCGGATGCCGAGCAGATTGATATTCGGTCCGTTGATAACAAGAAATTTCATACAGTATACTCCTCCGCTATTTTCCGGGCGGTCTCCGAAGCGTCTCTCCCGCCGCGTATACGTTCGTCGCAGTTTTTAAGGTAACTTTCCCGCCGTTCGCCGTAAACGCGCTCCAGCGCCGCCGTATCGGGCGTGAGCGGGCGGTCCGCTGAAACGGCAAGCTCCCGGGGCGGTCTGTCGATGAAATACAGCTTTCCGTTCGCTTTAAGGGCGCGCACGTTTTCGATATCGAGCGCAACGCCGCCTCCGGTGGCGATGACAGCCCCCCGGACGCCCGCGAGCGATAAGACGGCTTCGCTTTCCAGCTCGCGGAAGCGCGCTTCGCCGCAGCGCGAAATGATCTCGCCGGGCGGCGTACCGGTTTTTTCGGTTATGATAAGGTCGGTATCGTAAAACGGGCGCGAAAGGATCCGGGCGACAAGCTTTCCGACGGTGCTTTTACCCGCGCCGGGCATCCCGGTAAGCACGACGCTGCGTTTTTCGCGCAGGAGCGTTTTGTAAACGTTTTCGGTAACGTCCGCGCCGTACTCTTCCCCGGTGAACAGCGATTCGGTCTTTACCGCCTGGGCGGCGAGCATATAAAGCCCGCCTTCGGCAAATGCGCCCGCTTCCGCCGCGTTTATGCAGAATCTTGTGCGAAGCGGGTTATAGACCGCGTCGAACGCGAAGGCGAGTTTGGGGAAAAGGCGCGCGTCGAGCGCCGCCGACGCAAGATCGGGCGAAGTGCCGACCGGCGTGGCGTTGACGATCACCTCCGAATCGGAAAACTCCGACAGCACACGGTCGTATGTAACGCATCCTTCCTTTCCGCCGCGGGAAACGCGCAGAATGCGCGCGGCTTTTAATTCCGCGAGCACCGCGAGCGCGGTGCCGGAAGTACCGCCGCTGCCGAGCACGAGCGCCTTTTTGCCGGAAAAACCGAACCCGGAGCGCAGCAGCGCGGAACGCATACCGAAAACGTCGGTATTATAGCCGCGCAGAACGCCGTTTTCGTTGATTATCACGTTTACGGCGCCGGTCCGGCGGGCTTCTTCGCTCAGCGAATCCAGCATCGGTATCACCGTCCGTTTATAAGGCGCGGTTACGTTTATGCCCTTGAATCCGCGCAGTTCGATAAAGCGCGGAAGTTCCGCGGGGGTAAGCTCGCAAAGCCCGTATTCCCTGCCGAAGAACCTTTGGTGTATCTGTGCGGAAAAGCTGTGAGAAAGCTTTTCGCCTATCAGTCCGTATTCCATATCAGCCGCCCAGATAAAGGTCCGCCAGCACGAACGCCGTTAAGCAATCGACAACGGCGCGCGCCCGGTGGACGAAGCAGGGATCGTGCCTGCCCGCGGCTTCCGTGACCGCGTTTTCTTTCGTTTCCAAATCGACGGTTTTCTGCGGCTTCGCGATAGTCGGCGTGGGACGCAGCGCGCAGCGGAACACCACGGGCATCCCGTTGGAGATACCGCCGTTTATACCGCCGGAATTGTTTGTGAGCGTTATGACTCTGCCGTTTTCGCAGGCGAACGGATCGTTCGCCTCGCCGCCGCGCATCCCGGCGAACCGGAACCCGGCGCCGAACTCCACGCCCTTTACTCCGGGTATGGAAAACAACGCGTGCGAAAGCAGACTTTCCAGACTGTCGAAATACGGCTCGCCGAGCCCCGGCGTGAGCCCGATAACGGCGGTCTCCAGAATACCGCCCACGCTGTCGCCTTCCGCTTTCGCCGCGAGTATGCGGTTTTTCATTTCCTCGCCCGCGGCTTTGTCCAGCACGGCGAACTTTTTGCGGTAAAGCGCGTTTATATCCTTTTTGTGATCGCCGAAATCGCGGTCGCACACCCCGGCGATATTTTTTATATGCGTGCCGATAAACACGCCCTTTGAGTTGAGATAGGGCGTTAAAATGGCACCCGCCGCGCAAAGCGCCGCAGTCGATCTGCCGGAAAACAGACCGCCGCCGGAAGAAAGGCCGCCGTATTTGACGAACCGCGTGTAATCGGCGTGCGAGGGGCGCGCAAGCCCCTTTGTTTTCGCGTAATCGGCAGGTCTCGCGTCGATGTTCGGTATGGTTATGCGTATTTCGCCGCCGTCCGTAAAGCCGCCGTTAACGCCGCTTTCGATAACGAACGCGTCCGGTTCGCGGCGGGAGGTGGAAATATCACCCTCCGGGCGGCGAAGCGCGAGATAATGATTTATAACGCTTTCATCCACGGGCAGCCCTTTCGGCAGGCCGCGCAGGGTACAGCCCACGCATTCGCCGTGAGAAGCGCCGAAAACCGTTAGTATTATGTTGTTTCCGAAGCTGTTGTTCATTCCGTGACCACCTGTTTTATAAGCGCTCTCAGTTCCTCTTCCCCTACGCGGACGAATCTGTATTCACCGGGATTATCGCAACGGACGGTGATTATTCCGCCGTCTTTCGCTTTTTTGTCGTTAAGGCAATAGCGCAGCACCTCGTCCGCGCGGCACGCCGCGCTTTCCGGCAGACCGAGCTTCGCGTATATCGGGATGAGCCGCGCGCGCAGCCCGGGCGAGCACACCGGCAGCATCCCGACCGCCACGCATTCCCCGTGAAGCAAGCCGCCGCCGCAGGCGCTTTCGATCCCGTGCCCTATAGTGTGCCCGAGGTTGAGCGCACGGCGGAGCCCGGATTCCTTTTCGTCGGCTTCCACGACGGATATTTTGACTTTCAACGCGCGGCGGATGACCGTTTCGTAAGAAATGCCGAATGGATCGCCGTTTTCGAACGCTTCGAACAGCTCCGGATCGCCTATAAGCGCGGCTTTAAGCGCTTCGGCAAGCCCGTTTGCGATATGCCGGCGCGGAAGCGTCTGAAGCGTTTCGGTATCTATTATGACCTTTGAGGGAGCGTAAAACGTGCCGAAGGCGTTTTTTACCCCGTCAAGATCGCACCCCGTCTTTCCGCCGACGCAGGAATCGACCTGCGCCAGGAGCGTGGTGGGGATATTCACGAACTCTATCCCGCGCATATAAAGCGAAGCCGCAAGCCCCGCCATATCGCCGACGACTCCGCCGCCCACCGCGATAACGCGGCTTGCGCGGTCGTACCCGCCTTTTGAAAGCGTTTGAAGCAGGCATTTCAGCGTTTCGGGCGTTTTGTGCTTTTCGCCCTGCGGGAACAGAGCGATTCCGGCGTTGTCGCAATACTGCTCGACCTTTTGCACATACTCCGCCGGAACGCCGTCGTCGCTGATAACCAGCGTTTTTATCCCTTGCGGGAGATAAGCTTCGAGTCTGTCGAGCGCGCCGCGCGCAATAACGACTTCATAACCGCCGTTTCCGGTATTTACGTACAGATCGCCCGAAAGCGAGTGCTGAAACGCTTTTGAAAGCCCGATCTCCTTTTTAAGAAGCTCGCGGTAGTATTTCGCGTATACCGGATCGTCGAAAGCGCCTTCGACCGAAGCGAGCAGCGCTTCTTCGCGCAAGGGATCGCACACGGGAAGTCCGTGCGTTTTTTTGTATTCCGCGACGCCGCGCACCGCGTCCATGCGCTTTGCAAAAAGCCGCGCGATCTCGGAATCAATTAAGTTTATTTCTTTTCTTGCTTTTTCAAGTTCGGTCATATCCCGTTCTCCTTACGCAAAGCTATGAAGAATCACTTATCTTTTATACCGCGGTCTTTTATCATTTCAACCGCAAGATCAAAACCTTTCATTTCGGAATAAACCGTAATAGGCATACCGTTGATAACATAAAGTCTTGCAGCTATTACCCGCGCGCCGTTGTTGCGAGTGCTTAAAACCGTCTCGCGCCGGACTGTGCGCCAAATCCTTTTTGCTCGTACGTCGCTCCATTTCACACTGCGTTTAATAAACCACAACCATACTGTTGTTACGCCTTCATTACTGAAAACCGCTTCGTAGGACAGTCTGAAAGCGCTTACAATAACGCCGCCTGCGCCGCATACGATAAACAGCCAGGATCGCAGCGCTTCGCTTAACACTTCCGGCGTGTAAAACACTATGCCTATCGTTATAAGGAATGCAGAAAGGAACAGCAGAACAAAATATACCGTTTTTCCGTATTTTACAATTATACGATCGTTCATCGTTTGCCCTCCGCATACTTATATAAATAATAACATTACTTATGTGATTTGTCAATCGGAACGGACGCGAAAAGGATACGAAAAACGCGCTCTTTTCACACGGAAAAAACAAAAATAAAAAAAATCGAAAAAACACTTGACAAACATCATAAATATGTTATAATAGAATCCGCGCCGACAAAAAACGGCGGTTTTTAAACAAAATGCTGATGTGGCACAGGCGGTAGCGCACATCCTTGGTAAGGATGAGGTCATGAGTTCGAATCTCATCATCAGCTCCATATGGTTCGGTAGTTCAGTTGGTTAGAACGCCGCCCTGTCACGGCGGAGGTCGTGGGTTCGAGTCCCATCCGAATCGCCATTCTCCCTCGTTGCTTTTGGACTTGGGGGAATATGCCTCTGTAGCTCAGTTGGTAGAGCAGGAGACTGAAAATCTCCGTGTCATTGGTTCAATTCCGATCGGAGGCACCAGCGGATTTAGCTCATTTGGTAGAGCGCCACCTTGCCAAGGTGGAGGTAGCGGGTTCGAGCCCCGTAATCCGCTCCACTAAAGAAACGCAATTTGTCTATCACGACATTTTGCGTTTTTTTGCTTTACAAAGCATTGACTTACAAAAGCAAATCATTTATACTGTAATTAATGCAAATAATTCACAGAATGGATGGGCTGCGGTATGAATAAAAAGAAGTGGTATTTGATAGGGGTGATCGCATCCGTCGCGACCATGTTCGGTCTGATTTTTTTGACGGTTGCAATAACGGGAGAGCGGGATGTCAGCGACTTTACATCGCAGGATCGCACGGTGTTTGCTATTTTTCTCGCGGCAGAGGCCGTTACACTTGTCGCATCGTTCTTCTTTGCGGTCAAACTGGGAAAGTTGAATCAAAACGCGCAGTCGGTCCAACCGCACACCGTATCCAAGCAGGAGAAGGTCCTACGGCGCCGGGGCATTGCTTTGTTGGTGATCTCCCTGCTTGCGGCCATGTTGCTTGATATTGCAGGCATTTTTCTGGGTAAACACTGGGAGGAGCAGAACAGGACAGTGGTGTTTACGCTTCTGGCGGTAAGTTGTGCTCTGCCGCCGATCCTATTGGTTATCAATATCTTTCTTAACAAGCGATTTGCCCGGAATCTGGAAAACAAGCGTTTGGAAGAGATCCGGCAAACCCTCCAGACACAGCGAGAGTTGGCAGCCCGGACATCTCGCGAGACACTTGGATTTTTGAAAAAATGGCGGGTACTTACCGGCATTTTTGCCGTGCTGCAGATCATCCTCGGTGCTGGCATTGCTTTGTTTGGCGGATGGGGCACGCAGTCCGACAAATCAACCATAATCGTATTTTACGCAGCGGCATGGATTCTGGCGGGCCTGTCCAGACTCCGTTTTCGCCTGCCCACCGCCTTTATGGAGGAAGACAATACCTACGTTTTGAAAACGGACTACCCCATACTCTATGACATAGCGGAGCAGGCGGCACAGAGGTGCGGCTGTACAACACCTGTCCGTGTTTCCTTTACCACAGACGATTATATCGGAGTTATGAATTTGGGGTCCACAGTTTCACTGAAGATCGGTATGCTCTTGCTGTCGATCCTCAACGAGCAGGAGTTGGCCTCCATTATGAACCATGAATTTGCCCACATCGTCGCCTCTCATGGAAACAAAGAGGATAAATATGCACAATGGCTACACATGGGAAAACCGCTTCATGTGTTGTCGTGGCTCACAGAGTTTCTATATGGGTTTCTGGACAGTGTATATGAATATCGGTATTTCCTGTATCAATTTGCTACCTCTATCATCCGTGAGGCCGAGGCCGACCGTGCCATGGTACGCGATTGCGACAAGGCGATAGCGGGTTCTGCATTGTTGAAAACGTACTATCAGAGCTTATACGAATACGAATCCGAGACGTATGATGTGCCCTCTGCTTACGCAGCAGAGGAGCCCGCAAAGGACGTTCTGCGGAAACAGATCGAGGATTTTCGGCTTCGTGCAGCTGCGCGCAGCGAGGTGTGGAACAGCATGATCCCCCGAGAGATTATGTCGCGCTCGGCATCCCACCCCATTATAAAGATGCGGCTTGATGCCCTGGGTGTGACGGAATACCTTGCCTTGCCGGGAAACGGAGGACCGGAATTCGATCGAGAGCGGGAAAAAGCCATATCTTATATGGATCAGTTAGTTTATGATTATACGCGCACGGAGTATGAAAAATACCGCCGGGCCTGTTACATCGAGCCGCTCGAGCGCGTGAATGCTTGGAAGGCGGCAGGGGAGCCGCTGGTTGCCGCGGAGTACCCGGATGTTGTGCAGGCGTTGCACATTTTGGGCCGATACACAGAAGAAGAGCAACTGTGCGAAAGAGCCATTCGGGAGTTGCCGGACGCCGCCTCGCCATACGCCTATTTCATTCGTGGCAGATTGCGCCTGCACAGGTATGACCCTGCCGGGCTTGACGATCTCTACCATGCGCTTGCCTGCAACAATAATTTCGTACACGAAAGTTTGCAAGAGATCGGACAATTCTGCTGTATTACCGGCAATCAGGAGGAGTTGGACCGCTATCGGGAGCAGTGTGTGGAACTTATGCAGAAAAACAAGGACGAACACGATCAGACCGGTGTATTGAAGCGTGGAGATCGGCTGAGCGCGGAGCAGCTTCCGGGAGGCGTTTTGGACGAGATCCTTGCCTACATTCGAAGCATTGAAAATGGGGAAATCCAGCAGATCTATCTGGTGCGCAAAACCATTACGGAGAACTTTTTCACCAGCGCGTTTGTGGTAAAGTTCACAGAGGAATCCGACCATGAAACGCAGAACGAAATCATGCACAAGATATTCCTGTATCTGGACACCGTCAGCGATTGGCAGTATTCGTTGTTTGACTATCGCGAGGTTGCCAAGGTCAAGTTGGAGACCATCCCCGGAAGCCTGGTGTATGAAAAGGCTTACAAACCGGCTGAATGATTATGCCCGTGTTACGGAGTAGAAATCAATATTAAGATATTCAATTGATTTCGTGCGATACACTTTTGTGTATCTTAACTCGATTTCGCGCCTTTGGCGAATTCTACACATCCATCGCCTTACTTCCGCCGACGGCGTAAACTTCATCAGGGCAGCGCCCGTCTTCATTATATTCATCATTATATTCATCATATCTGCATATCTGCCATGCTTCCGAAAAAACTTGACTTTCGGCGGATTTTTTGCTGTTGTTTTGTTAAAGACCGAACATATCAAGTCAGAATATACGGAGGTGCTCCTGATGAAAAAAGCTCTTATTTTCGTGTTGGCGGTCATTCTGACCGTGTTTTCCCATGCCGGATGCGAAAAAACTAACGACCCGGAAAAGTCGGGGAACACAGAGGAAGACCAAACCGTCGCGAGTGAAGCGATCGAATCGCAAAGCGCTTCAACCGGGGAGATAGACATAACGTACATCTACGTTGAAGCGTTCGGAGTCGATTGGATTTACGGCAACGATACAAAGGTTTTCTGCGGGCCGAACCACGGGTATAATGTTTTCAATACCGTTAAAGTCGAGTATTACAAAACCGACGTTGTAGAAGAACAAGGCACAGTAACCTGTGATCAGTTCGGTGATCCGTATGAATCCGAATACAATAAAATAATCAAAAAGGTAGTCTGCTCCGGCGTTACGCAGCCGGAAGATGATGAACCGGTTTACAAAAAGCCCGTCATTTACCTCTATCCCGAAAAGACGACCGAGGTTTTCGTCAGACTTGATTTCGACGGATATTTCACCGAAACGATCCCGCCCTACCGCGACGGCTGGCGCGTGGTCGCTTCTCCCGACGGTCAGCTGATCGCAGACGACGGCAGAATTTATCCCTATCTCTTCTGGGAGGGCGTTCCGAACAGCGGATTAACAATAACAGAGGGGTTCTGCATTGCCGGAAGTCAAACCCGTGTATTCCTCGAAAAAATTCTGCCCGAAATCGGGCTTTCCAAAAACGAATGCGCCGAATTCATCAGCTTTTGGCTCCCGCATATGGAGAACAACGAGTACAATCTTATACAGTTCTGCGGCGAAGAATATCTAGAGGCGGCAAGGCTCGAGGTTACGCCGGCGCCTGATTCCGTGCTGCGCGTGTTTATGGCCTACCGTTCCTCCGACGAATACGTCTCCCTGCCGGAGCAGACCTTCACGCCGTTTGTCCGCACGGGATTTACCGTTGTGGAATGGGGCGGCACCTGTCTCGACTGACAAACGGGGGACGCGACTCGGCGAATTCCGGTTGGTCGGACAGGCAAATTCACCTGCCTTTTGGTCGGTTCAGATTAAAACGTAGCTTTGATAATCTTTGACAGAAAAAGCACTGCGGCGGCAGCGCTTTTTCCTTTATTACTTTTTCTTAAGCTCCAAAATCGTAACGCCTAAATCGCCTTCGCCGTAGCGTCCGGCGCGGAAGGTCTTTATGCGTTTTTTATCCGTTCTGAAATACTGCCACAGCGCGGAGCGAAGCGCGCCGGTGCCTTTGCCGTGTATAACGGAGACCGTCTCGTAGCCGGAGGCGATGGCTTCTTCCAGATATCTGTCGATCATGAACCAGGCGTCGTCTCCGGTACAGCCGCGAACGTCTATTTCGTTCTTTACGGCGGGGCGAACGTCGTACTGCGCTCTGCCCTTCTGCGTTTTTGCCGGGGCGGGAGCGCCGGCTTTATCCAGCAGGCGGATATTGGAAATATCGGTTTTCGTTTCGAACCTGCCGGAGACGGTGAACACCGTGTCGCCGTTAACGTTCTTCACCACCGCTTCCCTGCCGATGTCGGCAAGCAGCACCCTGTCGCCGGGGACGAGCGGGCGCGGAAGCACGTAATCCGATTCGTATTCGTCCTCGGTCTCGATATCGCTGACCTGCGCGGAAGCGTCTTTTAACTGCTGTTTTATGGCGCGGCGGGCGTTTTCGATGCGTTCGGCTTCCAGCCGTTTCGCGTCCGCCTTGCGAAGCTCGTTGAGCTCGTTGAACACGTCGTTGCTGGATTTTTTTGCCGCCTCGATTATGCGGGACGCCTGCGCGCGTGCGCGGTCGAACTCCGCTTCGGCTCTTTCGGCAAGCTCACGCGCGTGTTTTTCGGCTTCCTCGCGGATGCGCAGCGCTTCCTCGCGGGCGCGCTCCGTTTCACTTCGCTCGCGGCGAAGATCCTGCTCCGCGGTTTCGAGCCGCACGATGACGTCCTCGAAGCGCAGATTGTCGTCGGCAAGCAGTTTTTTGGCGCGTTCGACGATGGCGGGGTCCATCCCGAGCCGCAGACTTATCTCGAAGGCGTTCGACCTGCCGGGTATTCCGGTTATGAGCCGGTAGGTGGGGCGCAGCGTGGCGAGGTCGAATTCGCAGGAGGCGTTCAGCACCCCTTCGGTATCGAGCGCGTAGAGCTTTAATTCGGAATAATGGGTGGTGGCGGCGACGGTCGCTCCGCTTTCGCGCACGCGCTCCAGTATAGAGATGGCGAGCGAAGCGCCCTCCGTGGGGTCGGTCCCGGCGCCGAGCTCGTCGAAAAGCACCAGCGAGCCGGGTCCGCATTCACGAATTATGTTAACCACGTTCACCATATGGGAGGAGAAGGTGGAAAGCGACTGTTCTATGCTCTGTTCGTCGCCGATATCCGGCAGCACCTTATCGAACAGCGGCAGCGAGGTGCCGTCGTCGCAGGGGACGAACAGCCCGCTTTGCGCCATAAGCGCAAGCAAGCCGAGCGTTTTAAGCGTAACCGTCTTGCCGCCGGTGTTCGGTCCGGTAATTATAAGCGCGTTCTGCTTGTCGCCGAACTCCACGCTTATCGGCACTACCTTGTCCTTTGAAATAAGCGGGTGCCTTGCGCGGACGAGCTTTATCGACCTGCTTCCGGTGCGGGGGCGAATGCCGTTAAGCGACGCGGAATAGGAGGCGCGGGCGAAGATCGAATCGAGGTCCGTAACGGCGCGGAAATCGGCGTTTATCGGGCCGGAAAACGCGGCGACTTTAGCCGAAAGCTCGTAAAGTATCCTGTCGGCCTCGTCGTGCTCCGCACCCTGAAGCTCGCGCAGTTTGTTGTTCGCCTCCACCACCGCCATCGGTTCGATGAAAAGCGTCTGCCCGGAGGCGGAGGAATCGTGCACCAGCCCTTTTATATCGTTCTTGTGCTCGGCGCGGACGGGAATGACGTAGCGACCGGAGCGCACGGTAACGAGCGATTCGCGCAGGTATTTGGTGTTTTCCCCCACGGTGAGCCGGGCGAGTATCTCGCGGATGTTGTCCTCCGCGCGGCGTATCTCGCGGCGGAGCCGGTAAAGCTCCGGCGACGCGTCGTCGGCAAGCGTATCCTCGCCGATTATCTTCATGGTTATCTCGTCGGAAAGCCCTTTGTTTTCCGTAAGCGCGGAAAAATAGGCGGACAGCGCGCCGGTATCCCGCCCGTCGGGGTATTTTTTTATATAAGTGACCGCGCGCAGCAGCGAAGCGACGCTTAAAAGCTCCGGCATGGTGAGCATCGCGCCCTTGTCCGCGCGGGAGACCGAATCCGGTATGCCCGGTGGCGCGGAGAACGTGGGCGAGCCCTTGAATGTAATAAGCTCCAGCGCGCGTTCAGTCTCGTCCAGCAGTTTTTCAACGGTGTGCAGATCGCAGGAGGGCTCCAGCGCGCGAAGTTTTTCCTTTGCGCCGTCGGTAACGGCGTACTGGGCGAGAGAGGCGGTTATTTTGTCGTATTCAAGCACGGTTTTCGTGCGGTCAAAGCCGTTCATTTGAGCTCCTTGCAGTTTTTATAGAATTTCAGCGTTTTGAAATCGCGCTCGGCGCACAGCGCGAGGAACCTTTCCGCAAAGCCGGAAAGCTGACGCAGGTCGGGTCCGGGCAGACGGAAGGACATAAATTTTTGCATATCCGCGCCCGCGATATGCTCCGCCGCGCGGCAGACCGGTTCGGAAAGCAAAAGCACTTCCCCGCCCTCCGGCGCGCATCCGCCGCAAAGCGCGGTGCCGGAGCGCAGGTCGAACGCCCTCGCGCCGGAAAGCTTTTCGCCGCAGGAACCGCAGACGGATATATCGGGCGGGAAACCGCCCTCCGCGCAGAGTTTCAATTCGAACGCGGCTTTTATCTGCTCCTCCGGGAAGCTTTTGTTCTCCAGGGCATAGAGCGTGTTCAGAGCGAGCCGCAGTATGCCCGCGCTTTCCTCGCCGGGGACGGCGAAGGCGGAAGCCGCCTCGCAGACGTAGCAGGCGAGCGAATAGGCGCCCAGATCCTCGCGCAGGGCGTAGAAATCGGTTATGAGCGAAGCTTCGGTAAGGGTGCGGAAGCCGTTTTTTTCGTAAAGCAGCATATCCGAGAACGCGAAAAGCTGCGCGGATTTGAGATAAGCCGCGGAGATCTTTCTTACGCCGCGGGCGTTTACGGTGATAAGCCCGCAGACGTCGGTAAGAACCGTTAACAGCTTTGCGTTTTCGCCGTTCGGCTTTTCCCGGACGACCAGCCCCTTTACCTTTGTACGCATTTATTCGTCCTCTTCTTTATAGCCCAGACCGGAAAGCAGCGAAGGCCTGTCGCGCCAGTTTTCTTTTACTTTTACCCAAAGATCGAGGAATACCTTCGTGCCGAAAAGCGCCTCCGCGTCCTCACGCGCGTAGGTGCCGATCTTTTTTAACATCGAACCGCCTTTGCCGATGATTATCCGCTTGTGCGATTCCCTTTCGCAATATATCTCCGCGCGGACGGAGAGCATATTCTTTTCCTCTTTGAAATCCTCCACCGAAACGGCGATGCCGTGGGGTATCTCGTCGTCGAGCAGACGCAGCGCCTTTTCGCGGATTATCTCGGCGAATATGCGGCGTTCCGGCTGGTCGGTGATATAGTCGTCCGGGAAGAAATGCACGCTTTCGGAAAGCAGCGGATCGAGCTCTTTCATTATGCCGTCGACGCCGTCGCCCGTAAGCGCGGATACGGGTATCACCGCGTGGAATTCATATTCGGAGGTTATTTCTTTTATCTGCTCCGCGAGCATCGCCTTGTTCGCGCCGTCGGTCTTGTTTATAACCAGCAGCACCGGCATTCCGGAGCGCGTGTAGCGCCCGAGCGCGTTCTTTTCGGCGGCGTTCAGCGGCTTGCACGCCTCCGCGACGAACAGGATTATATCCGAATCCTTCGCGGCGTTGCCCACGCTTTTCATCATATACTCGCCCAAAAGCGTTTTCGGCTTGTGGAGCCCCGGAGTATCGGTGAAAACGTACTGGTCTTCCCCCTTCGTGAGCACGCCGGTTATGCGGTTGCGCGTAGTCTGCGGCTTGCGCGAGACTATGGCGACCTTTTCGCCGAGCAGGGTATTAAGCAGAGTGCTTTTGCCGACGTTCGGTTTGCCGGCGATCATTATGAATGCCGTTCTTGTCATTATTCCCTCGTTATTCCAAGTTTTTGAAGTATCTCTTCCTGCTTCGCTTCCATCTCTTCCCTCTCCGGCTCGGTCTCGTGATCGTAGCCGAGCAGGTGCAGCGCCGAATGCGCGGCGAGGAAGCAGAATTCCCGCTTGGGCGAATGCCCGTATTCCTTCGCCTGGCGATAGGCGGTGTCGCGCGAGATCACGATATCGCCCAGCAGGGCGAGCGTTCCGGGCGTTTCGAATTCGAACATCGGGAAAGAGAGCACGTCCGTCGCCCTGTCGACGCCGCGGTATTCGCGGTTGAGCTTGCGGATCGCCCTGTCGCCGACTACCGTAACGTTAACCTCGAACCGGTGGTCCGGGTATTTTTCGTTTACGGCGGCGCGTATGACGCGCTTCATAAGCGTTTCGTAAAGCTTGGGGATCGGTTTTGTTCTGTATTCGAAGCGGATCTTTATCATTTCGTCGCCCTCCTGCGGAAGAATTCGCGCTTTTCGGCGGGCGGCGCCGCGTTCTCGCGCTTTTCGTACGCCTGGATTATCCGCTGTACCAGCGGGTGGCGGACGACGTCTTTTCGTGTGAACCTGAAGGTTGCGATGCCGTTGATATCCTGAAGCAGCTCAAGCGCGTCGACAAGCCCGCTTTTGCGGATGAACGGCAGGTCGATCTGCGTGATGTCGCCGGTGATTATCGCTTTAGAATTGTTGCCGAGCCGGGTAAGGAACATCTTCATCTGCTCCGGCGTGGTATTCTGCGCCTCGTCGAGTATAATGAACGCGTCGTCGAGCGTTCTGCCGCGCATATAGGCGAGCGGGCAGATCTCGATAACGCCCTTTTCAAGGCAGTTTTTGAAGCTTTCGGAGCCGAGCATTTCGCCCAGAGCGTCGTAAAGCGGGCGGAGGTACGGGTCTATTTTGCTTTGCAGGTCGCCGGGGAGGAAGCCCAGTTTTTCGCCCGCTTCAACGGCGGGGCGGGTGAGCACTATGCGCGCCACCTGCTTCTTTTTTAACGCCGTGACCGCCATCGCCACGGCGAGGAAGGTCTTTCCGGTGCCGGCGGGGCCCACGCCGAACACCACGGTGTTGGCGTTTATCGCGTCGACGTATTTCTGCTGACCTACCGTTTTCGCCTTTATCGGCTTGCCCTTGTTGGTAAGGCAGATGCAGTCGGTGTAGATGGCGCCGAGCTCGCTTTCGCGCTCCTCGCGCACCATGGATATAACGTAGTTTATGCTGTTTTCGTCGATCGTTTCGGACATCGCTGAAATGCGCTCCAACTGCGAAATGCAGGACGCCGCCATATTCACGTCGGAAGAATTGTCGCCGCTGATGCGTATTTCGCCGTCGCGCCCGGAAACGCGCACCGAGAACGCCGATTCGATCATTTCCAGGTTTGCGTCGAGCGTGCCGAAAAGCTTAAGCGCGAAGTCGAGAGAAATATCCCCTATCGTTTTTTCGAACATATATCGGTTCTCCGTCTGTCGGTTTTTTTATTCGTATTATTATATCATATTTTACCTGTTTTGTCAAACGAAACGCGCGCAAAACGCAAAAAACCGGCGAAAAAACCGTGCGCGAGATCCGTTTTTGTAAATATTGTAAAAATTGCGCTTTATAACTTGACTGTTCGCGTTTATTTTGTTATAATAACAAAAGCAAAATATATTACATAAAAGGAGAATGCATTATGAAAAAGATCACCCGGATCGTTTCACTGCTTTGCCTGCTCGCGATGGCGGTCACGGCGCTCGCTTCCTGCGGGGGCGGCGAAGACGCGTCCAGCAGCGTCGCGGAATCGGTCGTTTCCGAAACCGTTTCCGAAGCAAAGCTGTTTGACGGACTTCCCGACGTAAAATACGACGGCGAGGATTTCGTAGTTCTCGTGCCCGGCGAAAGCCACGGCATCTACGCCTCCTGCGAGGTGGTGGAGAGCGACAACTACACGCTTACGCTCAACGAGGCGCTCGCCAACAGAAACCAGTTGGTAGAAGAAAGATTCGGCGTTAAGATAAAAGAAGAACGCGCTTCCTCCGTCGACGAGCTGGTAAACCTCGTCCGCAACGAGACGATGGCCCCCACCGGGGCTTTCGACGCCGCGACTCCCTATATACCCAACGCGGCGATGCTCGCCGCCGACGGCTCGCTTTACGAGTTTTCGGATCTGCCGAACATAGACCTTTCCAAGCCCTGCTGGGACCAGAACGGCGTTAAAAGTCTTTCGATCTGCGGCAAGACCTATTTTGCCACCGGCGATATGAACCTTATCGCGTTCGCCTGCACGCACGCGCTGGTGTTCAACAAGGACCTTGTTAAGCAGTTCGGGCTTGAAAGCCCCTATACCGTAGTAGAGGAAAAACGCTGGACGATCGACAAACTGCGCGAGATGGCAAGCTCCATCACCGCCGATATCGACGGCGTCGCGGGGATGTCCTACAAGGACAGATACGGTTTCCTCGTTAACCAGAACTACGTGACCTCCATGTTTATAGGCGCAGGTCAGCAGCTTGTCGCGAAGGACGGCGACGACGTTCCCTATATCGCTCTGCTGCAGAACACCACCACCGCCGCAACGATATTCTCCAAGATATTCGACCTGGTGAACGATCCCACGATCACCGGCAAGATAGACGATATGAGCGGCGATTACTACAAATCCGCCTCGTCCAACGGCGTGAACTGCTGGGACGCCGCCACGCAGTCGGTAGCGAACAAGCTGGCGCTGTTCCGTTCGATGGCGATAATCGACGTTATCGACCTCGGCGAATACGACTGCAACTTCGGTATCCTTCCCACCCCGATGCTCGAAGTAACGCAGGATAACTACCGTTCTTTCGTATCCACGATATACGCCACCGCTTTCTGCGTTCCTTCATCGCACGAGGATCCCGAAAAGGCGTCCACGATAGTTCAGGCGCTCTGCGAGGCGTCGACCGACACCACCAAGCACGCCTACTACGACATAATCCTTAAGGGCCGCAAGATACAGGACGACGAAAGCGAAGGCATGCTGGATATCATATTCAACAACCGCGTTTACGACCTGGGCGTTATATACGGCTGGGGCGGCGCGAACCAGTACGACACCAACTCGATAGGCAACTTTATGAACGCGATCGCGTTCAACGGCGGCCAGTCGATGACGTTCGCTTCCACGCTTGAATCGATAAGCGGCAAGATCCAGAGCGACCTCGAAGAGGATATCGCGTACTTCAAAAAATAAACGTACCGTAAAACCGAAACGGGCGTCGGATGAACTGTCCGGCGCCCTGTTTGATAAAAAACGATTGTGATTCACGGAAGGTCAGAATTATGCATATTGCAATATCGGGAAAACTCGGAAGCGGAAAATCCACGGTGTGCGGGATACTTAACAAAGATCACGGGCTGGAGATATACAGCACCGGAAAGATACAGCGCGCGATAGCCGAAAAAATGGGGATAACCACGCTGGAGCTGAACCGCAGGATGGCTTCGGACACGAAGCTCGACCACGAAATAGACGACACGGTAAACGCCGTTTCCCGCCGGAGAAGCGACGAATGCCTGGTGTTCGATTCGCGCATGGCGTGGCATTTCGCCGTAAACGCCTACAAGGTTTATATGTACGTCGACCCGACCGTCGCCGCGAAGCGAGTTATGGGCGACGACCGCGGAAGCGTGGAGAAATACAAGGGGACGGAGGACGCGCGCGCGCAGCTTAAAGCCCGCAGCGAGGAGGAGAACCGCCGCTATAAGGAGATTTACGGCGTGGACAACTTCGATTACTCCAATTACGACCTGATAGTCGATTCCACCTCGGCGGATCAGTTCGAGATCGCGAAGCTTATTATGGATTCCTTCGCCGAAAACGCAAAGGGGATATTCCTTGCGCCGAAATGTCTGTTCCCCACCGCGCTGCCGGAGGAGGACGGTTCGGACGAGCTGAGGATCTTCGTGCACGACGGATTCAATTTCGTTTCGGCGGGGCACCGGCTGCTGCCGGGGTTCGGCAAAAGCGGCGCGCATTTCGCGAAAGCGGCGCTCGAAACCGACGAAGCCGCGATACGGCGCGCTTTGAGCTCCGCGAAGCGCCGCGGCAGGAAGCTGCTTAAAACATACGAAACGCTTTGCGGTATAGGATACGAAAGCGTTCCCGAAGCGTATATAAGGAGAACAAAATGAGATCGACCGGGCTGATCCTTGCTTTATTATTGATTTTGTCGCTTTTACTTTCGCTCGCCGGGTGCGGCGGCGGGACGCCGGACGTATCCGAGGACGGTTCCCGGACGCAGAACGAGTCCCTGCCGCAGAGCGAGTCCGGGCCGGAAACGAGCCGGGAGGAAAATCAGGTTTATACCGACGAGGAGATCGCCGCCTGCAACGCGGAAAACGAGCTTACTGCAAAGCTGCTGAACCGCGAAGTCGACCGCTCGCTCACCGCGAGGAACGTGTTTTATATGCAGAAATACACGTTCAGCCGCGAACCGAGCGACGCATACGCCGACAATGATTTTACCAAGCTGACAGACGGACAGTCGAGCGACGTGTTCGACAAAAAGATCTACGTCGCCTGGAAGGGCGGGCAGTCGGTCACGATAGATTTCGACCTCGGGATCGGCAGGCACGACCTTGCCGACGTGGAGATAGGATGTCTGCGCCAGATAAGCTACGGGATAGGGCTTCCCTCCTACGCGGAGCTGTTTATTTCCGCGGACGGCGTGGAATATCATTCCGTCGGCAAGCAGCTTCGCCCGAAGGGGATTGAGGATTCCGCGCGGCACCTGTTCCGCTTCGCTCTGCCGAAAGCCACGACCGCGCGCTACGTGCGCGTGGTGCTGGGAAGACCGGACGCGTCTTTTACATTCGTCGACGAGGTGTGGGGATATGAATACCGTGAGGGGGCTCCGGTGGACCGGACTCCCGGCGGAGAAGGCGAAAAGAAATACGACAGCGTCGCCGACGTTTACGGCTGTACTGTCGACGGCTCCTCGCCCCGCATAACCTTAAACGGCTCCGACGCGGATCACGACAGCGTGCAGAACCTCGCCCTGCTCGACACCACCGAGCTGCTCGCGCAGAACTTCGAGCCGGTGCCGTCCGCCTATAACTCCAACACCCCGTTAAAGGGATTCAAGGTGCTTACGGACGGCGTTTACCCCGAAGCTTCCGACAGAAACGCCGACAAATGGGTGTGCTTCTACCGCGGCAGCGGCAGGCACGTGATAGCCGACCTCGGCTGCGAAATGGCGGTCAGCGGGTTCAAGACCGTGTTCCTTAACTGCGAGACGAGCGGGATCGGCGTTCCGCCGGCTTCATACGTGAGTCTGAGCAGCGACGGCGTGAACTGGACGGGCGTATACGGCGATTACAACCCGGATTACGGGCGCAAAACGGCGCCTTCGACCTATTTGATAGACGCGAAGTTCAAGGATACCTACAAGGCGCGTTTCGTGCGGATATCCTTCGCCACCGAGCCGGACAGCGCCGTTTCGAGCATAGTTTATATGGGAGAGCTCGAGGTGACCGGCAAAAAGAACGCTTCCGGCGCTAAAGAGCCGGAGGAAAACACCGATACGCATTACGGCAGGATGGTGCTTCCGGAGGAATCGGGGATACACAACATACTTTTCGCCCCGGTGACCGACAAATACGGCGAGCACTGCACCGAAAAGCACGTTATACTTACGGACGGCGCACAGGAATACCTTTATTACCGCAACAAGGAAGGCGTTATAGAGGGCAAGATGTTCGACTGCGTGGCGTTTTCCACCCGCAACGAGATAAACAAGCACAGAGAGATTTACGAGGCGATGAGCTTCTATCATTCCGAGCTGTTCGACTACGACGGTATGAATATGAACGCGCTGGAGGAGGCGCAGGAGCAATACAACCAAGAGCTCGGCAGGCACGACAAGGTAAAGGTGATGATAAGCGTCGACTGCCCCTGCAAGGGTTATACCTTCCGCGGAAAGGACGCTTCCTCGATCGACGATATAACCGAATGCCTTTTCTGGCAGGTAGACGAGATAATCCGCCGGGTAGAGGAAAAGAACTATAAGAACATCGAATTCGTCGGATTCTACTGGCACCACGAGGCGATACGCGCCGGGACCGAGGACGCCGAGGCGATGAGGCGCTTTAACGAATACGTTCATTCAAAAGGGCTTATCACGCACTGGTGCCCCTATTACAACGCGAACGGCTACTGGAAGAACCACGAGCTCGGGTTCGATATAACCTGCCTGCAGCCCGGGTATATGTTCCATCCCGAAACGGTCTATGCGCGGCTGACCAGCACTTACGAGCTCGCACGGATATACGGTATGTGCGTTGAAATAGAGATAGAGGATTATTCCAGCGCATCCGCCGCGAACAGATATTACGACTATCTTTCGGCAGGCGTAGAGACCGGCTATATGAACGCGGTAAAGGTTTATTACCAGGGCGCGTTCCCCGGCGTTTACTGCGGCTCGGCGCAAAGCGAAGAAGAGCTGCGGCGCAGAGTTTATGACATGACCGGACATTACGCCATGGAGATCCTTACCCCCAAAGAGCTTGACTTCGCTCATGCGGATACAGGCGAGTTCCACGATAAGACGGTTGAAGTGAAAGCCGGCGAACACGCAGATTTTGTACTGATCCCGCTTACAGATCTGGTCTACCGCATTTTGCAGTCTCCGCTTTACGGCGATTACGGGCTCAACTCCGACGGGACCGCCTACTACAAGCCGAAGAAGGGATTTCTGGGCGAGGACAGGCTTATAATGCAGATACTCGACGACAACGGCGAGCTGAAAACGGCGGAGATTACTTTTAACGTCGCCGGATGAAACCGCATAAAAAAAGCGCATCGCTATGCCGACTGTCCCAAAGGACAGTCGGCAACGAAATCCACCCCTGCGGG